>Ga0181530_10004581_pt1 | contig 14583 bp, 10 predicted proteins | sample PEATcosm2014_Bin_42_FD_119769 | JGI IMG/M metagenome (GOLD analysis project Ga0181530, IMG submission 119769) | Peatland microbial communities from MTU Mesocosm Facility, Houghton, MI, USA - PEATcosm2014_Bin10_60_metaG | ecosystem: Environmental > Terrestrial > Soil > Wetlands > Peat | place... | reverse complement strand
GGGAGCGTTCCGCGACGGCACCCTGATGCCCCGCATGATGCAGGGGATCGCCGGCGGCTTCACGGCGCCGCCCGAGGAGACCGGGTTCGAGATCTGCAACGAGGTGACGGCCTAGCCGCGACGGGATGGGCTGCCGTCGCCCGGCTACGCGGATGCGTCAGGTGCGATTGCATCCGCGAGCGCGCCGAACATCTCGATCCGGACGGCCGCGCTCGTAAGCACGCTTGACGTCAAAGCCGCCCAGATCGGCGGATATCGAGCGGTTCGTTGTTATCGCGTCTGGTTGCGTTAGGTGGTCCGCAGGTCCTGCGGGGCGCCGGACGCCAGTTACCTCCCGGCTTTACCCTGGCGGTCCCGTCGTCAGGGCGGACGGTCCTGGGCGCGTGCAGGTGCGTGCTGAAGAACGCGAGGATGCGCCGCCGGGCGTCTTGCGCCGAGGCCTCGTGGTATCCGGATCCCGGCATGAACCTGCCCAGGACCGCGAACAGGACCGGAGCTTTGTCCCCCGCGCCCTCGTGGTCGTTGAGGAACTCGTGCCCGGCCTGCGGGTACTCCTTTACGTCGTGCTCGACCCCAGCAGCCGCCAGTGCCTGCTCCAGGCGGGCCGCTGCTCCCCGCAGCGACCGGTCCCGGCCGCCGTAGCTTCCGACAATGGGGCATGCCCCGGCGAGGAAACTGGCGGTGTAGGCCTCCTTCGAGGCGGTGCCGTAGTTGACGCTCGATACCGCGAACCCGCGATCAGGCGCGAGCAGCAGGGCCAGTCCGCCGCCCATGCAGTAGCCGATCACGCCGATCTTGCCAGTGCAGTCCTGCCTGTCGTGCAGCCAGGCACGCGCAGCCTCGATGTCGGCGAACACTCCGCCACGCCGGGCGCGCATCGCGCATCATCGAGATCATGCACCGCACCGTCCCCCGGCCATGGAACAGGTCCGGCCGCTACGGCCAGGTACCCTTCCCCGGCCAGCCAAACGGCCTGGTTCCTCAGGTCCTGGCTCATCCCCGGAACCACAGCATGACCGGTGAACCGAGCCTTCGTGCGCCGGATCGCCGGGTCGGCATCGGTGGCAACAGCGCTTGATGAGCCGTGGACCACTCACAGAATGTCCTGTTCTGGCTCATGCTGCAGATGGCATTGGCTCATCGGGCAAGGCCGGGGTGGGTTTCGTGCTCCTGCTGTGGCAGCCGCTGGATGGCGGGGCGATCAGCCTCGCCTGCGCCAGGGGCCAGGCGGTGTTCCCGGTGCGCTTCCCGCTCGCCGGGACGATGAGCTCTTGCTGGCCGCCCTGCGGTGTGTGCTGCCGCGGCGCGGGTTGTCAGCCGAGGAACGATTCGATCAGGGGTATGAAGGCGGCCTGGTCCTGGAACAAGAAGGCGTGGCCGGCGTCGGGGTAGAGGGTGAGCTCGGCTCCGGGGATCAGGCTGGCGAGGGTGTGGCTGTTGGCGAGCGGGTCGAGCCGGTCCGCGGTGCCGTCGGCGATGAGGGTGGGGGCGGTGATGGCGGCGATCTGCGTGCCGGCCGGGTCGCGTCCGGCCCACCACTGGTCCACGGCGTGCCCCTGGGCGGTGACGGTGCCGACCGGGGCTGCGGGGGCGGCCGGGTAGCTTGAGATCGCCGTGAGGTAGGTGTTCTGTGCGGCGGCCTGGTCGGCGGGGAACAGGTCGGCCATCGCCTGGTGCGGGTCGCCGCTGGTGAGCGCGTGTATGGCCTGCTGGGAGGGCTGTATCGCCGTTCCGTTGCCCGGGTAGCTGGCGCACAGGATCAGGCGGCGCACCTGGTCTGGGTGGAGCACCGCGAGGGCCTGGGCGATCATGCTGCCCATTGACCAGCCGAGGATGTCTGGGTGGTTGAGGCCGAGCACGGCGATGAGCGCACTGGTCTGGTTGGCCATCTCGTCGATGCTGAGCGGTGCGGGCAGGGCCTGCGTCTGTCCGACGCCGGCGTTGTCAAAGATCACGACACGGTAGTGCTGGGCGAGCGCGTCGACGAAGCGCCGGTCCCACCCCTCCATGGTTCCGCTGTAACCGGTGATCATGACCAGGGGCGGCCCGCTTCCCACGATGCGGTAGGCGACCGTGCCCAGCGTGGTGCGCGCGGTCCGCACCGGCGCAGAGGTGATCGAGACCTCGTCCGGGACCGGAGCCGTCGCCCCGGTCTCCGCCTTCGCCACCGCGGCGTCCGCGAACGCCTGCACCGTTGCCGCGGGCGGTCCCAGGTCGGAATAGGCCAGATAGCCCGCGTACGTGCCGGTTTCGAACAGGATCAGGTCAAAGCCGATCTGGATTCCCGCGATCGTGAACCCCCATGCGTAGGCGGAGGACGTGCTGGCCACCCGCGGGAAGGGCAGGGGCCGGACGGTGGCCTTGACCTTGGTGCCCCCGATAGTCAGGGTGGCCGTCCGGCAGCGCGCCAGCGCCTGGGCGAGGTTCTGCCACCTCTGCTGCACCTGCGGGCCGGCGGCCAGGACCTCGGACAGCGTAGGGATCGCGGTGCCCTGCACGAAGGCCGCGGTCGCGTACATAAATCCCTTCGGGTTGGTCGCCAGGCTCGACAGACACGGCGCAGAAGTCTGCACGCTCCCGGGGTTCACGGGCACCGCCGACCATCCGGCTGGCAGGTCGGCAACCGCCAGGAGGCGGTCGTGGAGCGCGGCTGCCGTGCTGTTCCCCCCGCATCCCGATGTCAGCACAGCCGTCGCTGTGAGCACGGCCAGCGCGGCAGCCCGGGCGCGGCGTGGCATACATCCCCTGATCACCAGGCCACCCGGCCAGGGTCAGACGGTGACGTGGCGCATGGTGGCGTAGCCGCCGGCCAGCAGCACGACCGCGAGGGCGGCGAGCAGGCCGGTCAGCCCGCCGATGGTCAGCGTGGTGAAGAAGCGGCCGACGCCGTGCCAGTCGTGCGCCATGCCGATGATCAGCAGCACGGCGGCCAGGGCCTGAGCGGCGATGAAGCTGAGCAGGCCAGCTAGGTTCCAGCGCCGGTAGACGATCCCGAACCACATGCCCCAGGCGAGCATCAGGGCCAGGCCGACGAACGAGGTGAGCCAGGTGAGGTACCACGGCCCGGCGAGCAGGTACGGCACCCGGAAGAACTCCATGCGCAGGCCCCAGCCGCCGGTGGCCCGCTCGACGAGCTGCAGCACGGTCAGGGCCAGTCCGTAGACGGCGGCCAGGGCGACGGCGAACAGCGCGGTCCCGATGTAGTAGGACCGCCGGCTCAGGCCGAGGGTGAGCGCGAACGGCAGCTGCCGGGCGATGCCCAGCGCCCCGTTGACGATGAGGACGACGTAGATGCTGGCCAGCGCGCCCGTGTAGGCGACGTGGCCAGGGCGGGTCGGGTTGCCGACGACGATGGCCGCCGTGATCAGGAAGTTGAGCGTCAGGATGAGCCAGGGCGAGACCACGACGACGTACCGGTCGGTCAGCTGGTAGCGGGCGACGCTGAGCAAGGTGCTCATGCGCTTGTCCTTTCTGCGCCTATGATTTCTGGCGGGCTGCCCGCCGCGTGGACCACCAGCTGCTGCAGGGTCAGCGGTTCCAGGCGCAGGTGCAGCGCGGCGGCCCTGGCCCGGTCGGTCTCGTCCAGGGTCCCGGCCACGACCGCCGACTCCTGCGCGGCGATCCGCCTGGTGTTCCAGACCGAGCGGCCGGCGGTGAACTCGGCGACGGCGATGGCCGGGCCGCTCACGCTGGTCGCGGCGCCGCGCAGGTCGTCGGCGTCCGCGTTGAGCACGATCCGGCCCCGGTCGATCACGATCACCCGTTCCAGCAGGCCGGCGGCCTCGTCGATCAGGTGGGTGGACAGCAGCACGGTCCGGGGATGTTCGGTGTAGTCGGCCAGCAGCCGGTCGTAGAACAGCTGCCGGGCCACCGGGTCCAGGCCCGCGTACGGCTCGTCGAACAGCGTCACCTCGGCCCGGGCGGCCAGGCCGATCACGTTGCCCAGCGCCGACCGCATCCCGCGGGAGAGCTTCCTGACCTTCCGGTCCAGCGGCAGGTTGAATTCCTCGAGCAGAGCGCCGGCCAGCTCGTGGCTCCAGTTCGGGTAGAACCAGGAGGCGGCCTGCACGGCGTGCCGGACCCTGAAGTCCGGGTAGGCCTGGTCCTCGCGGACGAAGATCATCCGGCGCAGCACCGTCTCGTTCTCCACCGGGCAGGCGCCGAGCACGGTCACGGTGCCGGCCGAGGCGAACTCATGACCGGCGACGATGCGCATGAACGTGGTCTTGCCCGCGCCGTTCCGGCCGAGCAGCCCGGTGATCGACCAGGGTTCGAGATCGAAGGTGATGTCGTCCAGGGCGAGCTGGCCCCGGTAACGGCGGGACAGCCCGGCCACCGAAATCGCTGGCGTCATATCCTCGTGCCTTTCTGCGCGTAGCTGGACTCGCGGATCATGGCGGCCAGCTCATCGGCGCCGACCCCGAGCCGGCTGGCCTCGGCGACCAGCGGCTCCAGATAGCGTTCGGCGAACCGCTTGCGGCGCTCGCCCAGCAGCCGCGCGCGGGCACCGTCCGCGACGAACATCCCGATGCCGCGGCGCTTTTCCACCAGCCCGTCGTCGGTCAGCATGCCGATCCCCTTCGCCGCGGTGGCCGGGTTGATCCGGTAGTAGGCGGCCAGCTCGTTGGTCGAGGGCACCCGCTCGCCCTCGCCCAGGCCCCCGTCCGCGATCTCGTCGGCCAGCCGCTCGGCGACCTGGACGAACAGCGGAGCCCCCTCATCAAGGCCGGCCATCTCCCGCAACAGCCCGGTTCCCTCCGTCGTTCCCTGGTTCATTACTTGAGTAATGTACCGGGGTACTACGACGGACGTCAAGCAGCGACCCTCACTAGCGGCCCGCTCAGCCGCCGGGGCAGCCCGCGGGCCACGCCGGCATCGCGGAACCCGCGCACCGGCACGCACGACCCCGATGCCGTGACCGGCGCAAAGCCAGAACGAACCCGGATTGCCCGGCCGGTCGGCCGACAGCACCCAGAACACCTGTTATGCGCCGCCGACGGTCTGCCAGGTCATCAACCTTGTCCCGGCAGGCGACGGCACGATCGTTCACCTGCGGCCGCTGCCGGGCCTGGTGGATGACTACCGTGCCCTGGTCGAGCGGGCACTAGCCAGCTAGCCGCGCGAAACGCCGGCGCGCTTTGCTGCTTGCGGGCTTTCCGCCTGCAGGCATGCGTAGTGCAGGCGGAAGAATGCCTGCTGGTTTACCTGGCGGCTCCGGCGATGAACGCGGCCACGATGTAGGTGGCGTGCCGGTCCAGGGAGGCCCGGGCGCGCTCTGGCGACGTCAGATATCAGAACTGTCTGAATGCCTATTTTTGGTGGGCCGGGGTGCGGCGGCTGACGTGGGCGGCGTAGTCCGCCCAGTGATCGCTGCCGGCGTGGCCGAGGGTGAGGCGGCTGATGACCGATGGCCATTGGGCGTAGAGGAGGACGAGCAGGCCGGCGACGCGGTCTTCGGGTTTGAGGGTGCTGTCGTGCAGCAGCCTGCGGGCTTGCTCCCAGCGAGCCTCGGTGTCGATTGCACTGGCGGGGCCGCCCCGCCGGGCGGCGGGAAAGTCCAGGCTCGTCAGCTTGTGCTTGCTGGCCCAGCGGACGAAGTGCCCGGAACGCCGATTACGAGCGGAGCCGTGGCCGGGGTAAACGCCACTCCCGCCAGCGCATATTGCCTAGTTATGGCTGATCGTAAGCCTTTTGAATTTAATGTCGATAGGTACACGAGGTAGTTACCGGCATGGCAAATCGGAAGTGCGTCATACCAACACGCGCTGCGTTTATGCGTCATAGTTGGTTGGACCGGAGTACTCGGGCAGGCACGCGCTCGTGCTTATAGGTAAATTTCCAGGGCTTACGGTCGTTGTGGCCGACCAAGACGATCTCGAGTTTGAGTTCCTTGGCCTTGCCATCGATGGTGCCTACGTAGTTCACCTGCGTACCGTACATGTCGTTCGCGGTGAACCAGATCGTAGTGCCGCGTACCGCATACAGGCCGCGGCGCTCTTCCCTCGGGCTAGGGTGGCCGAATCCCACTATCGCCTCATTGAGGTCCTGAACATAGGGCCGGGGATTGGCGAGATAGCGTTCATGGGAAAAGTCGAAGGCGAAAACGCTACCCCAGCCTGTGAAGAGAATACCCTCATAGTTCTTCACGCGGGTGTCCGTCGATGTTCGCGACTGGCCGACCTCGGCGACGTAAGGCCCGTCGGTGCGGGGCAGGACTGCGGCTTCCTGCCGCCAGGCATCGGAGGCGTGCCGCATCTGGTAGGTCGGGGTCATGATCTCTTCAATATTGACCGGCAGCCCGACCATCACCCCGCTCGTGCACCGATTATCATACCCGCCGCCGCTGCAATACGCCTTGCATTCCGCCAGGGCACACCAGTTGCGGCCGCTGACTCGCTTGGCGGTCCAGTGCGCCTCGTACAAGTCCACGATGTGACCTTGAGCGCAGCGCGCGAACCGCCTCGGTGAATTCTGGTATGGCCGCTTGAACTCCCACAGTTGCGAGAATGATGGCTTATACGGCACGGTCCGCACATCCACATTCGGATTTTTACCTCGCAACATATAGCTATACTCGCATAGGTAGTAAAGTCGATCAACCGCCACTCCTGTAGAGGCCGGAACGGCTTCGTGACCAACGTGCCGACCGGGCTCGCCCGATGGGCAACCTCAGGTCAGCGGGCGCTGATACGTTACGTTCCACGCGCCCACCTTTGGGATGGCATCAAGGTTCCATGCGATGAGTTCCCCGAAGGCGTCCTGGTCGAGCAGGGTGGAGGACCTGGGGGCGGCCTGGATGGTGACGGCGTCTTGCGGGGGGCCGCCGATGCTGTAGCCGATCGCGTTGCGGAGGGTGGCGGCGACTTGACCGGTGACGGTGCTCCACACGTAAACGTGCCCACCGCCATCGCCTGCCGCCAGCAAGGTCCCGTCGTCGTTGAACGCCAGCGAGCCCGCTTCGGCGATATCGGCTGGACCTGGGACGGTGAGTGTCCGTTCAAGGGCCATGGTGCGGAGGTTCCAGATGCCGATATGTGCCCCCGCGGCTATGCCGTTGCCCGTGGCGATCGCGAGTGAGCCCGCGTCAGGGCTGACGGCCAGGGCGACTCCGGCGGGCAGTCTGGTGACGGTGGTGCCGGGCATCGGGTCGCGCGATCCGGTAGCGGCATTGAGCAGGAGCAGGCCATTGCTGGTCAGCACGCCGATGCGCGTGTCCGACGCGAGGTATGCCAGCTGGTAGGTTCCGGAGCCCGGCGATTTTGGCACGGGGACCGTGGCGAGAGCGGCTCCGGTGGCAGTGGTCCACTGGTAGACCGATGTGCCGAAGAATTCGCTTGCGGCAATCCTCGTGCCGTTCGCGCTGAACGCGAGAGTGTCGATGCGGGCGTCTCCGTGACGGGGGGCGGCTAGTGTTGCGACCAGTTTGTGCGCCGGGATATTCCAGAGGTAGACCACCGGGATGTCGCCCGGCTGGCGAATCCCCGCCTCGGCGAGCAGGTCGCCGTCGGGACTGAACGCCATTGCGGTGGTATCCCCATCGGGTACCGGCAGAGTCTGGGTGATCTGACCCGTACGGGTGCTGAAAAGGTCGGTCGTGCCGCCCGCCGGGCTGGCCGCGACGACGGCGCCGTCCGGGCTGATGGCGCTGACCTGTACGGTGCCGCCCGGAAGGATGAAGCCGTCCGTAACGGGCGCGCCGGTTGCCCGCGGCGTGATCGCGTTCAAGATGACGGCGAGGGCAACCGCGGTGACCGGCAGCCCGCCCATCATGCTCAGCAGCGTGACAGTACCGGTGAAATGGCGGCTTGAGGTTGGTACGCGCGGCAGGGGCTGCCTGGGCGGGGCGCCGCGCAGGTCGAGCCCGGGAACCTGGGCGAGGCGCACGATTTCCAGGCCGGACAGGGCAGTCACGGTGATCGGGCCGGCGAAGTAGAGGATGAGCCCCGCTAGGCCAGCCGGAACCGAGGCTCGCGTCATGATCTGCACAACGAGCAACTGCACCCAGACCACCATGGCGACCGCGACCGGCTCTAGCAGCGGGTACCCCTCCGCGGCGCGGAACAGGCTGCCAACCGAGAAAATCCCTCCGAGCAATGCCAGCAGCGCGAGCATAATCGTGGCGATCTCGGCAGTGCCCCCAAAGGCGACCACGGCCACGACGGCCAGCAGATGACGCGATCCGCCTGCGTTGATACTCCGGTACAACTGCAAGCTCAGGTAGTAGCCGGCGAAGCCTACGATGAATGGGGCAGCGAGCACACCTATATAGGTTAAAATCGTGCGAACCGGTACGAGCAGGCGCCGGGCCACCTGGCCGCGCGCGGCCGGCTTGATGGCCGGCAGGATGAATGCTGATATCGCGACCACGCAGATCCCAGTGATTACGATGACGACGAACAGAAATCCCAGCCGGTTGACCGGATCGAACTCCGGGTTGTGAATGCCGCCGGCCCGGAAACTGACGAAAACCACGACCGCCAGGCCGAGCAAGTTGCGAATACTGCCCAGGCGCGAGACCAGAGCGTCCTCCTCGACCCAGAGGGCCTCGTCATGCGCGCTGAACAGGCGACGTGCGGTATTACGAACCCAATCCCAGCCACGCCGTAATTTAGCAAAACCACCAGCCACGGAACCGCCCCTTCAGTGCGCCAGCCGACCGCGCGAATCCAATAATGATCATAAAACTTACATCGTTCCTGGTTACCCACAGTGACGACCCGTCCGACTGTTATCATCACGCTCTAGAGAAGTTGACGCAATGGGGGTCACTTAGGTTTACTCAGGGCCAGACAGCACGCGTCTCGTGTACTCGGCGCAGTAGATTCCAGTAATCCCAGGTATCTGGCTCAGGGCGAAGCGCCGCTCGCTCAGGGCCGTGTTAGCGAGCACTCGCATGATTCTTATCTGAACCAGTGGCCGAACCTCTGTAGCGATCCCCCTGACCCGTGCAGATCGGCGGCTACGGTTCGTCAGGTGGCGGACGGGGCCGATCGCGGAGCGTGATGCCGGGGGTGGCTGGTGTGGGAGTCTTGCCGGCCGGAGTCGCCGCTGAGCCGGTGCAGCAGCGGACATGCTTGTTGTATGCGCTTATTGCGCACCGACGAGGCGGTCCGCTCCGCCGCCCGGCGGCTGGCCGCGGAGCTGGCCGCGGCTGGCCTGGGTCGGGCCGTCGCCGTTTATTTCCGCGAGCCGGGCTTTGCCGGGATGACGTTCAGCGACCTGGGCCGCAATCCGCCCGGTCAGATCGTTGCCGACGACCTGCTGGCAGTGGCGCTGCTGGACATCACCTGGCGCCCGCAGGTAGTGCGCATCCTGCTCGGCAGCGACGGGCAGCGGCTGCCGGCGATGCTGGCGGCCATCCCGCAGGACACTGACTTGCAGGATGCCGGGGATGACACTCTGGGGCGCATCGATGTCCTGCGGGATGCGCTGACGGCGATCGAGGGCATCGGCACGGCCAGCGCCACCAGGCTGCTGGCCCGCAAGCGCCCGCGGCTGTGCCCGATCAGCGACAGCGTGGTCATCAGGGCCGTCGGGGTTCCCGGCAGGACCCTGGATGTCCTGCGCTGCCTGATGCAAGACCCTGCCGCCCGGGCCCGGATCGAGGCGCTCCGCCCCGCCGTCGCCGCCGGGGCCACCATGCTGCGCATCCTTGATGTTGCCCTGCGGGTATCTCACAGCGAATCCGCGGCAGCCCACTGGGTACGGGAGCAAGCCGGGATGACCCTCCCGTAACGCGACAGCAGTCTTCTCCGCGCCGGCGTGCCGCTCCCACGGCGCGGCACGCGATCGTCGTGCCCGGCCGGACCGGACCTGCACGTCGCAGGCAGCGGATGCCAGCGGGTTCGTAACCGCTCCGAACGAAGCCTCTTTGTGTCATCCCTGAAGGGGCGGAGCCGTGTCTGATTTTGTTCCGGGCGGCATTGGGCCGGGCAGGTGCGGCGCGGCGCGCGTGCACCCCGGCATCGCGCCCGTGGGTAGCGCGGCCCGACTCCCGGTCAGCCTGCGCACGGCGCTGCCGTGGTTCCGTTGCCAGGGCCGGGACGAGCCCGCTACGGCGACGCGGTCGGGGATGGGGACGAACTGGGCGCGGCCGTCGGCGTGGGCGTGGGCGTCGCGGTCGGCGTGGGCGTGGTGGTCGGTGTGGTGGTGGCGGTCGGCGTGGGCGTCGCGGTACTCGGTGAGACGGACGGCGTGGCGGACCCGGTGCTCCGCGACGGCGTCGGCGTCGGCGTTGCCGTCTTCGGGCCCTGAGCCGGGGTGACCAGCTGCGGCGTCTGCACCGTGTGCGGGCTCGGCGTCAGCATCAGCGCCACGACGGCGGTGATCACGCCGAGTACGGTGACCACCCCGCCGACCGCCGCGCCGCGCACGAATGCCTGGCGCTGTCGGCTGCGCTTCCACTCCATAGTGCGCCGCTGCACCAGGTCCGGCGGCAGCGCCGCCCGCTGCGCGGCCCAGCTGTTGAACGGCGCCGCTGCCATGCCGAGCGTCGGGAACAGCAGCAGGCCAGCAAGTAGCGGCCCGGCCAGCTCGGTGGCCTTGCTCAGCGCTCCGGCGATGCCGAGCATGCCGAGCAGCGCCAGCGACGATTCGGCCCAGTTCGCCCGCAGCGCCTCCCACCATCTCGCCTTTCTCGCTCGTCTTCGGCGTGCGCAGGAACGCGGCCTTGCGGGCGAACAGGCCGAGGATCGAGGCCCGTGCCACCACCAGGGAGGTGGACTGCCAGATGAAGAACGCGCCGATCGCGTCCCGCCACGACGCGCCGGTCCCGCGGCGCAACAGCGCGACCGCGCGCACCAGGCCGAGCAGCACCAGCACCGGGACCGTGGCCACCAGGAACACAGTGAGCTTAGTGAACAGCGCGGTGCCCCCGGTGGCCAGGTTGGCGGCCCCGGCCAGCAGGAAGATCAGGAACACTAGGCCGAGGACGTCGCCGTACCACTGGACCGCGCCGGACAGGTACGCCCATCGCTGGCCGGTGCTAAGCCGATTTTGCTTCGTCTCGGGCCCGGGCAGCAGCGAGCGCCAGTGCATCCGCAGGATCTGGATGCCGCCGAAGCACCACCGGTACCGCTGGCCCTTGAGCGCCTCGAAGGTCAGCGGCATGATGCCCTTGCCGTAGGACTGGTCCACATGCCATCCGGTCCAGCCGGCCCGCAGCAGCCGCAGCGACAGCTCGGCGTCCTCGGTGATGCACCACTCGTCCCAGCCGCCGACCTGTTCCAGCGCAACCCGCCGGATCAGCCCCATCGTGCCGGCGAAGATTGCCCCGTCCCGCTCGTTGCGCGACGGCTGAGAGACCGCGAAGAAGTACTGGTAGGAGTAATACAGCCGCCGGTAATACCGTGACCGCGACCAGCCGCGGTAATCCTGCGGGGCCTGGGTAAAGCCGACCCAGCTCTCGGCGAACAGCGGCGCACAGCGGCGCAGGAACCCCGGCTCCAGCTGGTAATCGGAGTCGACGATCCCGATGACCTCGGCCCGCTCGTCGGTGAGCTGGCGCAGCGCGTAGTTCAGCGCCCCCGACTTATAGCCCGGCCAGTCCTCCAGGTGCGCGAACTTGACTCCGTGCCGCGAGCACCAGCGCTCGACCGGCCGCCATAGGCCCTCATCGTCGGTGTTGTCGTCGATCAGGATGACCTCGTAGCGCCCGTAGTCGAGGCGCAGCAGCGACCGGAGCGTGTCGATGACCATGTCCGGCGGCTCATTGTGCGCCGGGACGTGCAGGCTGACGAACGGGAGCTCGCTGACGGCGGGCATCTCTGCGGTCGTGGCGGGCGTCATCCGGCGGCGCCAGGTCTCCGAGCCGATGGCGTCGCAGATCTCCCACAGGTAGGCGCAGGCGAGGATCGCGGCGAACACCTCGAAAAGCCACAGCAGCAGGCCGCCGGCCGTGCTCGCCGGCCCGAGATGGCTGGCGAAGGTCCAGTCCAGAACGTAGGCCAGGTAGACGACGAACAGGAAAACGCTCGACGCCCAGCACAGATGGCCGCGGGCGTTCCACCGCCGGGTCACCGGGAGCCAGATCAGGCTCGCGACGACCAGGCCGGCCACCCCAGCGATCGTATTGTGCTCGGTCACCCCCAGCAGCCGCATCGCCACCGCCACGATCGCGGCCAGTACCGCCGTGCCCGCCAGCGCGAAAGCGAACCGCCGGGTCGCAGGCCACGCGCCGGTCGTCCGGACGCGCGGCCTGGAACGCACCAGCAGCGCCGCCGTGCCCAGCGGCGCCGCCATGATCCCGGCCAGCACCAGCGCAGCGAGCACGGCCCGCCTCCTCACGGCCTCTTCGCAAGAGCTACCCGCAATCTAGGCGACGCACCAGTCAGACGGGCACACTTCGGGTACAGGCCATGCGCCACGCCCCGCCAGCGCAGCACCGTCTCGCTGCGAGCATGCTGACCCGCGACCCCTTGTCCTCGCGGGATCCTGAGCGCGCATAAGGCCCGGATCTGATCTGAACGGCCGGTTCTTGATCGGCATCAAGAAAGCCGGAACGTGCAGATCGGCGGGTATTCGCGCGCTGACGTCGATCGGCGTCAGTCGCAGAAAGTGATTCTGAGGGCTAGGCCGCCTTGGGAGGCCCGCCCGCGCCGGGCTCGGTGCCCGCGCCGGGCTCCCCGCTAATCGGGCCGCCGTCCCCAGCAGACCGCACGTCGGACAGGCCGGGCAAGGGCCGGGGCCCCGGTGGCGGCACATCGGGCGCCCGGCCGACGCCAGGGTCTCCATGGCTGTTCCCGAACGCGCTGCTCAGGGTCCTCAGGGCGGTGGTCACCTCGCTCGGGATCACCCAAACCGTGCTGCCCTGGCTCTGGGCGACCTGCGGCAGCGCCTGCACGTACTGGTAAGCAAGCAGTTCCGGGTCCGGCTTGCCGTCATGGATCGCCTTGAAGACCCTCTCGATAGCGGCCGCCTGCCCTTCGGACTTCAGGATCGCTGCCTGTTTCTCACCTTCCGCCTCCAGGATCGCGGCGCGCTTCTCGCGTTGCGCGCGATACTGCTTTTCCATCGCGTCCATGATGCTCGGCGCCGGGTCGAGGGCCTTGATCTCCACCCGGGTGACCCGGATGCCCCACTTGCCCGACGCCTCGTCGAGCGCGCCGCGCAGCAGGGCGTTGATCCGGTCGCGGGAGGTCAGGGTCTGCTCCAGGTCCATGCTCCCGATCACGCTGCGCAGCATCGTGGCGCTGAGCTGCCCGATCGCCGTGGCGTAGTCGACTATCTCGTAGTCGGCCGCGCGCGGATCGGTCACCTGGAAGAACAGCACCGTGTCGATGTGGACCACCAGGTTGTCCTCCGTGATGACCCGCTGGTCCCTGAACGACATCACGGTTTCGCGCAGGTCGATCTGCGGCTTGAGCTGGTCCAGGAACGGCACGATGAAGTTCAGCCCGGGTTCCAGGGTCTTGCGGAACCGGCCGAGCCGCTCCACGTTCGCCGCCCGTGCCTGCGGGATCACCTGGATGGCCCTGATTACCAGCAGCACCACCAGGACCACCGCAACCAGGACGAGAACGATGCTAAGAACGATAGAAAACATGACTTACTCCCTGACAGGCAAGGGCCGCCGCGCCATCGATCTCGCCCTGTGCGAGCGCCTTGCCGGAGCCCACTGTTCCCGGCACTACCAGGAGCATCGCATTTCACCTCGCTACCGATGATTACGATTTTCTCCTAAGCGGGATCTTGCTGAATCGAGCTCCTCTCAGTTAGAGCGACTCTTCACTTCAACCTAACTCTCAGGGAAAGCAACGACTGAGACCAAAGTCCCCAGACCTAGGTACTAACGGCCCGTAAATTATCTTTCGCTTTCGGGATTTTGGAAATCGAGTCATGTTGTGGTGTGCGTGTGACAGTGAGCCTTTTTCACCCTCGGGTCTCGCGGATCTGGAGTGCGTGGATCGCTTTGGCGAGTTGCCCGGCGCGCCAGGGGCAGCAGCGGAGCTTGCGCAGGACGCGCCAGGTCTTGAGCTGGGCGTTGGCGCGCTCGCCGGGAGCGCGCAGCCGGGCGTGGGCGCGGTTGGCCGCCTTCTGAGACGGCGGCCGGGCACGGCTGGAGCGTGCCCGGCTGGTCCGGCTGGGTACGGCACCACATCCGGGCCGGGCTCTTTCCGGGGCACCTTGTCAAGTGCCCCATCCGATCGATCCCCCGCCAGCCCACAAGCCTGAGTTCCCAGACCGCCACGCGACCATAACGCTGATATGCGTGTCACCGCGGCCGGCGGGCGTGCCTTCGCTGCCGCACAGGCGGATCAGGGGCGGCCAAGGCTTCGCATGCGGTCACATTGCGTGATCGACCTCGCCGTCGCCGGGCACTTCCTCCCATCCGCTCCTCCCATCCGCCGGAAGTTCTCTCTTCTATGACTGTTCTGGCGGCCCCGGCGGGCTGGCCTGGTTCCGCGGTTCCTGGCGGCCTCCTGCCGCGCGCCGGCGGCGGCGTGCCGCGCCTCCGGGGGCCTGCCCGGCGCCCTGGTCGCGGCCGGCGCGGGCCCGTTCCAGCTCAGCCGCGGTGTGCTCGGCGCGGGCGTCTTCCGCAGCCGCGATCTGGGCTTCGAACGCCGCCCGCAGCTCGGCTTGGTC
>Ga0181530_10004573_pt1 | contig 14596 bp, 18 predicted proteins | sample PEATcosm2014_Bin_42_FD_119769 | JGI IMG/M metagenome (GOLD analysis project Ga0181530, IMG submission 119769) | Peatland microbial communities from MTU Mesocosm Facility, Houghton, MI, USA - PEATcosm2014_Bin10_60_metaG | ecosystem: Environmental > Terrestrial > Soil > Wetlands > Peat | place... | reverse complement strand
TCGAAATGACCCGCCCTGCAATCGTATAGGCCGTTTGATCCGATTCCAGCTCTTCAGCCGTCTTCCCGCCGGCGGCCAACAGGTCCTTTATCCTTTCGGGAACGCGATAGGCGTTGGGATAGAGCGCTATATTCTGCCGTTCTAATTCAGCGGCCTTCTCCAGCCGCTCCCGAACTATGATGTTCAAATCTTCCATTACCCGAAGGCCTTCCAAAAATAACCGGTTTCCGTCCGGTAAAGTTTTTTCCGATTTTGCGCCCCGCCCCTCGTCTCCACCACCCCGCGAAGCGTGGAGTGCTTCTCTATTCAATTTCCACTGTCATTTGTCCAATGTTTGGCTCTCCCCGGGCAGGGAGCAAAAGACGTTAAATGATTTAGCCCGCTGCGTCAAGGGGGTTATCTTTTTGCCTGTCTTTGCGGGCTGTTGACCGTCGCGAAGCGATAGAACCAAAAGGAATTATGGTTTCTGCTCGTCGCGAAGCGATAGAACCAAAAGGGGTTATTTCTTCTCTTTTTCCGCCCTGCTCTTGACCATCTTGGAAACGGAAAACGCCACTATCAGAAGGCCCAATATCATGGGAATCCAATCTGGTTGAGGTTGAGCAAGCAACCTGAATATCCCGTATCCAAGGATGAGAATGCCTCCTATTAGGCTGAGCCATTGCATTGATCGACTCATGATTTTACCTCCCTAGTCGCCATCTGGAAACTCCGGATAAGAGACTGGCGGTTTCCGATTTGGAAAGGAGGCATTTTTCGTCCCGGCAAGGAAATCGAGGGGTTTCGCGGAGGCGTACGCCGGTACCGCCTCGCGGAGCGTCGAGATCCGTGATCGAGCCCGCCAAACCTCTGCGGCCACCGCCGTAGGCAGTGGCCAACTCGGCAGGCGGTCCCACCGCCCCAGGGCGGAAAAGGACCCTTTCCGGATGGAAACTCCCTAAGGCCGCCAAAATCCGGATAGCCGGGCACATTCCTTTATTAGACTCGAAATGGCCGGGCAGAGTTTACGATACGCAGCGATTTTTGGCTGAATACGCAAAATAAAAAAGAGCCTCATCAGCAGATACACTCACACCTGTTCGCAACTGTAACCAGGCGGCAGAGTTTCGTGCAAACACAGGCCAAATACAGCGCATTATCGGCCTTGATGAATCCGGGGTCAAGGGTCCAGAGCCGGAAGCTTTTGACGCAAGGCCCGTGACTCGTGAGGTGATATCTCCGCGTCTCCGTGCCGGTCCTGCTCGCCGCTCGCCGTTCACCGAGTTGGATTTTGCGTGTGGGATGCCGGGTGGGGCGTTTTTATCGATTATCCGGCGAGCACCTCCAGTTACGAAGTCTATCCTTCCCAATCTCTGGCTTCTGATATCCGACATCTGTTACCCAACCGGGAAAACTGAACCGTGAAAGTTTATTGACAACCGTCTCAACAAATCAATAATAAGAGGATAGCGCGCCTGTAGCTCAGTTGGATAGAGCAACGGACTTCTAATCCGTAGGTCGAGCGTTCGAGTCGCCCCAGGCGCGCCACTTTGCAAACTTTGTGCGTGCAAAATGTGCGTGAATCACCTCAAAGTCTCCAATTTTTTAACAGCCTCTTTGGTGCTTCCGCGAAGGCTTTGGAGATATAAATCGGTGGTAGTCGCCCGTTCGTGTCCCAGTAAAGCCTGAATATCGCTCAAAGCCACTCCTAAATTGTCCAGTTTCGAAGCTCCATAATGCCGTAGGGCATGGTACATAAAGGGTTTAACGCCAGCGTCCCGGCAAAGGTTCGGCAAAAACTTATCCCGATAGTCAAAAGATTTTCCGGTTTTAGGGTTGGGAAAAACATAGGGAGATGTCCGGGATGTGCGGGCTAGAATTTCCCGCAAAACCTCATTCATCGGAACCCTGATTTCTTTCAGGTCGGAGTTTTTGGCCTTTCGGGTGTAAAGGGAAACGTAATCCTCATGGACATCTTCCCATTTAAGGTTGTTAACCGAGCGCACCCGGCCCATGCTGTGGATAACCGCTAAAAGGTATCTCCGTTGTTCGGGGTTGGCCAGCTCCAAGACCAGTTTAATATCCTCCTCTGACGGAATGTAGGATTTTTTCGGGGTTTCAGGAAAACGGTCAATGCCGCTCGCCGGATTGGATTTTATCCAGCCCCGCTTTAAAGCGTGGTTAAAAAGCGCCTTAATCATCCTTAAATGCTTGTTGGCTTTGGCTTTGGAAACTCTGGCTACTTCGTTGAGATAGAGTTCCACATCATCGCGGTTAATTTTTTTCTTTTGTCCCCAGCGATTGATTAAGAGTTTAAAGAGCGATTTATTTTCGGTGAAATGCGATTTACTTCTTTTTAGTTCCAGATCCTCGTCCCGGCTTTCGCACAAGGCTATAAAACCCGTATTTGTCGGCAGTTTTTCTTTGGCCTCGGCTTCGGCTATTTCGGCTTCGATTTTTGTCAGGAAGCCGCTCTCCGCCCAGACCCTCTTGCCCTTCACCCAAATCTCGGCTCTCCATTTGTCGCGGAACTTCCAGACTGCCATTTATCACCTTCTCTAATCGGGATTTTTCAAAGCGGACGCATTTGCCAATCTTAATGCCTCCCAATAGTTCGCGGTTATGATACACGAACCATTGGCTGACTTTAAGAATCTTGGCAACTTCTTGGGGAGTCAGAAATTCCATTTTATCACATGAGTGCACCCGCTTCATGGCGGGGCGGGATTAAAAGCGTTTATCTACAAAGATCTCAAAACTGGCCATGGGGATGCACATCTGGAAGCTCGTAGGCTTCCAGCCTAAACCATCCCCCTTCTTCTTTCTTTTTGGGTTCTGCTTTTTTCGGCTCCATCTTCCTAATCAAAGGCGGTCTCGGCGCTTTGCCGATCCCCTTTCCCCTGGGGGTCATGTAAGCCAAATGGTATTTCTCAAGGTTCTGAAGTATCTCTTTGGTGTCGAACTTGGTTATCTTCTCGGTAGACCGGTTTCCGCTCCAAACCTCTTCGACTTCATCTTCCTTAATTTTTCCCATTTCATTGGCCAAGAGTTGAGCCTCGCGATGTCCGAGGCGGAAAGCAATTAGTGCTCCTACATTCAGCATAACACGGGCTAAACGGTCGTCAATTGAGGCAAAGTCCTGTGTTGCCAGGGTGCAAGACAGTTTGTATTTCCTCCCCTCTTTGAGAATGTCCATGAAGTTAAAGTTCACAAAATTGTGGCATTCATCGATATAGAAAGAAACGGGCCGGTATACTTTGGGGCGTTCATAGCGGAAGTAATTTTTGATTCCCTGTGAAATAAGGGTACCGGTGAAAATCATTTTCTCCCGGCTCATGCCGAAGCAATCCAGAATGAAAGTCTTTCGCCCTTCGATGAATTCTCCCCATTTCACCGAGTCGTTTCCGCAAAGAATAGGGCGCATGCGCTCGTCATTTAAAAGGAAATCCAAGCGGGCAATGATGCCATCCCTGGTTTCGCTCGTGCCCTTCTCATTGAGGTTGACTATCCAGTCCCGGACATTCACCAAGCTCTTGCGGTTATTCTGAAGGCAGTACTTGATGGCCCTGTCCAAGAGCGAGCGCATTCTCACGGTAAAGGACTGGTTAGGGGTGGTTAAACTGACCACCTGGTTAATTGCTTCGGCGATTAAATCAGACACAGTGTTAGGATCGTAAGGAACCTGCATCGGGTTGATGGACACGGGAGTGTCCAGAGAGCAATATAGGGCTTGGCCCTTCGCTACTGCGAAGCACTCCCGCGCCAAAAAACCGGAAGGCTCAATGAGGATTTTGGCGTTCCGGTAAAGATGGTCGTCTTTGAACCAGCCTTTCAGGAGCTCGCTTTTTCCGCCCCCGCTCTTTCCCAGCAAAAGGACATGGGTAAAACGATCATCCTCGCTGAGGTAGATGGGAAAATATTTTTCGTTGAGTCCCAGTTTAAGTCTCGGCAGCATCTCCGTCCTCCAGGAGCCGTTGAGCTTCCTTTTCCTTAATGCGGTAGGCCACATCTTCCTGCTTCACCTGGAAAGTCAGCATCTGATTCTGAAGCCGCTTTTCCTGAATAGCTTCCGAGGCGAATTGTTCATTCAGTTGGCGAATGTTCGACCGGTGAGCGTATTCCTCCAGGGTGTCCTGAAAACGAGGTCCGAAAGTGAGCGCTTCCATCATGTTGTCGCTCAGAAGTTTGAGAGCCAGATTCTGCTGGGTGATAATCTCGGTCGATTTTGTGTAATAGTTGAGGTCGTCTAAAAGCTCCAAGCGGGTGGCTATCCGTCCCAGAATTCCCGTTCTCTTTACGGGAAGCTGGAGCGGAGCAGCCGCTTGAAATATTTGCGGCATGGGCGGCGGTGCCGGTTTTCTAATCGTCTTGTTCATCTTGTTTCCTCCACTGTCCGTATTGTTTCATGTTGGCTTCCCAAGCTTTTTGGATCTCCACCTGGGCGTTCTGGAAAGCTAACCGCTCTAAGGTTTCTTTCTTACCCAAGGCTTTGCCGACTAAAAAACCGAAAGCGAAAGCTCCCACAATGGCGGCGACAACGTATGGTTCCATCGATTCCTCCTAATAGCGGCGCCATGGTGAAGGACGAGGAATATAAATCCTTCGCCCCACCGGCGCGGTAATTATTCTTTTCTTGACAATGGGCTTCCTAACCACTTGGATGACGGGCTTTAAAACGATCACCCTTTTCACGACCGGTTTTTCCACTACCCGCTCTACGATGACCGGCTTCTCCACGATTTTGGGGACTTCCTTAATGACAGGTTTTTCCACATAAACAGTCCGGGGCACCTCCTTTTCCACCAGTTTTTCCACGTAAACCGGTTTTTCGATGTACTTGGTTTGGGCCGGTTTTCCCTTCACGAAGAGAAAGACGCAGGCGATGACGAGGGCAAAGACGGCAATTTCCCGCATGGATTTTCTCCCTTCTTAACCGTTATGAACTCGAAGTCCGGGATCTCGTAACCGAAGAGGCGTGACAGAAATTCTCTGGCATCTTCCCATTGTTCCCAAACTCGCTTTTTAGAGATAACCTCGTTATCAGTCTCCTGGTTCATGGCTTCCAGAATGAAGCAGAAACCGTGGCCCTTGGAAATGAGCAGGCCGATGGCATCAACGCGCAACCCGATTTTATCTACCCATACTTCCCGATGAATCTTCGCGTCATAATTCTTGATAATTTCGGTGAGGGCCGTCGTAAGGAGCTGGCTGTGTTCTTTGAATTCGCTCCGGCATCCCGGCACTCGGAAGAATCCGTTTTCTTTTTCGAGCCGCCTCAGTCCAACCAGATCGCATAAAACTTTGTAGGAGTTGTTTACTGCGGAAGTTCCAGGTTTCCAGTGCCCGCGAGCCGCCATAATTTCGCCGATGTGGTGCTTGGTGGCGATGCGCAGGGTTTCCATAATTTCTTGGATTTCTTCGTGGTGTGCCATTTTGACCTCCTTGTTGGTTAGATTAGTTCAGTGGTGCTTGCCGTTTAACGTGGGGCGATTGAACCACGCCGCATGGAGGTCACAAAGTATTATGAACCGGCCGAATTCCACCTGCCCGGTCGGTGTCTAAGCTATTGTTACCGCTTCATTTTCTGTGTTAAACTGCTCTTTCAGGAGTTTTGCTGGTTATCTGCGGCAGGTTAACTTCATGGCCATCTAAGGGCCAACCTTGACAGAAATGCGCACCGTATTGGGAGGAGGGGAAAATATACTATGCCGATAAAAAAAGTTTTGGCGGGGTATAAGGAAAGACACAATATCCGAGAGCTGGCTGATAAATTGAATATTAACTATCCGGCTATGGTGAGGATGTTAAATGAGAATGATTCTTACGCTTTCTGCGTAAGCAAAGTAGTCGATTTGATCGAGGCCACCAACGATTTTACTTTGCTCGATGAGATTGAACTTAGATTAGGACGGGTGGCCCAATTGATTCAAACTCCCCAATATGATTTTAATTTCCTTGGATTTTCCCAACTCATAAAAGAATCGGGCGAGGCGACCAGGGCAATTTCTGACGCTTTTGCTGATGGCAGAGTCTCACCCCAGGAGGCGACCAATTGCATTAAAGAGCTCAAAGACTGTATCTACGCCGCCGTCCAACTTATTCAGTCTTTGGAAGCTATCGAGAAGGACGGAAAGGATTTTAGTTTGCTAAAGAGTAAGTGATTAGAAGCTTCCCGTTTGTCTTTGGAAAACCAACTGGCAGCCACATTTCATTTTGGAATAACCAGTCCGCTTGAACTGTATTTAGATTAATCAAGGCTACCAGGAGCCTTGGGTCTCATTGACAGCCGGCCAGGCAAAAGGTAAAATACTACTGTAAGCTGTTCAATTTAATTAATATGTTTAAGAGCTTAAGGAATGCCCCCCATCGTGAAGGAGACGAAGTCATGGGTCGTATCATCGATATGCGAGATTTAGACGAAAGGGACGCCGAACTTCTCGAAAGATTGGCTAAACGTTTGCGAAAAAGAGCCACCGCGAGAAGGTCCACTGGAGAAAGAACCTCCATGGATGCTTTTTCCAGGAGCGCTGGTTCCTGGAAGGGTCTTATTGATCCCGAGCGGCTTATCGGTGACATCTATGCCAACCGGCTGGTCGCCACCAGGCCGGAGATAAAGCTATGAACATTAGCTACTTAGTTGATACTGATTGGATTATCCATTATCTCTCCGGAGTGGAGTCTATTGTCGAAAAACTGCAAGCGTTGCAAAAAGAGGGGTTGGCGGTAAGCATTATCTCGTTGGCCGAACTATACGAGGGAATCTACTCCTCGAAAGACCCTCAAGCGGCCCAAAAAGGGATTGATGATTTCCTCAAGAATGTTTCCGTGGTGGACATCAACGAGGAGATTTGCCAAATCTTCGGTCGGGAAAGGGGCCGTTTGAGGAAGCAGGGCAACCTTATCGGAGACTTCGATCTTTTAATCGCCTCCACCTCCCTCAACTACGAACTGACGCTCTTAACCAATAATTTTAAACATTTCGAGCGAGTCGAAGGTTTGCGCCTTATTTCTCTGCCATAAAGTTCTTTCGCCAAGTTCTAGCCGATCCCAATGGGATTGGCTTTTTTAAATGCGCCCGGCAGGGCGCACCAAATAAAAAACACAGTTAATCCGAAAAAATTCAAATAATCCAGTTCACCAAGTTTTATAAGTTCATTCAATGACTTATGCTCAAATTAAACCCCTCTTTCAGACTCATTAACCATTATAATTTTACCCAAACTCTTTTCGCCGCTGCTTTCTCTCTGCCTTCTCTCTGACCTTTCTCGATTTTCCTTTCCTCCCCTTTTGCTTTCCCACTTTACAAAGTGGCCGCCGAGTCCTCGAAGGCGGCCTCCTTAATCCAGTCCGGAGCGAAGCGTAGGACATCAAAAATGAGCCGCCTTCGGGGGACGGGGGTTACCAAGCGGAGCGGAGCAAAAACATCTTAATAGTGGCTCCTTGACAGCCGTAAGGTGCCTGCTAAAATGGATGAGTGAAGGAAAGTCCTTTCCTTCTATCTTCTTTGAGCCTTCAGTGTTCTGGAGGCTTTTGCTTTTTGCGGCCAGATGATCGCCCAGTAGCAGTTCCAGTGATAAACTTTGCCAAACTCTTTATCATTTACCCTTGCACCGAAACCAGGCTCAATCCATTCACGGCAACAGTCACACCGGGTCCTTTCCCAGTAATGAAGCTCGAACATCTTTCTCACTCTCCTTTCTAGGTGAAGGACTTTCCTTCACGAAGTAAGAAGAGCAGGCGGATTCCTTGCGGGTGTCAAGGAGGAGCACGAGCGAAGCGACGTATACCTTATCATATGTTTTTGCGGAGCGACCACCTTAAGGGGCGGCCGCGCCAAAGGCCTCCGGTTCAGCTACATCGGCGAGAGCACAATGCAACCCCTGGGCTATGGGGACCACTCTTCAAATCATACACAGCAAGAACGAAGGGAAGGAGCGCCTCAACCCCTTCCCTTTTTCATCTTTCCATCCTTTCTGGTAATCGAGGCATTAAGATCCGGCTGGCTCTGTTATTGAGATACGACTTTGGGCTGAATCTCACTGATGGGCCGCTCTCGGAAGAACCGGTCCCGCTCGATCCCCAGGCCGAAGCGCCCCCGGAAATCCTCCAGTTCGCCGAGACTAAAGGAGCCCCATTCATCATTCCAGTCGCCAAAGAGACTGACATAGCCGAAAAAGCACCGGCTCTCCGGATCGTACTCGGTGGCATACCAGGTGCCGGCCCCGGTCGGGTTAAAGAATTTGGCCACCACGATGGGGTCTTTCACCTCCTCCTGCCGGCCAATCTTGGCGAAGCGCCGCAGAAGCGGCGGGGTAAGAAGTTTCATAAAGATGATGATTAATGATTAACGCCAGTAGACGATCCAGGCGCCTTGTTTATCCTGGTCGGCTTCCGTGTAGTGGTTCGGAATGCCGAGAAGATCGAGAGCGTAGTTAGCGGCTCGCACATCGTTTGGAGGAGAGAGGTGATGTTTCCTCGCCCGCCAAGCCGCCTGCCGCTCTATCTCTTCCCAAGCGGCACAGTAATAAAGAGATTCACCGCTCATGGCTGATTTCTGAACCTCCCCTAGTTCATCTTCGAGCACTCGCATCGTTTTGAGCTTAGTCATCGGTTTTAAAGATTAATGATTAATCCGGAAACCCTGCCGTCCCTCGACCAGCGGGACTTGGGATTTCCGGAAGGCGGAAGCTTTTCGTCTTCCTCCTGATAGGGCCAGAGCCAATCGATCCGCGCGCTGTCAAGGTGGAGTTCCCGCCCTGGCGGGAAACTACCTTGACAGAATGAGCGCGGCGATTGGCTACAATGGAAAGAGGAGGAAGACGAAAGCAAACGATTTCAAAAGACTTTCCAAAAACGCAATCCCGGAGATCAAATCAAAAAACGCCGTATCTGATAAGATCGTGCGGCGTTTTTTGATTCCAGAAGCAAAATTCCCCTCCTTTTTCTAGTCCTCAAACCACTCTATGATAAAGTTGGTCACTTGTAATCAACCCTTCTAAGATGTAGAGTGGTATAGACAGGTATAGCCAAAAAGCCTTACCCCTGTATCGCTCCTTAAAAATTAAATGAACATCGGTTCAAATGCAAAAAATTCAATCAAGGCATATTATACCCCGGATGAACTGGCGGACTATTTCGCCGTTTCCAAGAGAACTGTTTACCGGCGCGTGAACAAGCGCGAACTGCCGTTTCTCAAATTCGGCGGTCTTCTGAGATTCAAAATACAGGATATCGAAAAGCAATCCGGAACGGAAAGCGTTGAGCCGATCAAACGCTAATTTATGGGAGTAAAAAAACGAAACAATAAATGGTGGGTGGATTTTTGCTTTAACCGGACCCGCTACCGGCGGCCAAGTCCGGAAAATTCCAAAGCCGGCGCACTGGCCTGGGAGTTGGTTTTAAAGCAAAGGCTGGCCAGGGGCGAACCACTCGATCCGGAAAAAGAGAAACCTATTACCTTCACAGATTTCGCCCGAGACTGGTTTGAAACTTATGTGAAGAACAACAACAAACATTCGGAAATCATAAGCAAGGAAATGATTCTCCGGGTCCATCTGGTGCCCTACTTTGGACGTCTGAAGCTCTATGAAATAAAGAATCTCGATATAGAAAAGTACAAAGCCCAAAAAATAGCCGGAAAACTATCCCCGAAGTCCGTCAATAATCACCTGGCAGTACTGAAGAAAGCATTTCAATGCGCGTTGGAATGGGGAGCAGTGAAAAGTTGCCCGATTATAAGAATGCTCAGAACTCCACCCCAAAAATACAACTTCTTGAATCACGAGGAATGCCGGAGACTCCTGGTGGCAACTGACGGCGTCTGGCACGACATGATCGTTATCGCTCTGGGAACAGGTCTTCGCTTCGGAGAGTTAATAGCCCTAACCTGGGAGGATGTCGATTTTAGGACTGGTGAGTTCACAATCAAGCAGGCATACGCCAAGGGCGTTCTCGGCAGCACGAAAAGCAACCGCATCCGGCATATTCCCATGTCCGATTCTGTCCGCGATACACTGCACCGGATGAGAGAAAAGGAAGGTCTTGTTTTTTCAGATCATGAAGGTAATCCGCTTAAACAGCATGTCTGCGTTAAAAAGCTTCATGCGATATGCAAGAAAGCCGGCCTCCGGAAAATAGGGTGGCACGCCTTGAGGCATACTTTCGCATCGCACCTGGCGCAAGCCGGCGCCAACTTAGTGGCTGTCCAGGGACTGCTCGGACACTCTGATATCCGGACAACCATGCGATACGCCCACATCAACAGGGCAATTCTTCGGGAAGCCGTCGGCATCCTGAACGGAATTAACCGGCCATCTGGAAATTATTGTCACAATAGCGTCACAATCCCGGCTTTTCCGGTCAAAATGAGCCAAATAATCGAGACATGGGAAGACCAAATTTTGGCTCAAACAAAACAAAAAGAGAGCCGAAGCTCTCTTCTCAAAACCTGAGCGGGTAACGGGAGTCGAACCCGAACTGATTATCTTCCGTTAATGGCTTAAAATGAAGGAATTTCGCTCAGATGAGCCATAAGTTACTGTCGCACCTCTGGTCAAACGTAGTCAATTGAAGCCACTTTTTATCACCTCTTTGTCACAATAGCGTCACAGGTTTTTGTGGGGCTGGCGATATAGGGAGAGGTGATGAAAGTAGGAAAGGATGCATATACTGTCTCTTAGATTTGTCCTTTTTCAAGATCTTCCAGTCATTGCCGGTAATTACTTTTCTGCAATGATTAATCTTGCATTTACATATCATTTTAAATTTGGGGTTTGATTCTGCTAGACCATAATCATATGACAGTTCCTCTCCCCTTTTAATATCTTTAATGGCGACAAAGTCGCCGTTCTTATCGAATCCAAGGTTGCCATCACACGAGTGATTAAAATACCATTCAATTGATAACTTATTAAAATCCAGGTCATCAGGTGGTACAAATCCTTCCGGAGTCCCAACGCAAAAGCTCATGACCTTGTCCTTTATTTCTTTACTGAAGATTTCAAACTCTCCCCATGGGACAATTTTATCAAAGTCATCCATTGCGATACCTTCTGCGACTCTTTCTGCTTTTTTAATATCTACAACTGCAAATACACCTACACTACCTTTAACGATACGTGATGGTTTTATTTCAATTAATAGTTGTGGAATATTCATAGCGATTCAGATTTCTTAAACCTTTCTGTTTGTATTTTGAAACCTTGTTCGATTATGTCTTTGGATATTCCCCGCCGGATGCTTTCTTCCTCTATTAAATCATTATAAAGATTTGTGAGATCGGAGTATAATGTCCGGTCATCACCCCATCTTTGTTCGATATTAGAAATAACATCATGAGTATAGAAATAATATCTCATAATATAAAAACTGAATGTATCCCAAATGAGTCCTCTTGTTAAGACCCCGTTCATATAGTAGGATGCTATCCTTTCAAAAAATTCTATAACGCCTTCTACTTTATCTAATGCTGGATTACTCTTATCAGTGACGGTCCCGCCGGAAGATAAAAGCGAACATAATTCACGTCTATTTTTGAACATAGGACCGCTATTCCATTCTCTATATAAATCCGTTGTGACTTGTAACTCTAATTGCTTTTTTAATTGCTGTCCCTGCCATATAATTACCAATGCCGTAGTTATAGCTAGAGCAACTGTGGTCATAGCAAGATAAAAGGTCATAAATGCAGTGAGCCAATCACAAGCCAGTGATTTATGATGAAGAATCACCAATGGAATAATCATTGAGATGACAACTAAAACAATGACACAAACCAGAATACCCTTAACCCAGGGAAACTTTTTACGCTGAATCTCTATGTATGATCTCATAGTATATATAATATAACCCGATTAATTAAACTGTTGACCGCTAACCTTCTGTCCCAAGCGTGTGTAAAGCATTGAACTTTCGCAAGAAATCAATTGTATAGAGAGTCGTAAATTAGGTTGTTAATAAATTCTTGGCATACATTTCCAGAAATGTAGCCGCATCTACGATCTTGATCGTCTTATACTGTCCCAGTTTCAGCAAATGCTTTCGGTCCCCGGAAATTATGAAGTCTGCATCCCCTTCTTCCGCACATTCCAGAATCCGGTTGTCCGGTTCGTAGTCAACTACCTTGAGGCGCTCGGTTGGATACACCACATCGGAAAATAGGGTTAACCAGTCGATAGCATCCTCTGCCTCACCTGCCTCCCACAAAAATTTGGAGGTAAGCACATTCCTGACCTCCACCAGAATGGGTTGGGAAATCACATTCATGATGCTGCCCTGCACCGCCAAATCCAAAACCTTTCCGGGTTTACCGGCGAAATTGAGGGCTGAGATGATGGTGTTGGTGTCCAGAACCGCCTTAATCATAAGATTCTACGCCAGATTGTTCACTGCGGTACTCGTCCACCAGACGTTCCACATCCTTTTCCTTAAGGTTTAAAGCCTTTGCCCTGGAGCGTCCATAACGCCGTAGGCGCTCCCCCTCCTTCTCTCCTATGTACCGGCGTAACGCTTCCCGGAGCAGTTCGCTTCTCGTGCGGGACTCTTCTCGCGCCAAATCATTAAGCTTGTCAAGCAGTTCGGGCAATATGGAAATGGTGATCAGTTTGGTATTTCTCAACATTGGTCTCCTTTTAAAAATTAATTTCGTACCACTAAGTAATACTAACAAATAGGAGAAATTCTGTCAAATCGGCAGTCTTCACAGTGCTCCCATCATTTGAAAAAGGAAGTAGAATTTTCTACTTCCTCAAAAGGGCAGGCCATTTCCCGCCCCAAACCCGGCACGGCTCTCCGCGTAGCGTCACAGATTTTTGTGATGCTGGCGATATGGGGAGAAGTGAAAAAAGGCTAAATTGTTTCTGCTTTAATATAGATTTTGCGGTATTATAATCCACGAGGTTTCTGACTGGGTCTATCTTGTGAGTTAATATCACATCCACTTTCGAATGAATCAGTAGCCCAAAGGCAGGAGGAAAATGATGTTGGTCATAATTAGCGACTTGCATTTTTCGGATGAGACTGCCGGTAAGCATAATGTGCCAGCAGAGGCCTTTCGCAGTGTCTTTTTTTCGGACATCGCCTCTTTAGCTAATGAGAAAAAAGCGAAAGAGCTAAAGATCCTTCTCCTTGGAGATGTGGTGGATCTCATTAGGAGCGAGCAGTGGTTTGACGAAGACCCTGCTGACCGGCCATGGGGAAACAACGGTCTGAAAGATGTTCCAAAACCCCAAAGCAACAGCAAGGTGGAAAGCCGATGTCTCAAAATCCTCGGACGTCTTTCGGATTATGGCAAAGGGCTCAAGGATGATACTATACTTGCAAAAAACTGGGACATTTTTGAGATGTTCAGGGATATCCAGAATCATATTGATGTCAAGATTCCCATCAAGGTCCTGTATCTTCCCGGAAACCATGACCGACTCTGTAACCTTTACCCCTCCATGCGGGATGAGGTAAAGAATATCCTCGGGTTGGATGAAAGCCCTATCGAGACAGATTCCGACGGCAATTGGTGGTTCCCCTATGATTACAAGGATGATGAGCATGGCGTATATGTCCGGCACGGCCACCAATTCGATGTCTGGAACTATGGGGGCGGCCACGATCTAACAAGGCAGGGTCACCTAAGATGTCCCATCGGAGATGTTATTACCACTGAATTTGCGGTAAAAATCCCCTGGATGGTCGAAAAACTATTAAAAGAAAATCCCCAGGCATATTCGGATGTTCCTCTAGACTTGGTAGAAAACCTGAAAAATATCGATAATGTAAGACCCGCCAGCCATATCCTGGATTGGATTTATTACCAGATAAAAGACATTGATAAGGAGGGAGTGCGTAAACTGGTCGCCGAAGCGCTCCGGCAAACCATCACGGAGATGTTAAAGATTGGAGTCGTGCAGCAATGGAGAAGTCCGGATACGGCATTGGCCGGTGTTTTGCGGATTGTGAGCAACAAATGGCTCAACTGGATTCCCGGCGATTTGATGAAGGTGGTCGATGCGGAAGAATTGCTGCCGTTATTCATGGGAGCATCGGAAGGGCCAAGTACTCTGGAGAAAGACCCCTTGGCGCAGGCCGCATGCCGCGAACAGGTTTGGAAAAATGACGAAAATATCCCTTTCATCCTCTATGGACATACCCACCTGCCGCTTCAAGAGCCTGTCGCTCAAGAGGGAGCGCGCGACATCATCTACTTGAACACTGGCACTTGGCGCAATCGTTTCTACAGGACGATCTGCGAGAGTCAACCCCCTGGGTTTGTCGAGTGGAGACAGATGACCTATTGCATTTTCTACAGCAGAGACGAAGACTTGGACAATAAGCAAGCAGGGACGGTGAGCTTTGATGTCTGGACGGGAATTAAGAAAAAGGCATACCTGTGAATGTGAACGTGCCATATACAATTGTAAGTTCCTTTTTTTGACAGGAAATAGCTTATCAGGCCACATTTCTCTGTTACTGTCAATTTCTCCCTTGAAAGGAGGTGTTTCCGGGCGTGGGAAACACGCTATTTAAGCCAAAAGTGAGTGAAGGATTAAATTGTATATGGAAGTAAAATTAAGTTGTTAATAATGCACTTATTGATCTATGCCGCGCTGAATTTTATGCCCACCTT
>Ga0181530_10004566_pt1 | contig 14614 bp, 8 predicted proteins | sample PEATcosm2014_Bin_42_FD_119769 | JGI IMG/M metagenome (GOLD analysis project Ga0181530, IMG submission 119769) | Peatland microbial communities from MTU Mesocosm Facility, Houghton, MI, USA - PEATcosm2014_Bin10_60_metaG | ecosystem: Environmental > Terrestrial > Soil > Wetlands > Peat | place... | reverse complement strand
GCGGCGCCGTTGCTCGCGCAGAACGCCGAAATATCCGGCTTGATCACCGATCCCTCCGGCCGGGCGGTGCCAAGCGCCCGAATCAGTGTGGAGAATTCAAACACTGCCGCAACCCGGGCCGTCTCCTCCAATATGCAAGGCGAATACAGCGTGCCAGCCCTGCTACCCGGCCCCTACAACATCACGGTAGAGGCCAACGGCTTTCAAACCCTCCACCAAAATGGCATCGTCGTCGAAGTGGACCAACGGGCGAGGCTGGATTTCGCGCTGACGATCGGCAGCAATACAGAAAGCATCACCGTCCAAGGGAGCGCGCCGCTGCTCAACACCTCAGACGCATCTGTAAGCACTTTGATCAGCAACCGGTTCGTGGAAAACATGCCCCTGAATGGCCGCAGCTTCAGCTCGCTCATCAATCTGGTGCCGGGAATCGTGCTGACGCCGACGAATGCTTACGAGGGGGGCCAGTTTAGTGTGAATGGCCAGCGGCCAGATGCGAATTACTTTCTGGTGGATGGTGTCAGCACCAACCTGGGAACCGCCGGGAACGGCTCCGCTTTAGGCCAGGGTGGGGCCGGCCAGCTTCCGGTAACCAGCGCGTTTGGAGGGACCAGCAACCTGGTGTCCCTGGATGCGCTGGAAGAGTTCCGGATTCAAACTTCGACCTTTGCCCCGGAATACGGTCGCACTCCAGGCGCTCAAATATCAGTGGTCACCAAGGCCGGCACGAATACGTTTCACGGCACTGCGTTTGAGTACTTCCGCAACGACAAGCTGGATGCCAACGACTGGTTCGCCAACCGCGGCGCGCTGGCGAAACCCGAACTGCGGCAGAACGATTTCGGCGGCGTTCTGGGCGGGCCAATCTTCAAAGACAAGCTGTTCTTTTTCGGCTCTTACGAGGGGCTGAGGGTACGCCAGCCTCAAGTGGCGGAGACATATGTCCCGTCCCTGGCGACGCGCCGGGGTGCGCCCGCGGCCGTCCAACCGCTGCTCAACGCCTTCCCGTTGCCCAATGGCCCTGACCTCGGCAACGGAACGGCGGCATTTTCAGCCAGCTACTCTAATCCGTCCACACTGAATTCTTCCGGCATCCGGATCGATTATCTGCCGTTCCAAAGAGTGACTGTGTTCGGAAGATACAACGACGCTCCATCGAGCATCGGTCAGCGTGGCGCCGGCGGTTACGAGTACAGCGATGTTCAGGATATAAAGTACCGGACCCAGAGCCTGACCCTGGGGAGCATCCAGGTGCTTTCACCCCGGTTGACCAATGAGTTCCACTTCAATTACAGCCGGAGCCGGGCGAACAGCTTCTATACGCTCGATAATTTCGGGGGTGCGGCGCCTCCTCCGGATTCAGTGCTTTATCCATCATTCGCGTCTCCGCAGAACGGCCTTGCTCTTTTTTACGCCGACTCTGCCCCCTATGGAATAAAATTCCTCACGGGCAAGTCGGGGGACAACTTGCAGCGTCAAATCAACGTCACCGACAACGTTTCCCGCATCATTGGCGCACACCAGACGAAGTTCGGGCTTGATTACCGTCGCCTCAGCCCGGAAGCAGGTCTCGTGCCCTATACCGTGGAGTATCTCTTCCTTTCCTTGTCAAACGTTCTGGCCAACACGCTGCCTGAGGCGTTCATAGCTTCCAGGACCACCGACGCGCAACTGATCTTCTCAAACTGGAGCCTGTTCGCCCAGGACACGTGGAACGCCGCGCGCACATTGACGATCACCTATGGTTTGCGGTGGGAGTACAACGCCGCGCCGTCATCTCCCAATGGCACGCTTCCGTTTACGGTCACGCAAGTGAATAGTTTCGCGACCATGACACTGGCCCCGCCCGGCACCCCCTTGTGGCATCCGCAAAGAGACGATTTCGCTCCGCGACTCGGTGTCGCCTGGCAGCCGCTCCCGAATCTGGTCCTGAGGATCGGGGCCGGCATCTTTTACGACCTTGGATACTCCGAAGTGGCGGATGGGATTAGCGCATTCCCATACGCCGAGTCCAAGACCGTTCTCAGTCCATCATTCCCGCTGAGCGCTGCCGCTGCTGCGCCGCCCCCGTTTTCGACGACCCCCCCTGTTTCGTACCTTGCCGTGGTTGCCCCGAATCACGTATTACCCAGAACGTATGAGTGGAACGCCGCTGTGGAAAAGACTTTCGGAAAGGCCGATGTGCTCACGATCACCTACCTCGGCGCGGCGGGCCGAAAGCTGATGCGGGAGGACATCTACTTGAACCCGAATCCCGATTTCACCGAGTTCAAGTTGATGAGCAATGACGCGGACTCCAGCTATCAGGCTCTCCAAGCCCAGTTCCGTCATCGCCTGACGTACGGTCTCCAGACACTGCTCTCCTACACCTGGTCGCATTCGATCGACGATGCTTCCTCCGACGCCTATTACCTGAACGTGCCCCCGAGCGATTCGTCTTCGGACCGTGGTTCCTCCGATTACGACATCCGGCACACGTTCTCCGGCGCGATTTCCTATAATATCCCCGCGCCGGGCAGCGGAATCTGGAAGTCGATCTTCGAAAACTGGTCGACGGACTCGATCGTTTACGCTCGCACCGCGCCTCCAGTGAATGTGGTCACCGGACTGAATCCCTTCGGTGGCATCTTGTCAGGAGCCTCCAGCGTACAGCGTCCGAATCTGGTTTCAGGCGTACCACTCTGGATCGCCGATCCGAACGTAGCCGGCGGGAAGAGAATCAACAAGGCAGCATTCTCGACACCCATCGGACAGGTCCAAGGAAATCTGGGACGCAACGCCCTGCGCGGATTCGGCGCAACGCAAGTCGATTTGACGCTGCGGAGGCAGTTCAAACTGAAGGAGTGGCTTTCGCTTCAAGCGCGAGCGGACTTCTTCAACATCTTCAACCACCCCAATTTCGGCCCGCCCACAAACTATCTCAGCTCTCCCCTATTCGGGCAATCGACTCAGATGCTCGGAGCCTCGCTGGGAGGCGGCGGCCAGAATGGCGGCCTCAATCCGCTGTATCAAATCGGCGGCCCGCGCTCGGCGCAACTGGCGCTGAAGCTTCAATTCTGAGCGCCGACCGCTGAGTGCCTTCGAAATTTCCGACAAAAACAGCGAATCACATTTCTTCTCGTCAGACAGCTACACGGATTTTCGGAGACCTTTCGCACCGATTCGGCGCATGGGCTTACCCAAGGCGGTCTCCTTCGCTCGCCGGTAGTCTGCCCAATTCTTCTTCCGGGCTGCCACGATCCGGCGTTCTGCTGCCTCTCTCAGCATCCTGCGGGTTGGGATCTGTATCTGAGCGGCAACATCATTGTGGAGGAAAAACGCGTAATACTTTCCAACGTCAGGTATTGGAACCGCAAGCAGCGGTGTGCCCGATTCTTTCAGGTGGCGCGCAAACGAACCACTGTGGAGATGGAATCGCCTGGCGAGTACCGACGTAGCCACATAGCCTGCCGCGAAACGTACAACATCCACGGCAGGCAACAGCTTCGATAAGCCGTTCCGATACTCCGCCGTGGTGTGCAGAATGCCCTGTGCTACCAGGCCGCGAACCACAGGCATCGCTACGCCCAAAACGGCTGCCGCCTCCCCGAAGGTGACAACGCCTTCCGGCTGCACGGTCATGCCCGGCACAGGGCGGTACTTACGCAAATCCTCAGACCGGAACAAATACCCGGTGATCCCACGAAACCGGTTGGTGTATCCGACCGGAACAAGACGGCCCTCGACGACGGCCCGGATGACCGCGGCAAGCCCTGAATCGCGGCCGAGGTAATTCTTCATGGCATGACGCAGTGCTATGAACTCGCCAGGACTCGAGTATGCTTTCACCGGCACGGAGTACTTTTCAAACGCGTCCTTGATCTTCATGACGTCTTCACGAAGGAAGAAGAAACACCGCGCTGGGAAATTTCGCTCGGGGCCTTTCGCGTAGCGGATGGCTCCGCCGGCGGCGACCGTGGAGAGCGTGAAGTTCTTCAGACCGAGTGCCGCCACCGCCTCGGGTCGCGGCATATAGCGCGCGAGTTCCGCGTCGCGAGCGGCAATCCATCGGTTCAACGATTCCCGTCGAATCCAGCACTCTGTGCGGCTCCCTCCCCGGCGCACGTTCAGGAACATAGCGCCAATTTCACCTTGACGGGCAAGGTCCCAGATTCGCCCGCCAGCCGTATGTGCGATCATCTCCGCCTCGTTGGCGGTCACCCAATGCGAACTCCGCCGCACGGCAGCCGAAAAGTATCGGTGCTGACCGCGAATCAGGCCCGGCCAGTCTTCGATTACAAACCTCTCGAAGACATCGTGCAGGAATCCGAATTCGCTCCGCGGAAGAACACGAAATAGATGACGGTAAAAATTCCCGAAGATCTCACTGAAGTTCAGAGCGGCCGGATCGGCGATCTCCGGCGGGAGCATGTTCTTCAGTATTTCGCGTAAGGGTCGAGGCCATTCTCTCAGCATAGCGACCGCGCCGCGGGCGATCTCGGCTGCGACAGCAAGGTCGGTCGCGGTAAAGGGCAGTTGCTTGCGGCGTAGACGGTGCTTTTCGTTAGTGGAACCGACAAAAAGGATCAGCCGTAGCAAAGCCCTCAGTCCCAACCTAAGCATTTCCAGCGGAAAACCAAAATCCACCAGATCGAGTTCAGCGCCTTCACCGGGTGGAAACCCAGCCGCCCGATAGATCGCTGCGTTGATTGCCACCAGATCGGGTGTCGCTGCTTCGGCGGTCAAGGTGCGCAAATCGAGTCCGCAACGACACTTATACACAGATGGGCGCTGCCAAGCCAGCTTCCTCTTGCAGGCCGGACATTGGCTGACTAAATGGCAACGGTGGATGGGGCAGGTTGTGACGAGGCCCAAATCCCACACCGCCCACCAGATGGGGCTCTCCCTGAGGCAACCGGGGCATATCCGTGGGCGGTCGTAATTCAGATCATCGTCGCTAATCCGCTGGCCATAAAATGACCGTTGGTCGAATCGATTGCGTCCGCCGACATGCCGGTAGTACATAGCCTGCCACTCCTCGGGCTCCAGGCGTAGCACGTAGGCAATCTGCTTCACGCTGTCGTCTCGCTCCAGCCCGGACGTCGGTAATCCGGCAATTTGGAGCAGAGAAAGGGGGCCGCAATAACCGTGTGCATGGGCAACGCGGCATAGGTATCCCCGGGGACTCTCGCGGGGTAGCGGATCGACCCGGAAGAGCAACCGGGCACCGCGGAGGATCGGTATGCTCATGCCCGCAACTCCAGGCCCGCACTGCGATGACCGCCGGCGGTGCGCCCGATACACGCCCGTGTGCTCGGCAGCGTCAGCGGAGGTGCCTGGGCACAATCGAAGCTATCGATGAATGGATTCGGATCATCGAGACGTTCCGACCAGACATGCTCCGCGAAAGACTCCGAGAGCGTGCGTAATGTAATCTGCCTGCGGGTATGGCAGCGAGCGATTCGGGCGGCGCCGCGGATGATCTTCATCGTGTAGCCGATAAGGCCGTATGAAGCAAAGTGCATGCGGAAAGCCATATCGACGTCCGATAACGAGGGCATGCCGTACTCCGGCAGCTGTTCCTCAACTGCGCGGAGAAAGGCCCGATATGTTGTCCGATCGTCTTTGGCGTCCCAGCGAAAGGCCCCTACACGCAGGGTCGCACCAAAGCGGCGCCGGAGTTGTTCATTCTGCTTGAGGACTTCCAGACAACGTTGTAGGCCGAGTACCACGATTGCCAATCGGGCTTCCTCGACTTGCTCCTTCAGCCAATCCGCAACATCGTTCGGGATGTTCGCCTGCCGGACATCCACGAAATGTTGGAACTCATCGAGCGCCAGCAGGCGCACACGGCACCTCCTCATCAACTCCCGGAGGCGAATACTCTTGGCCACGGTATTGCCGCGCGACCAGAGCGGATCACCAAGCTGATATAGAAGCGTTTCGGCGAAACTCTTCACCGTTGGGCGGGCCGGCACCTTTGCGACCAGCACCGGCACCTCCAGACCCCACTTGTGGTCAACGCGTGGATGCAGGCTGGCGAAGTACGAAATGATCGTGGTCTTCCCGCTGCCGCTTTCACCGACAATGGGACAGCAGTCGGGTTCGGCGGTGGCTTCATGACTGTCAAAGCATGCCTGAACTCGCGCAACGGCGGTCTTAAATAACGGGTATTTGACCAACACACGCTCAGACCGCTCCATGGATTCCGTCATTGGATCTTCTCCACAGGCGCAGTCGAAACGACAGCAGCCGACAGGTGAGGCAGATCCAGATCGGCTTCGAAAACCGGCATCTCATCATCTACAAAAGCATCGCACCGGCCAGACGGCCGCTCCGGTGGAGGCTCCGCTTCTGCACTGCTATTGCCCACGACCACGACGCTGACCACATCCGCGGTCGTTGCGGGTGTCTGATCTTCCATGAATCGCGCATGGCGCTTCCGGCCCCGTGTTGACTTGCGGTTGAAATCGCGCTCGACAAGCGCACGGATTCCCGCTTTGGCCTGCGCCAACGCAACGATGTCCTTCCGCTCATTCAACTGCCGTTGTGCGTACCTGCGGATGACCTTGTTCTGCCAAAACGACAGTCCCTTCGCATAAGCTTGATTCAGTGCGGGAATAAGGATGTAGATTCCCTTCTGGGGATCCAGCACATTGACGTGGCCAAGATCGCCCGGGTCGAACGTCAGCTCGACTTTCGCGCCCACGCCCACTCGCCGCCGTATTTCTCCAAGTTCTGGACTATTGTATTTGAGGCCTTCGAGTTCGATGCCGTAGTGGAATACCACCCGCTGAGCGGTCATTCCGAGCACGACTTCCAACTCGCTGGCGCTTGGCGGCAGCGGGGGTGGTAGGGCGTTCAGGTCACTGTGCCACCGATGGGCCGGCGTGTCTTTGATGCCGCGGTGCGGCGTTTGCAAGTACACGTCGATGATCCACTTGTGCAGCATCTCCCGAAGCGTGCTCAGCAGAACTACCGCGTGCCGGGTGGGATCGTAATCATCGCGATCAAGGATATTGCTGAAGGTGGTTCCAGGGTTTCCATGCATCAAATCGTGGTTCATAGTGCCCTGGAAGCGTTCAAGCTTGCCCTTGTACCAAGGAACGAGGACCTTCGCATATTGGATATCGGTGCCGATCTGGAGACAGGCACGTTCGAAGTGGCTGGAGTGGAACTCGGGTGGGTTATCCACGACCACGAGCTCCGGCACGCCATAGGACTCCCAGGAGTTTTTGATGGAAGGAAACTCGCGCGGGACATATGTTTTTGGAAGGATCGCGTGTTTGAGGCACCTCATCACGGACAGGCAACTCGGCGGCTCGAAGCCCATGTAGAAGCCCATTGGACAACGTGTGTGCTCATCCAGCGCAGAAGTGATCGTGGGTCGTCCGAGCGGTAACATCGTGGCGTCATCCACGACGATCATATCGCTGGGCGTGTGATCCATCGACACCCTCTGCAGCGCGCGGGAAGTCTCAGGACCGCTGCCCGATACGCGAAACTCCATTTCGGCGCGACGTTTCCCATAGCGCGCCACCATCAGTTCGTGTGGCGATCGCCGTTCAATCTGACGGTAGATCGTCCTTTGGCTTGGAATTGGAAGTGGAGCGTTCTCCGGCCGGAACCTGTTCGCGTCGGCGAGCCGGCGAACGATTTCCAGGTGTACTTCTGGAACTCGCTTACGTTCTTCCGTCATGTACACCTCGTCGATCACTTCATCGGCGGCGGTTTTGACCTCTGGAACCATGCGAGGGCCGCGGCTGCCTTTATCGGGATGCCGCGAGATAACGGCGCGAACATCGCGACCGGCGCGCATCCATTTGCCGTAGTCCCGGGCGAGCGTCCGCCATCCAGGTGGCTTCGCATCGTGGATTCGTTCCGAGACAGACTGTATGAGCGGCCCCATGCTCTTCGAGGTGATGGCAATGGGCTGACGGCGGTCGATCTCCTTCAGGTACTGCACGCGGTTTTGCGCGATCACGAGCTGTTCGGGCGGATAGGTAGATAGGGCATGGTCGAGTTGGACGAAACCGTCGCGACTACCGGAATGCCGATCCTCAGGACCGCGGTCGAACACCAGCTCATTACGGGCATACTTGTCGAGCAGTTCGTCTTCGGTGAATTTGCACCATTCGCCAGTTTCTCTGTTTTGGAGCTGCCAGTTGTTGTCGCCGAGCTTTTGGAGGATTAAGAACCTTGCCGGCCCGATTTTGATATGGCTGCCCTGCCGCAGTGCGTTCAGTGACATCTTTCTTCCTCGCACGGAGAAGGCCAACTCTGGCGGCCGACCGGCCTGATGCCCACTTTGGACTCCAGGCCGAGGGGTTGCCACCAGTCGATGTGTACGGCCCCCTCGATCACGAGCCGAAACACGCTCGGGACTGTCGTTCCTGATGTTTCGCAGAGCGCACGCAAGGTCATTTCGGGCGTAAAGGAGAGCGCGCGCCGGATTCTTTCACGGTCCTGAGGCGTGGCCGCAGTGCAGCGATATCTTAATATGAGCCTGGCGTTCGTGAGGCGTGGCTCGGCGCATATCTCAGATCTTTTCCAAACCCGGAAATAATAGCCATGCTCAGCGAGCAAGTCTTTGATGAAAGCGAAGCGAGCCAGATTCTCGGACAGAGCGGCCTGCTGATCGTCCTTGACCTCCACAACCTCCTGTCGTGCGCCCCAGACCACCAGAATGTCCGGGGTGTAGCGGTGTTTCGCCGATTCACGGTGGTATTCGAGAGTGAACGGCTGCTCCTGCCACGAGTCGGCATGTGCTGTGGCTACCAAGATCTGAAACGCTTTGAGTTCATTTTGGGATTCCGCGTGGCGTGAACGGCCGTGTATGACATCCGCGACTTTGCCTTGCACACCCGATTTCGAGCGGCTCACAGGCTTACGCACTCTCCGCAGCTGATCCAGCCGTATCGGTTCGCCAGGTTCCTGGCAGGGGACGAAAATCAAGTTGCTGCGGCGAGGTTCTTCAAACGGAGGCAACATACGATCTCCAACAAACCGGACCCGTATTCCATTCCTTGTATAGGATTATGCAATCCTGCGATAGGAAGTGTACCGCAGGCGAGATTATCGTGTCAACATAAAAAGGATAGTGATATCCTACAAGAGGACGCAGCCGCACATGCCTGACATCTATGAAGAAGTCGGTAAGCAGATTCGGGAGTTGAGGACCGGACTCCGTGGCCGCGGCATCAGCCAGGAGGAACTCGCGCAAGCGGTGAAGACCACCGCGAACACGATCTCTCGCTGGGAGACAGCTACCTACAAGCCGTCCATTTCCGACTTGGAGAGGTTGGCCCAGTTCTTTGGTGTGCCGATCACAATCTTCTTTCCTCAAGCCCAACCGAAGTCACGCGCGAATGCGGTTCTCAGCGCGACGGCGGACCTGGATGACGACGATCTCGAAGAAGTAATGCTGTACGCCCAATTCAGGAAGGCCCAGCACCCAGCCAAGAGAAGACGGTAAGATCCGCCTGGCTTGTCAGCGACGACCACCACGTCGGCACCTCGCCATAGGATCTTGCCACCTTTCGTGGCACGTTTTGTCACTTTCTGTGGCAATAATTGTCAACTATTCTGTCAACCTACACAGATCCCAATCCGAAGCTCAGTATAGAAGAAGTCCGAACTGCATTTTCCGCGACGTATCCGGAGATTGCAACGGCCGCGGTCACCGGGCCGGAGGCGATCGGGAACAAACTGGTCTACCACTTCGCGAAGGCGATCGGCGTTAAGGGATGACGAAGAAGAAGGTGCTCAGCGAGCTCCAGCGAGTAATCGAAGGACAGCCTGGCAAGACTAGCCGGATCGTTCGGGAGTTCAAGACATGTCCACAGTTCCAACAGTCCTGCCAAATCCTGGTACAGGCGCTCCAACACAATACCTACGGGCGCAAGAGTACGGCCATGCAGACGCCGCTTGGACTCGTGCCCCCTGGGGGAAGCGACGCCCGTGGACATAAGGCGCCGGGATGGCTCCCACGTGCGGAGGATGGTTGATGTACCGAAATCGAAGACCAAAGAGCGGCCTCTGATCGAGCTGCAGCCTGTCTCTCATGCGAAAAATGACGGTGTCGGTTGGCTGAAGGTATGTATGTTCCCCGGCGCTATCGGCATCGATGTGGCGCACGACATCGACAAAGCTGTCGAGAGCCTGAATTGCGAGCGGCTCGTCATCGATCTCCGAGGAAACACCGGCGGCGGAATCGGATGCCTGCGGCTGATGAGCTTCCTCACCGAAGGGCGGGTTCCGGTGGGATACAGCCTCACGCGACGAGGGGCTGAAGGGCCGTTTTCCAAAGAGGACTTGCCCGTGTTCGATCACATCCCGTCAAAGAAAATCGGACTCCTCGGGTTGGCTCTGAAGTTCGTGGGACGGGACCAGTCCGTCGCCATTGTGACCGAGGGTCTGGGAAAACAGCGCTTCCATGGCAAAGTTGTACTCCTGGTGAACGAGCACTCGGCGAGTTCCTGTGAAATGGTTGCCGCCTTTGCATCCGAGAACAAGCTCGCAACGATTGTGGGCTCCGCGACTCCGGGCCGGTTGCTCGGGGGACATTCATTTCGCGTGGGGCACGGATATCGTGTCGCGTTGCCGGTCGCCGCGTACTACACCTGGATTGGCACCTTTCTGGAAGGCAAAGGAGTCGCGCCGGATGTGGGGGCGCCGTTCTCCGTCTCAGCGATTCGCGATGGTTGCGATGCACAATTACAGAGGGCAATGGACATCGCGAAAGGGCTGTGAGCCTTACTTGGCTGCAAAAGCAGAGAGCGCTGGATACGACAGGGCGGCCCTATTTGGGCGGTCAAGGCCGGGCGCACGCAATTTCGTCCAGCCCCTAAGCCGATGCGCCGTTCCATCTTCGCCAAACAGCCACCCTCGCTTCAGTGCGGTCTCGTGTTCGAACAACCGCAGCGAACGAGTAGGAGGCCCTCAGCCTCGCCCATCGGCCAGACCACTGCTTCCACTGTGTCCCGGCCCAGTTGCTGGAGCTCGGCGATTCGCTTGTAGCCGTCAACGATCAGGTAAAGGTCGGCTGCTTGTCCTTGTAACTACAACAGCGGGATCGGTAAAACGCTAGCGACAAGCGAGGATCAATCGCCGGTTCTGGGCCGCGGCCCGCCAAAGTCCGACATGGCGTTTATAACCAGCCAAGTGACCAGTCCGTTTGCTCCAACTGACGTGAACGGCGTTTGCCGGGGCCGATCCGGTTGTTGGACGGAAGGGCTGTTCGCAACGGCTATCGGTAAATGCTAGGCAAGGCCGGACCTACGCCTTGCGCTGACTTCTGCCGTGGATGATTTGCCTCTCCTGGCTGCGTGGGGCCCGCTCACATAGTTTCGGCAGGCCGGCGCATCTGCCTGATCCAACCTGTTTCTCAGGCACGACGGCGTCCTCTGTAGCATTCGCTCCGTCGATTAGTTCCGAAGTGCGGCAAATGAGTTGATCCAGCGGGCTCGGACGACCGCAAATGGCGCAGTGTGGGACCGCGTCGCGGTGATCGAACGGGAACCACGATCCGTCACGCTGGGCTTCTGCCGCTGCCGGTAGGCTTGCTGCCGACATAGAGTTGAGTCTTTCTACCCGCCTCGGTGCGCTGGTAGCGGCGGACGTTCGCGCTGAAGTACGACGGTGCGCACTTCGCGGAGCGCGAGATCACATCCCGATTGTGGAACATCAACTTCTGTTACCATCACAATGCGTAGAGCGCGGCGGTAGTCCTGTATGCTGGCTTCGCGGAAGTCCGTCCATAAGCCATGTCGACAAATGAAGCGCGTGCCACAATTCACCCGATGGTCGAGTATTTGAACTCGCTGCGTACTCAGGAACACGGCGCCAATCCGAGCTTTGTCCACGAGAACCGAAAGGTGTTTCTCGACCGTTTGCGGGCCGTGGCAAGCTGGTTCCCGAACGATGAGACACTGTATGTTCGCACCAGGTTGGACGACCTCGTTGATCGCCTCGCCGACGTTAGCGCACAGTGCGACCTCATTTTCCTGACCGGCGATGCCGGGGACGGTAAGACAGCCCTTTGCGCCCAGGTCGCCCGGCATCTCGGGTCTTCAGACGAACTCATCGATATCACGGACGTGAACGGATGGACGATTGTGAAGGACGCGTCCGAGGTCGAGCCGGAACGCTTGGAGGAACTACTGGCAAAGCGACTCTCCGGCATTGGCCCGAAGCTGCTGGTGGCCATCAACGAAGGGCGGCTGCGCCGCATGATGCGCCCGCGTGACAATGGCGAGGCCGGGCTCGCGGTTAAGGCGCGTCCGAATTTGTGGAGAGAGGTCATCGAACCGGCGTTGGAGGCCTGGATCGACGATCAGGCCGCCCAACTTCTGGACGATCGGATGCGCGCTGAGCGCGTCTTGGTGCTCAACTTCCGCAATCGGTTTCACGTCCCGGCGGTCGTCCCGCGGCTCCTCGAGGTATGGACCCGGGCGGAGTACTGGGAAGGCTCTTCGGTCTGCGGCGGCTGCATTGCGAATCAGCGCTGTCCGATACTCGCCAACGCGCAGGCGCTTCGCTGCTCCGGCGTCCAGAACAATGTCTCTGAGGTCCTGCAAAGCGCACACTTCTCAGGCCAGAGGCTGCCGTTCCGTCGCTTGCAAGCCGTGCTGGCGTTGAGCGTGACGGGCGGCCTGAAGTGCCGGGACCTCCAGGCCGGGGGCGCTCTCGCCGGAGATCAGGCAAACCCCCTCGAACTACTGCAATACCGCTATTACGAAGCGCTCTTTCGCACCGACGATTCCGGACCGGTGAAGGTTGCTCCGGAAGCGATCAACCGCAGCCTGGCGCCCTCGGACCCGGGGCGTACCTCCGACCCGCAGTTCGATCGCGAGGTCGGCTATGCGGCGTCGGGTCCGGAAGGCGAAACGCCGATCAAGCTGCGCGGAACCGCGTTGCCGGAGTTTGAGCAAGAGGCGGTCCGGTACATGCGGCGGAGTTATTCCACGGAAGGCACCGGCTTGACCGATCGGCTCGCCCCGCTGACAGAAGCATTGCGGCGATGGGCCGGGCTGTCGGCCGGCGCGCTTGGCAATCACACGCCGGAACCCTGGCGCAAGGCGCTACGATATCTGCGCGAGTACGCGCAGGGTGGCTCCGGTGACGACCTCCGCCGCGCGGTAACGGCGGCAATCAACCGCTATCATTTTCTGCCCGCGCGCAAAGAGGACTCGATTACCAACCGACAGATCGCTGCCGCCGGTTTCCGCGACCCCGCGCGCCTGGCGCTGGAGTTGAATTTGGGCGTAGAGTTCCAGACGGACCTTTTACGCGGACCGGTCATCCCCGAGTTCGTGAAGCCCTGGCTGGAATCGGCCGCCTCGGAAATCTACTTCACAGCTTGGCCAAAAGGGCGGGCGGCGTCCGAGTGCAAACCGGCCCGTATGTACCTCAACAGCAGACTGCTCGAAACACTGCTCGGTACGCAGTCCGGCTATACCTACATCGGCGCTCTCGGGGCTTACCGCATGGACCTCGCGCGTTTCCATAGCCGGTTACTGGCCTTGGCTAGGGATACGGGTTCCGACCCCAAGGTGCTGCTGAGAGTGGACAATAAACTCTACCGCGCCGCTTGCGAGGAAGGAAACAGCAGCCCTGCCCGGTTGCGTTTCGAGGGGGAGGCCTGATTCATGTCAAACGAGTTGGACAACCTCACCGAATCCGTCCAACGGCTTCTCGGACTGCAGCAGGCGCAGACGTTCTCTCCTGAGGACATTACGGCCGACGCGATGGGTCGTTTGCTGGCAACCCGGGGAGACGTTTCGCGGCTCCAGCGCATCTGGGATCCCGCCGCGGAGGCCGGGCCCAATCTGGTGGCGGGGTGGGACGACGGCGAACACCGCCCCGTCCTCCACGCTCTCCGCCGTGTGCTGGACGCCAGCATGGTGGTCCAACGCCGGAATGACGGCCGGCCGAAGTCCTTCTTACCGTTCGCGCCGGAGTTCGTGGGCGCGGAGCGCGTGAGCACGATCTATCGGGACTTGGGCCGCAGCGTGGTGGAAGGCTTGTGGGGGCGGCCCGGCCAGGAGGAACTCCGAACCGAGGTGAAGCATCGCTTAGAGACTTGGGGAGGTCGTCATCCCCTAGGCCTGCTGCTCGCTCCCCTGTGCCCCACGAAGGAACCCCCGGAGGACGGCGCGCCGTCACTGCTAAAGGAGGTCATTGCAGCCGATGCGCAACTGCGTGTTTGGGTCGACAACGTCGTTACCGAAGATTGGAACGCCTGGCTCCGCGCGTCCGAATCTCTATCGGTCGACGAACAAATTGAAACCATGACCGGGCTCATCGGCCTGCACCTGCACACCTGCTTGATGCGGCGGTTGGGCCGTGGCCGCGACCAGTCGGTCCCAGCCTGCTATTTCGTCGCGGTAGACGCTTCCGGTGTGGATCCGGCATGCGCGCGCGCCGCCTATAACTGCTTCGGGTTCTGGCGCGAACGCGCCGGTTCCGCGCTCCAATTCGCAGCCGAACAGGCCATTGAGAAACTCGGCGGGCAGGAACCGGAGTTTCGCAGGGCGCTCGATGAGGGGACGTGGCAGGCCGCACGGTACTGGGCTACCGCGAAGATTCAGGGCGGACGCAGAGCGGCGCGCGCCACGGAGGAGTTCAGGCAATC
>Ga0181530_10004565_pt1 | contig 14614 bp, 6 predicted proteins | sample PEATcosm2014_Bin_42_FD_119769 | JGI IMG/M metagenome (GOLD analysis project Ga0181530, IMG submission 119769) | Peatland microbial communities from MTU Mesocosm Facility, Houghton, MI, USA - PEATcosm2014_Bin10_60_metaG | ecosystem: Environmental > Terrestrial > Soil > Wetlands > Peat | place... | reverse complement strand
GGGAAAGCTGCGCGGCCGTCTATGCCAGTATTCCGTGTTTGCGCGCCGCGGCTGACATCCACGCCCAGACTTCGCGACTGGCCTGGGTATCGCTCTCTTTGGTCAGGGCCCGCGCCGCATCCTTCTTGAAAATGGAGTTCGGCTCGTCGCCGCTCCACGGCATCCCTCCCATGGCCGCGTGGGTCGCCCAGAATTCTTTGTGCTGGTAGATCACGCCCGCTTCGGCAATGGTGCCGCTGTGGCCGAACCCCACCCGCGATCCCGCCTTAATGTCGCGCCAGGCGTGGTACGCCACGCGCACGTTGGACGGAATAAAGTCCGAGCTGGGCCCCATGCCGAAATCGGTGCGGCCGACCGCGTCGAACAGTCCCAGGTAGTTCACCACCACGCTGGTGTTGTCCTTGAAAAAGCGCGCCACGTTCATGGCCAGGTAGCCGCCGCGGCTGTATCCCACCAGATTCAGGATCACTGCATCCCCGGCTTGCGCGGCGGCCTTCTGCTTCACGAAATCAATCGCCTCTTTGGCGATTCCGGAGCATTCGGCGCCAAGCAGATCGGGGCCCGGCTTGTAGACACGGTTGTCGGCGGGAATCGCCGAATGATCGTGGATCCACCTCACGAAACTCCGCCGGAAATCGATGGGATCCCATCCGCCGCTACCCGTGTCGGTGCGTCCGTACATCTGGCCACCCGTGCCGTCGATCGCCACAAGCAACTGCCGCGCCTGTCCTGCCATGATGCCCTTCATTGTATGCCGCTACCGGCATGAAATGAAGCCGGCCCGGTTGGCCCGCGCGGTCAAAAGTGAAACCGGTACCTGACTTCACCATAAATCTGGCGGGGGCTGATGTAGTGCGTCCCGCCGAACGTATTGCTGGTGTCCAGCAGGTAGCGGGTATTGGCGATATTGACCGCATTGGCGGATATGGTCACGTTCTCCCGGAATGTTTTGCCGATTGACAGGTCGAACGTGGAGTGCGGCGGCAGATGCGCGGGACCGTCGCCATTGAGAAAGCCGGAGCCGAACTGGTACGCGGGCGTCGCCCAGGCGTGGCCCGGCAGGCTCAGGTTCAGGACGGAAGTCACCGTGTTGCGCTGATCGTGATCGAGAAGGAAGTTGCCGGCGGGAGCAAATTCGAGTAAACCTCCCGTGATCGGGCCGATTCCCTGCGCAATCTGGTTGGAGTACGCCAGGCGCCACTGCGCCACGCGGAAAAGCCTGGGCGAGCGTATGGTGACTTCCGTTCCGCTGATAATCGCAGCCAGGTCCGTCAGCGGGATAAAGATGCCGGAATTGCCGATTACGTCATGGTCCAGGAAATTGCGGGCGCTCGTGTGGAAACTGTCCACGTCGAGCGCCCATCCGCGCACCGGGATGCTCAGCCCGATGTCATGCTGAATATCGCGCTCGCCGTGCAGCGGTATGAAACCATACCCCTGCGCAATCGCAAACTGCAGCGATGGACCGGCCAGGCTGTCGAGCGGAGGCGGTTGGTAGTAATACGCATAGTAGCCGTGCAGAGTCCAGTTCAGACGGGGAATCCGTATGGCCGCGCCGATTCGCGGATCGGCGGCGTTCTCGTTCACCAGCCCCGCGTAATGTGTGAATCGGATGCCCAGGTCCAACGTGAGCCACCGGGCCGCTTTGTATTGATCTTCCAGAAACAGTGCGTCCGAGTTAGCCCAATGCTTCTCCTGCTGATTCAATACGCTTCCCCCGGGATTGGCCGTGAGTCCGAAAAAGGTATTGTCGTGCTGGCCCCATGCTTCGATGCCGGCCCGCGCGTCGTGGCGGCCCTTCTGCACCTGCAGAACGGAGCGGGCGCCCAGGTAATTCGAACGGATATTGTCGTCAAGAATGAAGGGCGTGTCCTGCGGCCCGCTGATGTAGTGTGCGTTGTTGAAATGGAAATACGGGGAGAGCGTAAACTCCACGCCGTCGGCGAAGCTGTGAGTCCAATGGAAGCCCGCCAGGTAATCTCTTTCCAGATTGACATCGCGAATGCCCGCGCTCTGATCGTCCTGGTCGTTGGGAATCTGATAATGATCTTCGCGCAGCGAGGCGATCCAGCGGAACTGATCCTTGGCGTTGGGATTAAAGAGGAGCGAAAGAAATCCGCCCACGCCGCTGTCCTGGTCGTGAATGACTTGCGAAACCGGCGTTCCCAGTCCCAGTTGCGAGCGATTTCCATCCACGCTCGCATAATATGCCAGGCGCTGTGTGTGGCTGCCGAAACTCAACTGATCGTCCGTGGAATCAAAATTTCCGGCTGACAGGATCAGCTCGGCCTGGTTGTTGCGCTCGAAGCCGGAGGGCGTCACCACGTTGAAAAATCCGTATGTGCGGTCGCCATACTGGCTGGAGTATCCGCCGCGCTCGACCTCCAGTTCTTCGACGTTCTTCGGATTGATGAGCGGCGCCACATTCGCCGCGATGTTCGTGTTGACCACCGGGATGCCGTCGAAAAACCAGTTCACCTGATGGCCGCCGCGCATGTGGAGCATGTCGTGAACCATATAGGCTCCCGGCGTAAAATCGGTGATCATGGCGAGGCTGTTGGTTTGATCGGCTCCCGAGGTCTGGGCGATGTCCTCCGGCGAAACCAGCGTTTGAACCGTTGACGTCTGCGGGTTCAATCTGCTGTTGGCGCCGGACACTTCGACGATGGAACTTACCGGCGCGAGTTCCAGTCGAAAGTGCAGGACGGGCGCCTTGTCCGCCGTCACCTCCAACTGCTGCTCCAGCGGCTTGAAACCCTGGGCGGAGACATCCACCGTGTAGGTTCCCTCTGCCACGTCGTTGATCTGAAACTCGCCGTTACCGTCCGATTGCACCGTTCTGGTCACGGTTGCATTCGAGCCATGAAGCACCACCTGCGCGCCCGGCAGCGGGCGGTGCTGCGGATCGTGTACCACGCCGCGAACACTGCCCGTGGCGGCAATCAGCATGGGCGCCGCCAGCAAGCATAGAACACCACGCATCGTAAGAATGCTTTTCATTTCGAATCTCCTGGTTCAGAACTGTTCCCGGCAGTGACTAGTCGGAAGCCGGGTGGGACAGACGATCGGTTTATGTCGTCAAGCGCCCGTGCTTCGGCGCGGCATGACAGGCCGCGCAAGGCTGGCCTGTCCCGCCTGAGTTGTCTCGGCTGACTTGCAGCTATCTGGTGGGGACGGGGCTAAACGGAGGGAGGCGGCCGTTGGAAGAGAGCGAAACCAGCCTCGGAAGATCCGCGCGGTAAGCCGGCCGAAATTCGCAGATGCGCCACCGGGACGGCTGGATTAACCTCGACCCGGGATGCCACCAGACTCACCGAAAGCGTGCCGGACGACGCGGGAAGTTGCTCGCAACCTCCCGGGCACTTCGACCAGGCCATCCAGCCCGGGCCGTCCTGGTGCGCGTTCCTGTCGGACCTTCGGCGGCAGCAGGCCTTCGCGCCTTTGCAGCACCGCATGCCGCAGCCCGGCCCGTCGCGTTCGCCGAGCCCGGCCAAGCCGGAACCGTATGGGATCAGGAAAACCAGCAGCAGGAGCGCTGCCGCGGCTGAGCGCCATGCCTGCAGGAGCGTGGCCGGGAACGAAACCCGCGGAAGGTCTTTCCCCCGTCTCCGCCAGCGCTGATCCTCCAAGCCCAGTCTCCTTTCTGCGAAGTGTAGCACAGAAGGCCATCCATAATATCCTTGAAGTATTCGCCTTTTGGTTGGCACGATGAAGAGATTCGGCTGTCTCATCCCCGTTGCTCTTGCGCTTCTGGTTGGTCACGGCGCCTGCTTCGCTCAAGTCGCTGCCGCGATTTCCGGACAAGTGGTGGATGCCTCCGGAGCCGCCGTCGATGGCGCTTCCATCACCGTGAAGAGCCTGGAGACCGCGGCCGCCCGCTCCGCCACCACCGATGAGGCCGGCCGCTTTACCTTGCTTTCCCTTCCCCTGGGACCCCAGGAGGTCAAAGCGGAAAAGGCCGGTTTCAAAACGGCCATCCGCACCGGCATCATTCTGCGGCTCGGCCAGAATGCCGTGGTGAACCTGAGGCTGGAAGTGGGCGAACTCTACCAGCCGGTGACGGTTTCCGCAGACGCCCCGCTGGTGAATACCACCACCGCGGGGGTCTCCGGCCTGGTGGGCGAGCGTCAGTTGAAAGACCTGCCCCTCAATGGCCGCAGCTTTGACAACCTGATCGCCCTCAACCCGGCAGCCATCAACTATAGCGCCTTGAAAAGCGCCAACACCAGCACCAGCGACGGCAACACGTTCTCCGTGGCCGGACGCCGCACCGCCGACAACCTGTTCCTGTTGAATGGCATCGAATACACCGGCTCGAGCCAGCTTGCCGTCACGCCCGGCGGCTCCAGCGGCGAGTTGCTGGGCATCGACGCCGTCCGTGAGTTCAACGTCCTCACCGATACCTATCCCGCCGAATACGGAAAGCGCCCCGGAGCGCAGGTCAGCATCGTCACGCGCTCCGGAACCAACACGCTCCACGGCACGCTTTTCGAATTCCTCCGCAACAGCGCGCTCGACGCTCGCAATTTCTTCGACCAGGCCTCCGTCCCGCCGTTCCGCCGCAATCAGTTCGGAGGCGCCCTCGGCGGCGCGCCGCGCAAGGATCGCTTCTTCCTGTTCGCTAACTACGAAGCCTTCCGCCAGTCGCTCGCGCTCACCAGCCTCAGCGTGGTCCCCGATGCGCAGGCGCGCCAGGGCCTGCTGCCGAATGCCGTCACCGGCGTGTACGCCCCGGTGGCGAATCTGAAAAGCTCCATGCTGCCCTACATGGCGTTCTGGCCCCAGCCCAACGGCCCCGAGCTGCTTTCGAATGGCCTCGCCAGCGGCGCGGCCCTCTCCTACAACAATCCCAAGGAATCCATCCGCGAAGACTTCGCCACCGCGCGCGCCGACTACCTGGTCCGCGCCAGCGACACGCTTTCGGCGGCCTACACCCTGGATGGCGGGCACAGCCTGATCCCGCTCGCCGATCCGCTCTTCGCCTCTTACACCACCCTCTCCATGCAGGTCGCCAGCCTGGAGGAGACTCACATCTTCTCGCCGCGGGCGCTCAACACGCTCCGCCTGGGCTACTCGCGCGCGGCCTTCAGTCTGCAATCCTCGCCGCTGGCCGCCTTCCCGTCCGCCTTGTCATTCGTGGACGGAGCCTCGCCCGGTGGCATCGTCATCAACGGCGGCGTCTCGACCACCGGCAGCAATGGCACGATCACTTCCGCCGGCCCGAACAACGCCGCCGGGGTCTGGAATCGCCGCAACCTCTTCACTGGTTCCGATAGCCTGCAGATCGCCAGGGGCATGCACCAGATCAGCGCCGGAGTCTGGCTGCAGAGGCTGCGCGACAATGAAGACACCGCGTCGCGCCAGCTCGGAGTGGCCAGCTTTTCCAATCTGACGACCTTTCTCCAGGGAACCGTCACGACCTTTCAAGTGGTGCCCGACCCCAACGAACTCGGATGGCGCAGTCTCTACGGAGCCTGGTATTTCCAGGACGCCATCCGTCTGGCGCCCCGTCTCACCCTCCAGGCCGGTCTCCGCCATGAATTCACTTCCGGCTGGAATGAAGTCTCCGGAAGGGCCGCCAATTACGTCGCCGATTCCTCGGGCGTGCTGGTCACCGCTCCCCGCATCGGCGGCTCGGCCTTCACCCGGAACAACGCGAAGCTGCTCTTCAGCCCCAGAATCAGTCTCGCCTGGGACCCATTTGGAAACGGCAAATCCGCGGTCCGCGCCGGATTCGGCACTTACTACTCTTTGATCGATGCGCTGAGCTTTCTCTTGAATTCGCTTCCTCCGGCCAACGGGTCGGTGTCGTACTCCGCGGCGTCCTTGTCCTCGCTTCTGCCCGTCGTGCCCGGTGTCCAGCCCGCGCCGTCGTGCAGCGCTGTCGTTTCCGCGCCCTGCACCGTCTACGCTCCGCAGGGCATCCAGCCCAATGCCAAAACTCCCACTGTGGAAGAGTGGAATCTTACCGTCGAGCGCCAGCTCGCCGCCGGCACATTGCTTCGCGTGGCCTACGCCGGGTCGCACGCGGTTCATGGCTTGCTCAGCGTCGATCCCAATACCATTCCGGCCGATATCTGCTCCAACGCGGGCAGTTGCCAATCCGGCGGCGTGGCCGCGTCGTTACGCGGCTCGGTGCCGCCAGGCGCGCAGTACATCCCCGTGGGCGCGCGTCCCAATCCGTACTTGTCCGCCGGCTTCTTCTGGTATACCGAGGGCAACAGCAGTTACAACGCGCTCGAGACGGAAATCTCGCGCCGCTTGAGTCAAGGACTGGAATTCCGCGCCAGCTACACGTGGTCCAAGAACCTGGACATGAATTCGGGGCTCACCGGCGCGCAATCGCAGAATCAAGCGCAAATGATCCTGGACGTCCGCGATCTGCCCCGCGATTGGGGATTGTCCGCCCTCAACGTTGCGAGTCAGGCCGGCATCTCCGCTCACTACGAATTGCCCTTCGGCCACGGTAAGCTGGCGGGCGGCTGGCAGCTCAACGGGATCGCCACGCTGCTCTCCGGTTTCCCTTTCACGCCGCAGATCGGCGCCAACCGCTCCGAAGACGGAGACACCCGCAACCCCGATCGGCCGTCCATCAATCCTGCTTTTACGGGGCCGGTGGTGTTGGGCAGCCCGAACCAGTGGTTCAATCCCAACGCCTTCACCCTCCCGGCCTTCGGCACTTATGGAAACCTGGGCAGAGCTACGCTGACCGGGCCGGGCCTCGCCACCCTGGATCTTTCGCTGCTCAAAACCGTCGCCATCTTCGAAAGGGCCAGCCTGCAGTTTCGCGCCGAATTCTTCAACCTCCTGAACCACGCCAATTTTGGCCCGCCCAACGCCATCGTGTTCACCAACGGCACAACCACCGCGTCCACCACCCCCGCCATCAGCCCCACCGCCGGGCTGATCACGGCGACGGCCACCACTTCGCGGCAGATTCAACTCGGTCTTAAGCTGATTTTCTAAGGGGACACTCAGGGCATGCGGCATCACGCATCCCAGCCTTGACACCAACGCCGGAATGCACCTATAGTTCGAGTGTTAAACAAACTCAGGCGGAGCGTACCCGCCGTGCAAACCGCGCTCAACCGGGGAATGAGGAGGAATCTGTGTTCCATCCGCGATCGATTCGATGGCCGCTCGGCTTGTTCTTGTTCGGGTTCGCGATCGCCCCTCTGGCCAGCCTGGCTTTTCAAGCCGCAAAACCAGCCGGCGGCGCTTTGCCCCCGCCCGTGAAGCTCAGTCCCCAGGACGATCACCAGAGGCTGATGGACTTGCTGCACATTACCGAAGTGCGCCGCGGAAGAGACGGGAATAATAAGGACTCGCCGTATTATGCCAACTACGATGAGTCCAAGGCCAATCCTTACCCGGACCTGCCTGATCCACTGACGTTGAAGAATGGCGAAAAGGTAACCAGGGCCGCGGACTGGTGGAGCAAACGCCGCCCTGAGATCGTGGAAGATTTCGATCGCGAGGTTTACGGCCGCGTTCCCAGGAGCACACCCAAAGTGAAATGGGAAGCCGCCAGCACCACCAGCGGAATGAATGGCGACGTGCCCGTTATCACGAAACAGCTCGTGGGCACCGTCGATAATTCCATGGATCCGGATATTGAAGTGAAGATCCAGTTGAGCCTCACCACTCCTCAAAACGCGACTGGTCCCGTGCCGGTGATCATGCAATTCGGCGGTGGCTTTGGGCCTCCGGGAGCCGGACGCGGCGCTCCGGGTGCAGCCGCGCCACCACCAGCCCCGGCCGGACCGCCCTACGGGCCAAATGCTTTTACGCCCCCGCCGCCCGCCATGCGTGGCGGAACACCGGGAGGAGCAGGCATACCTGGTGCACCGGCCGCCGGCCCCACCTGGCAGCAACAAGTTCTCGCCAAAGGCTGGGGTTACGCCTCTTTGAGCACCGGCAGCATTCAGGCCGACAATGGCTGGGGTCTGACACTCGGCATTATCGGCTTGGTGAACAAGGGCCAGCCCCGCAAGCCGGACGATTGGGGCGTCTTGCGCGCCTGGGCCTGGGGCGCCAGCCGTGCCATCGACTACTTTGAGACCGACAAGGCCGTTGACGCCACACACATCGCCATCGAAGGTCACTCCCGCTGGGGCAAGGCCGCCCTCGTCGCCATGGCTTACGACCCGCGCATGTGGACCGCCTACGTCAGTTCCTCCGGTGAGGGCGGCGCCAAGCTCCACCGCCGCGATTGGGGCGAGGTCGTGGAAAACGTTGCCGGTTCCGGCGAATATCACTGGATGGCCGGCAACTTCATCAAGTACTCCGGCCCGCTGCACTGGAACGATCTGCCAGTGGATTCTCACGAGCTGATCGCGATGTGCGCCCCGCGCCCCGTCTTCATCGGCGGCGGCGCGACCAATGGCGATGGCTGGGTGGACGCCAGGGGTATGTTCCTGGCAGCCGCCGCGGCCGGTCCCGTATACAAGCTGCTCGGCAAGAAGGATCTGGGCACCACGGAGTTTCCGCCCATTGAGACGCCCCTGACGGATGGCGACATCGCCTTCCGCCAGCACAGCGGCGGGCACACCGACGGCCCCAACTGGCCCGTCTTCCTCCAGTTCGCCAGCCGCTACGTCGAGAGCGGCCCATCGAAGTAATCAAAGTTTGCAGGCGAAGCGCCTTCGCCTGTCAGAGGATGATGATGAAAAAGGCCGAAAAAGGCATATGGAGCCATGCCCTGGCTTTTTCAGCAGCCTCTTGCACGCGGCTCTCGCCTTCTTGTATGACCGGCTTGCTTACCGCATCTGCCCGGCTTCGGTCTTCATGACTTGCGCGTTGTGCCACGCCTGGTCGGTGAATGGTCCCGTGATCTTCGCGCAATCTTCGCTGAACTTGGCGCCTTCCAGCACTTTGGCTTTGCTGTTGGTCATCTTGCCCAGTTGGTAGTTGGCCATGCCCAGATAGAACAACGCCGGCCCCATCATGGCGTCGTTGCCTTTGATCAGCGGCAGGGCGGCCCGCAAATCCTTGTCGGCCGCCAGGAACTGTTGCTTTTCGCCGTGAATCACGCCCGCGATCCAGTGTCCATACTCAAGCGATATATTGCGTCTCCGCTCCCAGTCGGCGGCCGGGGTGTTCTCCGGCTTGGTGTGCTTGGTGGCCGCCGCAACCAGGCGGTTGGCTAAAGCCAGCGCCTTGTCGGGCTGCTTGGCCTGCGCATTTCGGGCCGCCACCAGCAACAAATCCTCGTTCTCCGGCAGATTCTGCAGGCCCTTCTCGACTGTAGCTGGAATCTTCGCCGAGGCGCCGGTTTGCTCCAGGGCCCCCAGGTATGCGCCATACCCCTGGTCCAGATACTTGCTCTTGGGATTCTGCTCTTCGAGCGTCGCCATCAGGTCCACCGTCGTGGCCGCCGGCCCTTTTATGGCCGTTGCGTACAACGCGTACTCGGTATAGGATTCCACGTCCTGCGCGTACTTCACCCGGTCGGTCCAGCCAGCCTTCTCGTCGGCGCTGGCCGGCGCAGCCTCGGCGGCCGCCTCCTTCGCCATCGCGCTGGTTTCCATCGCCAGTTTTTTTACCAGCGCGGCATCACCCTTGCCTTCGGCATCCTTCAGAGCTTGGAAAGAGCTTTCCAGATCGGCGGCGGCCACCGATACGGGTGCGCCAACCAGAACAACCGCTAGAGTCAGAATCGAGAGCTTCATACCTGATTCTCCTGCCTATTTAAGGTATTAGGGCTTGTGAATCGTTACATCTCAATTTTGCGCGTTCTTGGCTCACAATGCAAGCCTCCGCAGGCGCAAAACGGGCCCGGAGGCATTGACACCGCCGGGCCCGCCTGAGAATACAGGATCGTTAGAAGTTCACGCGCACAATGAACTCGAGGATCCGGCCGCCCGGATCGTTGGTGTTCGAGATGTCGGTGTATGCGCTGGTGGTCAGGCCGAAACTACTGCTCGACGGGTTGACGTTAGCTAGATAGAAGTCGGTCAGGTTGAGGCAATTCAGGCAGTTGGCCTGAATCAACAAATTGGCCTTTTCGTGGGCGAAAGTCGTCCGCTTACTCATGCTGACGTCGAAGTGGTTCTGCATCGGGCCGTAGAGGTAGACGCGATAACCGAACTTGCCGGGCGCCAGCTGCGGCGCCACGTAAGGCGCGGTCGTGTTGATGTTGGTCCAGTTGTAGCCGCTGGCTTCAAAGGCCGCCTGGGAGTTGTTGATAAAGGTACTGCCCGCGGGCGTGCCTGTCGGCGATTTCGGCAGATACCAGACTTGACCAATACCGTTCGAGCCGGTGCCCTTGGTAATGGCCATCATGCTTTGCAGTTGCGCCGTGGTCATGTTCTCCAGCACCACGCCCGTGTCGCTACCGTTCATGCCGGTGCGGCTGGCGGTAAGCTGGCTGGGCGTTCCCGTCTGGTTGCGGTCGATGCCGGTGACCTGCCAGCCGCCAAAGACCTTGTTCAAGAGGCTATTGCCGGAAAGGAACGGCTTGCCGGCTCCAAAGGGCAGCTCGTAAATGAAGTTGAGCTTGAAGGCCTGGCGAATGTCGAAGCCCGGAGGCGCCTTATCCAGTGCCAGGTTGCGGAAGGTGGTCGGCTCGGCGTAGACACTGCTGCTGCCAGTAGAGCCATTGGCGAGGGACTTCGACCACACGTAGTTGGCCTGGAATTGCAGCCCGGAGGCCAGACGGCGCCGGTACTCGAACACGCCGGCGTCCCAGAACGAACTGCCCAAATTCGTGACCAGCCAGGCTCCGCTGTTGCCCACCGACGGGTTGACGACGAACAGGTTGGCCGGATAGCCCGCCGAAACCAGGCGTCCCATGTAGGTGGCGTTGTACCAAATCACGTTAGCCAGCGAACCCGCCCGATTCTGGCGGATATAGGTGGCATACGAAGAGTTGTTAGTCAGCGAGCCGAGGGCGGTTTGCAGGATCGGGATAGGCTGTTGACCGGGCAAGCCCTGGTTGCTGAAGTTGTTGCTGTTGGTGTTGAGGATGTTGCCGCCGCGCGCAATCAGCAGGTTGTTGTAAGCGTTGTAGAAGTCGGTCAGGAAGTTGCTCTCGAACAGGTTGACTTCATTCAGTTGCACCTGCCGCCAGCCATGCACTTCGTGGTTGCCCTGGTAGCGGATTTCGATCACGTTGTTGTGCGCGAACTCCCGTTGGAAGCCCACGTTCCAGCTCTCCACGTATCCCAGCTTCAAATTGGGATCGAACGCGTTGACGGAGGTCGAGGGACTCGTACCAATGGGGTAGTTCGGCGCGGTAGGAGTCGGCATAACGGGCAGCGTAGGCTGCGAGAAAAGCACGCTTCCCGGCGGGCCGAAGACCGACGGGTAGTTGACGGGGTCGACGCTGGCGGGGTACGTCAAGCCGGGGTTGCCGCCGTACATGGCGGACAACTGGGCAATGTTCTCTCGAATGGTGGAAATGGCGAAGCCCGCGCGCAGCACGGAGCTCCCCGTGTGATCGCCCAGAAGGGCGCGGAGCAAGCCGTTCGCGGTGGGAATCTGCCAGGCGAGGCCGACGTTCGGGTCCAAACTTTTGGGGGGATTGTATGCGTTGCCGGACCCAAGCTGCGTGAACGCAGGAATGGTCGGCGCGTAGGCGGCGCCACCCGCTATCGGCGTCATTCCGCCGGTGGTAACGCCGGGCTTGAACATGTTGCCGATGCCGGAGATGCCGTAGACGGCCTGGAGGCTACTCGCGGTGTAAATGCCGCTGAGGTTCCTAGGGGGCCCCTGCGCCTCGAAGCGCAGCCCGAGGTTGAACGTCAGGTTCGGGGCGATGCGCCACTGGTCTTGCGCGTAGAAACCGAACTGGCGCTGCTGGTCGCGGTTAATCGACGGCGCGTTGCCGTATTGATGCGTGGTCTCGCTTTCCACCACTTGTCGCGAGATAGAGGAGACGCGGCCGGTGAGGGTGGCGTAGAGTGTTGCCGCGTTGTCCAAATAGGTCTGCGTGGCGCCGGGCATGGAAGCCGTTGTGAACACGTCGGTCGAGCCACTGTGCACCGGGTCGCCGTCGGTGCTGGGGTTTCCGAAGGTGATGCCGGGAAAAGTCTCGCTGCCGAAGTACTGGCCCCAATAGTTGATCTGCGCGAAATCGCCGCCTATGGTGATCATATGCGTGCCTTTCAACCACGACAAGGTGTCGCTGAACTGCTTCACCGGGTCGTTGCGCCTCTGCGGGCTGGTCTCGCTGCTGATCCCCGAATTCAGGCCGATCCCGAAAGTGGGAATATAGCCCCGCCATTCCGCATAATTGGCCGGGGACGAAGCGCCTGCGCCGAAGACCACGGTGCCGCCGGCGAGCCCGCCCTGGAAGGCGTTGGTCAGGTGCGACGTGATGGTGGATCGCAGCGCAATCGTGCCCATGAAGCGATTGCTGGTTTGGCCCGTGGCGACGGTAGAGCCGAGAATGTCGCCGGTGCCCGGGTAGATCGGCACTACGCTGTTCAGCACGTCCGGAACGGCGTTGTACATGTTATAGCTGTACGTCAGCGAAACCTGGTTCTTGCTGTTCAGGTTGTAATCCATGCGGGTCATGGAGAAGTGGCGCCGGTCGGTGCCGGCCGTGTTATAGGAGCAGGTGTTGGTGTCGTAATCGCTGCTGGGAATGTTGTTCACGAGACTGCCGCAGTTGCCGGTCAGCGCCAGCACCTGGCTGAACGTCTGAGCGACGATCGGATCGGGCGTGCCGTTGAAACCAGCCGCCTTGGCGAGGCTGAGCACATTGACCGTGTGCGTTGCGCCCGTCGAGTCCGGGTACGTGTAGTTGCCGGCGGCCGCGGCCGGTGTGGCGATGGTGCGGCTGAACGGCGCCGATTGCGGCAGCAGCCGGAATTCAACATTGGTGAAGAAGAATAGCTTGTTCTTCAGGTCTAGAACTTTCGGAATATAGATCGGGCCTCCCACGTGGAACCCAAACTGGTTGAGTTTCACAATGCTGCGAGGCAGCCTGTTGATCGTATTGAAGTAGGAATTGGCGGTGAGGTCGGTATTGCGGTTCTGCCAGAAGGCCCCGCCATGAAACTCGTTCGTTCCACTGCGCGTCACGAACTTGACTTGGGCCGCGCCTTCCCCGGTGGAATCTGCGTTGGCGGCCGCCCCGCTCAACACCACTTCCTCTACGGAGTCCTGCAGAATCGGGATGTAGGTGAAATAGCTGCTGCCGCTGCTGCTCTTGAGCGTGTTGTCCTGGGTGTTCAGACCATCGACGGTAATGCTGATCGCTCCGCTGGGAAGACCGTTGATGGTGGAATTGCGGTTGGCGCTGCCTGATTGGATCCCAGGCAGCGACATCAGCATGTCCAGACCGTTGCGCGAAAGCATCGGCAGTTCCGTCATCTGCCGCTTTTCCAGGCTGTTGGCGACCGTGGCGGAACTGGTCTGCACCAGTTCCTGGGTGCCGGATACCTCCACTGTCTCGGTCATGGAACCGACTTCCAGCCTGGCGTTGACCGTCACCGGAATGCCGGCGTCCATCACCACACCATCAATCACCGTGGTACGGAAGCCCTTCATCGTAACGCTGACGCGATACGTTGACTCGGGCATGCTCGGCAGTGCCCAAAGCCCGTGCTCATCGGTCGTGGCTTTGAAACTTGCCCCCGTGCTGCTGAGGACGGTCACGTCCGCGCCGATGACTACTGCGCCCTGCGGATCCGTGACTGCCCCGTCCATTCGCGCAGTGGTGATTGCTGTCTGTGCAAAAGCAATGCACGCAGACAGAGCCAGCAATGCGAGTATTCTTCTCATACCTTAAGACCCCCTTAATTCACTAAATTAAAGACCCAAGTCTTCACCGGCTGCGCTTCACGCAGAACGCCCCAAAGCGGCACCAAAACAAGCACGGTGATGTTTTAGCAGTAACACAAGTGCAAATACGTTACAAGATAAAATGACCAAATTATCCTGATTAATTTTATCCGAATGTTGAAGAATAAAACCCTGCCTACTCAGGGGCCCGCCATTTTACAGAAAACTGTTGAAATTTTCAACACCAGGCCCGGATTGCCCCTGTGGCGGGCACTCCTGCCCGCAACCGCCCTTCACCCGGCCCGCGCGCGATTGGTGACCCAGGCGCCGGGCGATTAGGAGATCCAGATGGGAGTGTTCGCCATCCATGGCACACCCAAACCATCGGCGGATCGGTTCCTTCGGCCAGCTCGCAGCCCTCCAGCGCCGCCCGCCACCCCTTGCGCCGCTCCCGTCCGCTGCTATAGCATCGGGACACCGGCCCTTAAAGGAGGCCGCTTTCATGCATCGCCGCAATTTCTTCCAGCTCGCCCTGGGCGCATCCGCCGTCGCCGCCGCTTCCGCCGCGGTCAGTGGCCGCACCCCCGAAGACATCGCCACCGACGAAGACTACTGGTCCGAGATCCGCTCCGCCTTCTCCATCGACCGCAATTTCATCAATCTCAATAACGGCTACGTCAGCCCCTCGCCGCGCACCGTCCAGGACGCCATGCGCCGCTACCTCGATTACAGCGACATGGGCCCCTATCCCACCATGGTCAATGTGCTGTACCGGGAGATTGAAGCCGTCCGCCGCCGCCTCGCCCAATATGCCGGCTGCGACCCCGAGGAAATGGCCATCACCCGCAACGCCTCCGAATCCCTCGAAAACGCCCAGTACGGC
>Ga0181530_10004563_pt1 | contig 14620 bp, 7 predicted proteins | sample PEATcosm2014_Bin_42_FD_119769 | JGI IMG/M metagenome (GOLD analysis project Ga0181530, IMG submission 119769) | Peatland microbial communities from MTU Mesocosm Facility, Houghton, MI, USA - PEATcosm2014_Bin10_60_metaG | ecosystem: Environmental > Terrestrial > Soil > Wetlands > Peat | place... | reverse complement strand
TTCCGAACATGGGTCGTCGGATGTCCTACCGCCTGTGCTATGAGGTTCGAAAAAGTCGGCCGGGCCTCAGCTCTATCCGATGGAATAGCCTGTTTTCGACCATGCGAGGAGGTCAAACCCATGAGTCCCGGCCGCCGCAATTTACTGGTGTGATCTTAGGGAGGGCTTTATGACTTTTGATGATTTTTTTGAGCGGGCAACAAGATCGACCGGCCTCAAAGGAAATACACCCTTCGAATACCAGCGACGGTTGGCGATGGAACCGTGGCCGGATTTACTGGATATACCGACCGGCCTTGGGAAGACCGCAGCCGTTGTCTTGGCCTGGATTTACAAGCGCCACAACCTGAAAGACGAAAAAACGCCCCGCAGGCTGGTCTACTGCCTGCCCATGCGGGTCTTGGTCGAACAGACCGAACGTTCTATTGACGGCTGGCTTAAAAATCTAGACCTACTCGGCCAACCGGGCGATGGCAAGGTCTCTGTGCACTTGCTGATGGGAGGTGAGGTTGACCGTGATTGGGCAATGTACCCGGAGGCAGATGCCATCCTAGTCGGTACCCAGGACATGCTCTTGTCGCGGGCACTGAACCGCGGCTATGCGGCTGGACGTGCTCGCTGGCCAATCGAGTTCGGTCTGTTGAACAACGACTGTTTCTGGGTTTTCGATGAGGTGCAACTAATGGGCGGAGGGCTGGCCACGAGTGCCCAACTCGATGCCTTCCAATCAAAACTGTGGGCTCCGATGGTCTCCTGCCGTTTCCTTTGGATGTCAGCGACAATCACTACGGAGGGTCTAGAGACACGCGACCGACGAGATCTTGGCTGTAGTATTGGAAAACAATTGTCCTTGACGCCCGCCGAACGGGAATCATCTGAAATCAAGCCACGATTATGGGCTGAGAAGAAAGTTCGAATATTTAGAGCCACCAAAGGCAAGCTGATATCTCCCGGCCCCGCTGAAATCCTCGATAATCACCAGCCGGGCCGACTGACTCTCGTGGTGGTAAATACTGTTGCTTCAGCTAAGGATTGGTTCTCAAGTCTGAATGAAGAGGTCCAAAGCCGATCCAAAGGGGAAAATGCTGCTTCTCAACCGGAGTTATGTTTGCTCCACAGTAGATTCAGATCATGTGATCGAGAAAAGAAAATGTCCTCACTTCTCGAATTCATCCGACTGCAAAATCTTATCACCGGAGCTTTGGACGGGCATCCGGGGATGGTGGTAGTAGCGACACAGGTAATTGAAGCAGGCTTTGATATTTCCGCTGTCAGACTGTGGAGCGAAATCGCCCCATGGCCATCTTGTATTCAGCGATTAGGAAGGCTCAATCGAGAGGGTGCACAGCCTGATGCAACGGCTGTCTTCTGGATGCCGCAAGGCGACCCAAAGGAAGAGAATGCAAGTGGAGCACCAAATGCCAAGCGTATTGGCCCCTATGAGAAGGGCGACTTGGATAATGCAGAAAGACTGCTTGGTCGGCTATCTGAGTTGCCGCCCGAGGAGCATTACCGCGAAGCGTTAGACCGTGCTCTATTGAGTAAGGAAAGCTGCACAGCTCTCCGGTTTGACCCTGATGCCGTAGTACGGCCCGATGACATGTACGGGTTGTTCTCTACAGAACCTGATCTGTTTGGCGGGTTTACGAGCATTTCACACTTCGTGAGAGATCAGGATCGTAACGCCGACGTCCAGATATTCTGGCGGATATTTGAACCGAAAAGAGGGCCGGTTGGCGATCAATCCCCAGTTATGAGAGACGAGTTGCTCTTAATACCCTTCTACAATCTGCGCCAGTTTCTCGAGGGATTAAGGAATTTAGGAAGAGGTAAAGAGTGTGCGTGGGAATGGAACTTCGAACAGGGCCGATGGGAACGTCGCAGCGGGACTGATGTTCATGCTGGTATGACACTTTTGCTCGCTTGTTCACAAGGGGGGTATTCCGAAGACTTGGGCTGGACGGGTGATGACAGCCACTGTCCATCCCCGGTAGACGCTACAATAAACTTGAACGCGCTCAAACCTGAAGCACTAGACATGGATCCACAAAGCCAGCTTGACTACTGGCAATCTCTCCCCGAACATCTTACTGATGTCGAAACGACAATGCGTGAAATCCTGAAGGCACTGGGGTTATTGAAGACACCTGAAGGTGAGGCTCTCCTGGTCGCCACACGTTGGCATGATCGAGGGAAGTCCCTCAAGCGTTGGCAGCAGGCTGTGCTAGACCATGTGCGGCAGGTCACGCAGAAATGCGAACTGATCTTGCAGGATCCAATCTCATCGGGCTTGCGCAAACATATTGAGTTATTCGAACAGCGCATGCAACGCCCCGAAGGGACCGACATCCTTTGGGCGAAATGGCCGGATGTTCGTCGAGTATGGCAAGACCGAAAATTGAAGCCAGAATTTCGGGTGTTGCTCAACGAGCGACTTGCCACACAGTTTCGGCCGGGGCTGCGACACGAGGCAGCGAGTGCACTAGCTGCATGGAATGCTTGGGTCAGGAGGGAAAGGGGTCTGACGGGCTTATCAGTTTTCTTGATCGCTAGCCACCATGGCAAAGTCCGTACTGTTCTTCGCAGTACTTCCAAGAATGACGACATTTTCGGGCTTCAAAAAGAGGACGTTCTGCTACCGATTAGTGGCCACTTCGGCCGTGAAGCAGAACTCCCACTCGATCTCAAGCAGATCGGCGCTTCCGGTGAGTGGATTGACGATGAAACATTTGGGCTTGATCAGCCTTCCTGGATCGCAATGATTACTGAGCTGTTAGGAACCGGGCATTCCGGCATACCAAACACTATTGATGCGATTCCAAAGATAGAGCCGCGCAGCCTCGGACCATTCAAACTGGCCTATTTCGAAGCCCTGCTTCGTGCTGCGGATGCTCGGGCGAGTCGCACGCCAAAAGGAGGACGGGAACTATGACAATATCCTTGTCGGTAGTCCACTGCCGAGGCATCCATACGGACAGCCTCGGACACTATTTAAGTGGTATTGGTCTGCTGGCGGCCCTGGCGCAAGAGTGGCCATCCATAAGAGGCGCCTGGCGGACTGGACATTTGGTTCTGGTCGGTCAAGATCTAACGCTTGCCCAAGTAAAACAGTATCTCCTCTCTAATTGGAAGCGCACGCCGTATGATCTTTGGTGGTCAGTAGCTCAGAAGAAGGATACGAAGGCAAAGACATCTACCAACCTCTGGAAAGAGCGTAATTGCCACAGTCGCACCGAAGTGCGTCTTCTCGATGCTCATATTATCGGCACTTCGAGGAACCACTTCAATCCGTTGCTCGGAAAGGGCGGTATCATCGGGAGACGTAATCTGGCCAAAATGTTATTTGACGCCAACAATCTAATTAAAGGAAAGAAGGCTGCCGAGGCAACTTATTGGCTCGACACAACCTTGATTGGTGACATAGATACGGACCTTCCTGACCTGTCAGGTGCTGGCACGTGGTTCGTATTTGCCAACAAATCCTACAACAACGGACAAGACTGGTATCGCGAGGGGCGTATTTCACCATGGTCAGTTCTGTTAGCGGCTGAAGGCGCCCTCCTGTTGGTCGGCGGCGTCAATCGTCGGCTCGGTGCTCACTCACTGCCCTATGCCGTGTTTCCGTTCATCTCGGAGCCCGGTCAACCCTCTGTAGACGGAGAAATTGGCGCTACCAAAGGCGAATTTTGGGCACCCTTGTGGGAACGTCCCGCGACCGTAGCCGAGATACATACCCTATTTCAGCGCGGCTTGGCACGACTAGGCAACCGAACGGCCAAGGCGCCACATGAATTTGCCATTGCTGCGCGCACCGCAGGTGTTGACGCTGGTGTCGCGGAGTTCGTGCGGTACGAACTTCGGCAGACAACAAGTTCACAGGTTTATGAGGCAGTACCCAGACAGACGATTCAAGTGGGGCGAGATCATGCAGAAACAAAGAGCCGCTCACATGCACCGAGCGATGCAGACCTTATAATGCATTTGGTCGAATCGGGCTGGCTGGATCGACTCCCCTATGAGCCGCGAGATTCAAAACAGAAAGGTAAATTTGTCGGGCTACGTGGTCCAGTAGAAGCGGCGATTATCGATATTGCCGAAGAGCCCGATGATGCTCATCGTTGGCAAAACTTGCTCCAGCTCCTAGCCACGACTCAATTTCGCATCGACCGCAACCGAAAATGGCGCGAGCGGTGTGCTGCTCTGCCGGTTTTGCACCCATCGTGGTTTCTGTGTGCATGGCCCGAGCAGGTTCCAGAAGAGGTTCGCGTTGCCCAATCTATTGCCTCCATTGGCGCGGGAACTGATGACCCTATCCTGATGAATGTGTTTGGTGTCCAAAATGAAAAATACGGGCGGCTGTTTTTCCCGAAATCACGGCCGAACCGAGCCGTCTGGAACTTCGGAGACCCGGTGCGACTGCTTATCGAAATGGTCCATCGTCGACTGATCGACGTAAACCCAACCGACGAGGTCCCGTTGCATGCTGTCTGCCCATGCCCAGCAGAACTCGTCAATGGGTTCATTGCTGGAGCACTGGATATCGACATGATCGCGCGCTGGGTCCCCCCACTGGCCCTGATAGAATGGTCCAAGGCGAGCCACTCATTAAACCGGGACTCGGAGCACGGTTCAGCACTGGATGGAACTGATCTGCTCCATTCATTGTTTCGGCCCTTTTTTCATCCAGGGCCGATCTACATCCAAGGAGAGCTATTGTTTGCTAAGGATCGGCGGCCGCATGCCGGCCTTGCGAGACAATTGTTTAACCTGCTGCAGTACGGACGGATTGATGAGGCCGTCCAGTCGGCCTGGAACGCCTACGGTGCAGTTGGTCGTGCTATTGTGAGGCCGCAGGTTAATCTGCAAATAGACGGAAATCGAATCACTGCCGCTCTATTAATTCCAATGGTGCATCGAGAAATAGCCTCAGGAATACAACGGTGGCTTGAACCACCTAAAACATCCCCCATTTAAAGGAGGACATCATGCCAAACACCGCCACAGCTTCGATCAACCTGAGTGAGAAGGAAGGCCGAAAAAAACTTCTACAAAGCGAGGGTCCCGTCTGTCTGATCATCAAGGCAACCTTGCGACCAGTGGGCGATCTTGATCGTTTTCAACCAGCCGGATTCCCTGAAATCGGCCATGTAATATACGACGCTCCGCGTGGTAACGGGTGTACCGAGAAGGTCTGTATAGTAGACAGCCCAGCCAGCATGGCCAATCACTTGGAGGCTGTCTGCATGGATGGCCCGACCTGCGGACTCCATGCCGATTTATCTGGTTTGCCATATGTCCGTTGCATCACTGATGGGAAGCGAGAAGAACCCTCAGAAGAGGACTTATTTGACAATGTCGTATGTACATCCTTGACAGAAGGCCACCGCTTGGCCTCCGATTACTTTCTTGATGGGCTGATGAATAGAGAATGGGTTCCTGAGGAAAAACGAGGAAAAAAAGAGAAGCAAGAGACAATTCCAGCGCACTGGGATGGGAGAGCTTTTCGCGAAATACTGCGCGCCGAATTTTCTATCATCGAAGTAGCCAAAGACAAGACCTATTTTATTCCACCCCGGACTTGGTGGTCAATTTACCAGACCGTCTTCAAATATGATCCAAACTCACTCATCCATGGCATCATGTTTGCCAGAGAGCAAATCAAAATCAGCCGTTTCCTGACCGGTCACCTCGAAGCATTCGGCGCGAGCCGTGTCGGTCGCTCCGGAGTTAAGTTCGATCGCCTGGGGAAGACCACGTCAGGGCAGCCGATCTTTGCAGTGGATGAAGAGACGGCGGGTGAGGTTCGTGCGACCTTTATCTTGGATCTGGCCTTGTTGCGTTCTTATGGTCGAGACAACAGGGGATTGTCTGCTGAGCAGAAGAACCTGCTACTCGATATGGCTCTCTGGAAAGTTGGGCGTTTGCTAGGACAACCATTCAGATTTCGAACCGGTTGCTTCCTAATCAAGGACAAAGTCACCATCTCAACAGAATCTCAAAATGAACTCGCAATTGAGTTACCCGTTATCAATATGCAATCGGCAATTGAGGCATGCAAATTCAAGAAAGAGTGTGTTACTGACGTCTACTATCCCTCAGACAAACTCTACAAATCGAGCGCCGATGCTGGTGAAACGACAGTTGACGATACAGCGTCCCTTCCGTTTGCCGGGGACGAAATGGGGGAATGAAAATGCCTCTAGTGATCAGACAACGATTTCCCTTGGGACGCTTTCACGCCACGCGGTGGAACCAGAATCCATTTGAAGATCCATACGGTGAGTGGCCTCCCTCTCCGTGGCGACTCTTGAGAGCGTTGGCGGCGCGCTGGTTTCAGTACGACCGAGAAACAGGCGATTCGGATGTGAGTCTTCGCGACGAATTGCTCAGGATGCTAGCCTCGTCGGTACCAGCTTTCAGAATCCCGGAGGCTACATGGCGGGGACAACCAATAAGACAGTATCAACCTACGGGCCTCGAAGAGCAGTACAAATACAGAAAAGACCCTAATACCAAAAAACAAGTCCTCGATTACAGCTTTAAGCAAGTGGGAAAAACGCTCATTCACGACCATTATCGTGCCCTCCCATCGAATGATTCTGTTCTGTGGATATGGGATTCCTTGACTCTTGCAAGTTCACATACTGAGTTGTTGCAACAATTGCTGAGACGGGTTCTCTATTTTGGGAGAGCCGAAAGCTTCTGCCGTTTCGAACTCACCGACACGGCGGACGTAAAACCCAACTGCTTCCTTTCAGCTCAACAGAGGTCAGGAGCCCCGGTGCTAGTGCTAATGCCGAATCCTGACCTCAAAATACTCTTCGCAGCAACAGACGATAAACTGGTCGCGCGGCGCCGCATTCCGCCCGGCACAGCGTGGTATTACGCATCAATACCGGCTTGTCCGCCAAGACAGACCAAGGCATTACATCGGCCAGCGTTGCCTACGAATGTGAATGTAGTGCAGTTTGCCGTTGGCGGACGCGTATTCCCACCGGGACCGAAATGGGTAAAAGTTATTGAGCGTTTCCGGGGTCAAGTTTTAAGGATATGCGCTCAGCAAGTGACCGGTGATGCGAAAGCAACCTACCGGAACCTGCCACCGGATTGTTGCGATAAACTATCACTTTTAAGTGGAAAAGATGGACAGGGCCAGACTCTGCGCAGACATGAACACGCATATTTCTGTTTTTGGCCAGATAAGGGCGGCTTGCCGACACGACTTGTCTGTTGGCGCACCACCCCTTTCACCGCAGATGAACTCGAAGCATTATTGGCAGCATCTGAACACGCTTATTCGTGGGAGTACGGTAATGCGGATTGGACGTTGAAAATGGTGCCCCTGCCATTTGAGACACCTGCGCCCCCCGGCTTTTTTACAGAATCAAATACTTGGGTGAGCGTGACGCCATTCGTCCCGCCTGGAAACCGTCGGCGCTTTCGCAGCAATGGGCACGAACGCCCGGGAGAAACGCCGGAGCGACTTGTTGAGAAACTGTTGTACAAGTGCGGATACCCCGCGCCAGATTATGTCGAAATTCTTGACACTTCGCAGCAAAGCGAATGGGTGGTTGTACATGCAACCCGTACAGAGCGGATGGCGCGTTTACGCGAAGGCATAAACAGCACGAGGCCGGGCTGTCGGATGCGAATCTCATTTGCCGCACCTGTCAAGGGACCGCTTGCATTGGGGCATTCAGCCCACTTTGGATTGGGGCTGTTCGCACCGCAAGATTAGAGCAGAGCTACCCGCAGGAAGGCTGCTGCCGTGGTGAGGTTCTATGTTTGGTCACTGCCTCAAGGTTTTACCAACTTGTGACCTGGAGAATTGGTAGTCATGGAGGGTATCCTCGACCATACGGCGGATGACAAGCATCCGCAGGCGGATATTATCCCCGCCCGCATGCTCAACGAGTATGTCTACTGCCCGCGGCTGGCTTACATGATGTGGGTGGAAAGCGAGTTTGCCCATAATGCCGATACGGTGGAGGGGACTATCCGGCACAAGCGCGTGGACCATGCATCCGGTGCTTTGCCCGAAAGCGGGGAGGATGCGGAAAAGATCCACGCCCGCTCGGTGCACCTGAGTTCGGAGCGGCTAGGGCTGACCGCGAAGATCGATCTGGTTGAAGGGGGGCCGGACGGGGTGCGCCCGGTGGATTACAAAAAGGGCAAGCGGCCTCATGTGGCGGCAGGGGCTTACGATCCCGAGCGGGTCCAGCTCTGCGCGCAGGGCCTGCTGCTCATGGAGCATGGTTTCAACGCTGGATACGGGTATTTGTATTTCGTCGCCTCAAAAGAGCGCGTCAGGATAGACTTCGATGAAGCCCTGACCGGCCTGACGATGGCCTCGATTGAAGGGCTCCGTTCCCTGGCCTGCACGGATAAGCCACCCGGACCGCTTGAGGACAGCCCCAAGTGCCCGCGCTGTTCGCTGGTGGGAATCTGTCTGCCTGACGAGATCGGGTTTATAAATCATACGGCCCTGGATGTGCGGCCGATCTTTGCCGGGGCAGCGGATGGGCTGCCCCTGTATGTACAGTCGCCGGGAAGCTATGTGAAGAAAGACGGCGATCAGATTGTCATCGAAGATAGAAAGGCGCGTGTGGCTGAAGCCCGCTACATGGACACCTCACAGGTGGTGCTTTTCGGACACGCCGGCATCAGCACCCCCGCTCTCCACGAATGCTTCCGGCGCGATATTCCGGTTACTTTCATGAGCTATGGCGGATGGTTTATCGGACATGCGGTCGGCACGGGGCACAAAAACGTTATGACCCGAACGCTGCAATATAAGACCAGTTTCGATCCGGAGACCTGCCTGAAGTTAGCTCGAAAGCTGGTGGCCGCCAAGATTCACAACTGCCGCACCCTTTTGCGGCGAAACTGGAAGGTGTCCGATGGCGAAGAGGGCAGGGCGCCTGCCGATCTGTTGCAGGCCATGAAAAACGACATCGCCCAGGCAGGCCGGGCCAGAGGCCTCGCCGAACTGCTGGGTATCGAGGGCAATGCGGCAAGACGCTATTTCGAATATCTCCATAGCATGATCTCCGTGGACAAAAGAAGCGAGGAGATGGGCTTTGATTTTTGCGGCCGAAACCGGCGCCCGCCCAAAGATCCGGTGAACGCTCTCCTTTCATTTGGCTATGCGATGCTCGCGCGGGAATGGACCGTCACGTTGTCGGCCGTCGGCCTGGACCCCTACCGGGGGTTCTTTCACCAGCTTCGCCATGGGCGTCCGGCGCTTTCCCTGGACATGATGGAGCCGTTTCGGCCCCTGGTGGCAGACTCGACCGTTCTGACCGTGATTAACAACGGCGAAGTGAAGCCGGCGGATTTTATCAGCAATGCAGTCGGGTGCAACCTCAAAGCGGAGGGCCGCAAACGTTTTATTGCCGCGTTCGAGCGGCGGCTGACCCAGGAGGTCACTCACCCCATCTTCAAATACCGCATCAGCTACCGTCGATTGTTCGAAGTCCAGGCACGATTGCTGGTGCGCTATCTGGCGGGGGAAATCCCCAGGTACCTTAATTTCCTGACACGGTGATTCCCATGGAGCATGCTTACCTGGTCTGCTATGATATCGGAGACCCCCGACGCTGGCGCAAAGTTTACAGGACGATGAAAGGTGTGGGCGAATGGCTCCAGCTCTCGGTGTTTCATTGCCGGCTGACCAAAGAAAAGTATCTTCGCATGCAGGACAATCTGGGCGGTATGATCAATCGCAGCGAAGACCACGTGCTCATCATCGACCTGGGGCCGGCGGACACGGTTGAGCTGCGTGTCGAAAGCATCGGCAAGGCGTTTGATCCCATCGGGAAGGACCCGGTCATAGTGTGATTTTTTTTGCGGAATGAATGCGAGCGCTCGTGTGACGTGAACATCGACGCCACCGCTCGCAAGCGTCTAAGCTCTTTGAAAAAATGGAGAATTGTGAAATGATCGAAGGATTCGATGCTGAACGTTTTGACAACCTGAGTTCGGATTTGACAGGGTCTCGCAAACAGCCCCACAGAGACTCGCGCAGCAAAGCTTGGCAGAGGGGCTGATTTCCGGAGCTGAATTGCTCCGGCCTCATTGAAGCACGTAATAGGCTGCGTTGCTTGCCTTGTTAATCAAGGATTTCCGGAGCTGAATTGCTCCGGCCTCATTGAAGCATCTCAATACCTCGAAGGTTATGGGCACAAATTCGGGATTTCCGGAGCTGAATTGCTCCGGCCTCATTGAAGCCTTATCGGGAAAGTCTCTAAACAGCATCACCCTGCAGATTTCCGGAGCTGAATTGCTCCGGCCTCATTGAAGCTCTTGATCTCTGTAATTCTATGGCAAAGACTAGCAGATTTCCGGAGCTGAATTGCTCCGGCCTCATTGAAGCACAGATTCCGAAGGACTGATGGCCGGGAAATGGGTGATTTCCGGAGCTGAATTGCTCCGGCCTCATTGAAGCTAAGTATGGCAAACAGAATGTTGATCCGGAACATGTGATTTCCGGAGCTGAATTGCTCCGGCCTCATTGAAGCACATTGTCAGGTTGTGCATAGAATTCTGAATCAGGGATTTCCGGAGCTGAATTGCTCCGGCCTCATTGAAGCCGTGATTTAGCGACTCCTTCAACCTCTCAATCTCTGATTTCCGGAGCTGAATTGCTCCGGCCTCATTGAAGCTCATGGAACCCCCTCAGCATAGACCTGGCTAAAGGTGATTTCCGGAGCTGAATTGCTCCGGCCTCATTGAAGCCGGAGGTGGAAATTATGGCCTTCGCATTAATTACGCTGATTTCCGGAGCTGAATTGCTCCGGCCTCATTGAAGCGATGGTAACCGGGAGATTCGTCGGCTGGCCCGCTGCGGATTTCCGGAGCTGAATTGCTCCGGCCTCATTGAAGCTGGATTCTCTACTGCTGGTGGTGCCGCCGGGACGAGATTTCCGGAGCTGAATTGCTCCGGCCTCATTGAAGCAGGTTGCCCGCTGGTTCATCAAGCAATAGAACCTGGATTTCCGGAGCTGAATTGCTCCGGCCTCATTGAAGCAGTTGCGCGCTCTGCGTGATCTTATTCGCCGCTGCGTGATTTCCGGAGCTGAATTGCTCCGGCCTCATTGAAGCGCTTATGCCAGAATTGATAATCATTCCAGCACACCACGATTTCCGGAGCTGAATTGCTCCGGCCTCATTGAAGCTGGCTATTTACTTGCTAACCTGTTGTGGAGGCTGGGATTTCCGGAGCTGAATTGCTCCGGCCTCATTGAAGCTATACTTCGCCACAGTTAAGTTGCGTGGCAAGGACTAGATTTCCGGAGCTGAATTGCTCCGGCCTCATTGAAGCCTGAATAATGCCTTGAAAACTGAGATCATGGTTACTTGGATTTCCGGAGCTGAATTGCTCCGGCCTCATTGAAGCTATTTATGGAGAGAAGGATTAGGTTGCGAAGAGCTTGATTTCCGGAGCTGAATTGCTCCGGCCTCATTGAAGCTTGGTGAAAGTAGGCAATGCTGACCTGTTCGACCAGTTTGATTTCCGGAGCTGAATTGCTCCGGCCTCATTGAAGCTCAATGTCTCCGAGCGAGGTTGCAACAATCCTCAGATTTCCGGAGCTGAATTGCTCCGGCCTCATTGAAGCACAGTGCAATGCCCGATATTGAACCTACGTGCTGGGATTTCCGGAGCTGAATTGCTCCGGCCTCATTGAAGCTCTTTTCTGGAACCAAGGATGCCGGCAAAACCTGCCTCGATTTCCGGAGCTGAATTGCTCCGGCCTCATTGAAGCGAAATCTTTTCAAATAGAATAGGGTCATCGACATCGACGATTTCCGGAGCTGAATTGCTCCGGCCTCATTGAAGCCGTCCCTCTGCCCCTTACCCACACCCCCAAGAATTAGATTTCCGGAGCTGAATTGCTCCGGCCTCATTGAAGCTTCAAATTCGAGCCTATCTTTCACAATCTCGCCAGTGATTTCCGGAGCTGAATTGCTCCGGCCTCATTGAAGCATTGTCCTCCCGGCCATGTGAAAGCATCGGCCTTGCGATTTCCGGAGCTGAATTGCTCCGGCCTCATTGAAGCAACCGGATCAATATGGTGACATTCTAGCACATCTTGGATTTCCGGAGCTGAATTGCTCCGGCCTCATTGAAGCAAGCAAACCCGGACGGCAAGGGCATTTGATAAGACGGATTTCCGGAGCTGAATTGCTCCGGCCTCATTGAAGCGTCCCACTTACCCTATCACCCTCAGGCACAAGCGCCGATTTCCGGAGCTGAATTGCTCCGGCCTCATTGAAGCAATGACTTTCCCGACAAGTAACCACTCGAATGTGAGAAGATTTCCGGAGCTGAATTGCTCCGGCCTCATTGAAGCATGTTTTGTCTCATTGTGATATCCTCACAACAACCGGGATTTCCGGAGCTGAATTGCTCCGGCCTCATTGAAGCCTATCAATATGAACGACGGCACTGCAAACTCCTGTGGATTTCCGGAGCTGAATTGCTCCGGCCTCATTGAAGCGGCAATTGGACATTGGTGAAAACTCAAAGGCATACCCGATTTCCGGAGCTGAATTGCTCCGGCCTCATTGAAGCCCCCAAAAGAGGCAAATTCTCGGTATTGCCTTGGTGATTTCCGGAGCTGAATTGCTCCGGCCTCATTGAAGCTCCTTTTGGAAACTACTGGTTCGCGGTGGCCTATGAAGATTTCCGGAGCTGAATTGCTCCGGCCTCATTGAAGCAAACTCCGTTTTGAGAATGCCTATATTGGCTGGAAGGATTTCCGGAGCTGAATTGCTCCGGCCTCATTGAAGCGAAGATACTGATTCTGTTGCGCTGTGTTCGACGTGGATTTCCGGAGCTGAATTGCTCCGGCCTCATTGAAGCCCGGTAGATGGCGGCTATTTGCGCGTCCTGCTCAGATGATTTCCGGAGCTGAATTGCTCCGGCCTCATTGAAGCCGAATCTTCAAGAGTTTATAATGCCGATTATGATAAGATTTCCGGAGCTGAATTGCTCCGGCCTCATTGAAGCTTTTCATGGGCGACAACCCTATCGGGCAGGAAACAAGATTTCCGGAGCTGAATTGCTCCGGCCTCATTGAAGCGCCTTGTGTGGGGTTGCTCCTGCAAGTTTTGCCCTCGGATTTCCGGAGCTGAATTGCTCCGGCCTCATTGAAGCGACCATCAAGCCCTCCGATTATTCCACTCTCTTGACCGGGGATTTCCGGAGCTGAATTGCTCCGGCCTCATTGAAGCACTGAAATTGTTTGGCTATTAACCCCTGTGTTGAGAGTGATTTCCGGAGCTGAATTGCTCCGGCCTCATTGAAGCACTAAGTAAATAAAAAGGCACAGGTCCGAAAGATCGGATTTCCGGAGCTGAATTGCTCCGGCCTCATTGAAGCGGCCTTGAGCAGGCCCATATCGATCCATCCCGTAACGGATTTCCGGAGCTGAATTGCTCCGGCCTCATTGAAGCCGCGTCCGGGAGGGTCGAAGAGGGCCTTCGTGAATAAAGATTTCCGGAGCTGAATTGCTCCGGCCTCATTGAAGCGTAGGAACCAATGTGTCTTATACTTCACTCTCACTTGGATTTCCGGAGCTGAATTGCTCCGGCCTCATTGAAGCCGGATTGATCATCATATCAATCCAGTCCATGCCTTCTTGATTTCCGGAGCTGAATTGCTCCGGCCTCATTGAAGCAAAAAAAGTGGGGGGGGGTTGTGAGGGCTCGGAATAGATTTCCGGAGCTGAATTGCTCCGGCCTCATTGAAGCGTTTCCAGGAAGCCCTTTGCTATTAGTGTTTTTTTGATTTCCGGAGCTGAATTGCTCCGGCCTCATTGAAGCACTTTCCGCTCGAACGTGTACCAGTTTTGGCCCAACGAGATTTCCGGAGCTGAATTGCTCCGGCCTCATTGAAGCTGAGGAAATCCGGCGAATATCTGCACCTGGATTTTGATTTCCGGAGCTGAATTGCTCCGGCCTCATTGAAGCAATCCGCAAATGCCAAAATTGAGGAACAAATTTCTGGATTTCCGGAGCTGAATTGCTCCGGCCTCATTGAAGCTGGCCCGGCAGATCCGCAGGAGCAGTCCCGGAGGCGGATTTCCGGAGCTGAATTGCTCCGGCCTCATTGAAGCAGGATTTCGCCCTCGCGCTGTGCGTTCCTGGTCTCTGGATTTCCGGAGCTGAATTGCTCCGGCCTCATTGAAGCCTGTTAGGCGTCTTTCTCTGTGTCCTCTGTGTCTCCGGATTTCCGGAGCTGAATTGCTCCGGCCTCATTGAAGCAAAGAAATTCCACCACAGAGACACAGAGGGCACAGAGGATTTCCGGAGCTGAATTGCTCCGGCCTCATTGAAGCACGTCCACTGGACCTGGAGGATCTTTTAGTGTGCGACGATTTCCGGAGCTGAATTGCTCCGGCCACGTTGAAGTGAAATGACGGAAGATGCTTGGAACGCATTGGATGAAAATTTCCGGAACGGAATTGCTCCGGCATCGTTGAAGTGAAATGACGGAAGATGTTTGAAACGCATTGGATGAAAATTTCCGGAACGGAATTGCTCCGGCCACGTTGAAGTGAAATGACGGAAGATGCTTGGAACGCATTGGATGAAAATTTCCGGAACGGAATTGCTC
>Ga0181530_10004559_pt1 | contig 14629 bp, 14 predicted proteins | sample PEATcosm2014_Bin_42_FD_119769 | JGI IMG/M metagenome (GOLD analysis project Ga0181530, IMG submission 119769) | Peatland microbial communities from MTU Mesocosm Facility, Houghton, MI, USA - PEATcosm2014_Bin10_60_metaG | ecosystem: Environmental > Terrestrial > Soil > Wetlands > Peat | place... | reverse complement strand
TCGGCGGTGGCGTCCTGGCAGGTGGCGGGCGCGCTGATGATTCTGTGCGGGCATGCGGCCGAGGTGCCGGCGCGGATCACCACCATGGACGTGTGGGGCGGCGGGACCATCCGGCAGATCGACGCGCCGGAACGCGATCCGGACTGCCCGGCATGCGGACGCCGCGAGTTTCCGTATTTGGAAGAGCTGGCGCGGCCGGCCGCCACGCTGTGCGGGCGCAACGCGGTGCAGATCCAGGAGCGGGCGCGGCCCATGGATCTGGGGGAGTTGCAAACGCGGCTGGCGCCGCTGGGGGAAGTGCGGGCGAATGACTTTGCGCTGCGATTTGTGCTGGCGCCCTATGAGATGACGATTTTCCCGGATGGACGGGCGATTATCAAAGGCACCAGCGATATCGCCGTGGCGCGGAGTTTCTACGCGAAGTATGTGGGATGAGTTTTCCCAATACTAAACATCTGCACCATGTGGGGCAGCCAATCCTGGCTGCCGCCGGCTTTCAGCCGGCGCTTGGACCCGGCTACGTTGAGGAGGGTTTCGATTCCGCCTTCCTCTGCGGCGGCCGCAACAGCCTCCCCGGCAGCTTCGAAAAATAGACCAGCCGCTCCACCAGCGGGATCAGCCGCCGCACTGTTTTGCCGTGAAAAATCAGGCTGCCGGTCACCAGTAGCGGGTGCGGAATCGTGGTGCAGCAACGCGAGCAGATATCCACTTCGCCCCCGCGCCCGGCCGCGTGCAGGCGGCGCATCCCCTGCACCGCCTCACCGTTCCAAATCTGGAGTAGCGGCTTTTCCGCCACGTTCCCCAGCGGCGCGCCATCCAGCATATAACTCTGGCAGCACGGGTAGACGTCGCCGTTCTGCTTCACGTACACCGGCCCGCGCCACAGATAATGGCATGGGTGCTTCCAATCGCCCGCCTGGTGGCCGGCCGGACCGAGCACGTTGGTCTCGTCTTCCTTCACGCGCACCTGGTCCACTCCCTCCACCGCGCTCCAGAAGCGCGTGAAATCTTCTACTTCGGCGGCGTTTCCCGGCATCTTCACCATTTGCACCACCACCTGCAGCTTCCGCCGCCGCGCGTGCTTCATCCGCGCGAATCGCACGAAATTGTCGCGCACCTTTTCGAAATTGGCGCCTTTGCGGTAGAACTCGAAGGTCTCTTTCCTGGCGCCATCGAAGCTCAGCGTGATCTGGTCGAGCGGCGAATCCAGAATCCTCCCCGCGTTGCGTTCGTCCAGGAACGTCCCGTTGGTCGAAAGCAGCGCCGAAATGCTGTGCCGGTGGCAATACTCGATGCGCTCGAAAATGTGCGGGTCCAAAAACGGCTCGCCCAGCCCGATCAGCATCATGTGTTCGGCGGTCGATGCCGATTCGCTCACCAGCCGCTCGAAGACTCCGTCCGTCATATCGGCTTTGGGCTGCGGATGGGTTTCGCGCGGGCACATGGGACAATACAGGTTGCACTTAGCGGTGGTCTCGACGATATACTCCACCGGCAGCGCCGCCATGCTGGGCCGCCGCGCCAGGTATCCCCAAAGAAGTTTTGCCCGGTTCCAGGCCCTCATGTCGATTCTTAATTGTCGCATCCCCCCGCATATGGGGAAGATCGAATAGCAAGGAGCCTAACGCGTGAAGATCGCTATTACCGGCGCCTCGGGCTTAATCGGCCGGCGCCTTCTGAAGACCCTGGCGGCGGCCGGCCACTCGCTGCACGTGCTCAGCCGCCACGCCGGAACCAACCTGCCGCCCGGCGTGCGCCTTTCCGTCTGGGATGCCACCCGCGGCGAGCCGCCCGCCGATGCCCTCCAGGACGTCGATGCCGTGGTGCACCTGGCCGGAGAGCCGGTGGCGCAGCGCTGGACCGCCCACGCCCGCCAGGCCATCCGCGAAAGCCGCGTCACCGGCACGCGCAACCTGGTCGAGGCTCTGGCCAAACTGCCGCGCAAGCCGCAGGTGCTGGTCTGCGCCTCGGCCGTCGGATATTACGGCGACCGCGGCGATGAGATCCTGAACGAGTCTTCCTCGCCCGGCGGCGATACCCTGGCCCTGCTCTGCGTCGATTGGGAAAAAGAGGCGCAAGCCGCCGAAGCCTCCGCCATTCGCGTGGTCCGCGTCCGCACCGGCCTGGTCCTGGACGCGCGCGGCGGCGCGCTTCCCCGCATGCTCCCGCCGTTCCGCATGGGCCTGGGAGGAAAGCTTGGAAGCGGCAAGCACTGGATGTCCTGGATTCACCTGGACGATCTCGCCGCCTTGTTCCAATTCGCCCTGGCTAATCCTGTGAACGGCCCCGTGAACGGCGTGGCGCCCAATCCGGTGATCAACGCCGGGTTCACTCGCGCGCTGGCCGCCGCGGTGCACCGCCCCGCAATCTTCCCCGTGCCGGCTTTTGCGCTGCGCCTTCTCTTCGGGGAGATGTCGGAGATCCTGCTGGCGAGCCAGCGCGCCCTGCCGCAAGCCGCCGAAGCCGCCGGTTTCCGCTTCCGTTATCCGGAGTTAGCGCCGGCCCTGGCCGCCGTGCTGAAGCCTTGAGCCGCGTATCGTATAATGAATAATGAATAAGGACTAGTTCACCGGAGGGTTTGTGTCCCTACGTACGTTTTTCCGTCTTTTCACCCAAATTCAGTTGCTGCCCGTCATGGAGAGCGGCGAGGAAACCCTCGTCGGCGGCCAGGCTGTAATGGAAGGGGTGATGATGCGTGCGCCTCACAGCTACTGCGTAGCGGTCCGCAAACCAGGCGGCGAGATCGTCACCGAGCAAATGCCTCTCGCGCGCATCTCGGAAACCCACAAGATCTTCAAGCTACCCGTGTTTCGCGGTGTCGGCACGCTCTTCCAGGCCATGAAGCTCGGCATGAAAGCGTTGCGCTTCTCCACCAACCAGGCGCTCGAAGACCTCGCCCCGAAGTCCGCTGATACGCCCGCCAAGCCGATCCCCGACTGGGTCATCGCCGGCCCCCTGCTCTTTTCGCTCGCCGCCTTCATCGTGATGTACAAAGTGGTGCCCGTCTATCTCGCCAACCAGCTTCATGGGGTGAATCCTCTGCTGGCCGGCCACTTCGCGTCGACGGTGGTCGAAGGCATCATCCGCATCTCCATCCTGGTGGGCTTCGTTTACTGCGCATCCCTCATGAAAGATATGCGGCGCATGTTCCAATACCACGGCGCCGAACACAAAGTGGTCTTCAATTTCGAATCGCACCAGCCCCTCACCGTCGAAAATGCGCAACGCTTCACTACGTATCATCCGCGCTGCGGAACCAGCTTCCTGATCGTGATGATGATTCTCACCATTCCGGTCTACGCGCTCATCCCCTTCACCGCCATGCTCCCCATGATCCTGACGCGCATTGCGTTGATCCCCGTGGTGGTCGGCCTGAGCTACGAAATCATCCGTTTTGCCGCCAAACACCCCGGCTCCCTTCTCTCGGTGATCACCGCCCCCGGCCTCTGGTTGCAGCGCATCACCACCAAGCCGCCCGCCGACGATCAGGCGGCCGTCGCCATCCACGCCCTCCAGGGCGCCATGGCGCTGGAAGAGTCCCAGGGCGGCGAGCTGGTCATCGCCTAAACATCCATGCAATTCGCTCAGAAGCTCGCGCAGCTCGAAAAGCGCTTCGACGAGCTGACCCAACAAATGGCCGATCCGGCCGTGATTTCCGACGCCGACCAGTACCGCAAAGTCACCAAGGCGCAATCCGAGCTCTCTGAAATCGTCGGCCAATACCGCCAGTGGAAGTCCGTGGAGGATTCGCTCTCGCAGGCGCGCCCCATGCTCCAGGAAAAAGATCCCGAGCTCCGCGCCATGGCCGAAGAAGAGATCGCGCGCCTCTCGCCTTCGCTGGCCAGGATCGAGGAAGAGATCAAGGTCCTGCTGCTGCCCAAGGATCCCAACGACGAAAAGAACGTGGTGCTGGAAATCCGCGCCGGCACCGGCGGCGACGAAGCCACCCTCTTCGCCGGCGAAATCTTTCGCATGTACTCGCGCTATGCCGAATCGCAGCGCTGGAAAATGGAAGTCACTTCCTCCAGCGAATCGGCCGTCGGCGGCCTCAAGGAAGTCATCGCCCTGGTCAGCGGCAACCGCGTTTACAGCAAGCTCAAGTACGAAAGCGGCGTCCACCGCGTGCAGCGCGTCCCCACCACCGAACAGCAGGGCCGCGTTCACACCTCCGCCATCACCGTGGCCATCCTGCCCGAAGCCGACGAGGTGGAAATCAAGATCGATCCCAAGGACATCCGCATCGATACCTTCTGTTCCTCCGGCCCCGGCGGCCAATCCGTCAACACCACATACTCGGCCGTCCGCATCACCCACCTGCCCACCGGCCTGGTGGTTTCCTGCCAGGACGAGAAATCGCAGATCAAGAATCGCGCCAAGGCCGAACGCGTGCTGCGCTCGCGCCTCTATGAGCTGGAGCTCGAAAAGCAGCAGGCCGCCGTCGGCGCCGAGCGCCGCACTATGGTCGGCAGCGGCGACCGCAGCGAGAAAATCCGCACCTACAATTTTCCCCAGAACCGCCTCACCGATCACCGCATCAACTTCACCATCCACCAGCTCGATTTAATAATGGACGGCAAGCTCGACCCGGTGATCGAGGCGCTCGCCACCTTCTATCGCAACCAGCAGTCCGCGGACGAATCCAAGGTCTGAACCGCATGACCCTCCAGACGGCGCTGCTCCAGGGAACCCAACTCCTGGACAAGGCCGCAATCGCCGTGCCGCGCCTCACCGCCGAAGTGCTGCTCTGCCACGCCATCCACCGCCAGCGCGAGTTTCTCTACGCTCATCCCGAACAGGAATTGCAGGAGGTGGAGTGGCTGCATTACGGCCGTTACCTGCACGAACGCATGCAGGGCAAGCCCACCCAGTACATCACTCATCGCCAGGAATTCTACGGCCGCGATTTCCGCCTCACCCCCGACGTGCTGATCCCCCGTCCCGAAACCGAGCACGTGGTGGAGGCTGCCCTGCAATTCGCGCCCGCCGCCCGCCGCATCCTGGACATCGGCACCGGCTCGGGCGCGCTGGCCATAACACTCCAACTGGAGACTGGCGCCCGGGTTCTGGCCACCGATATCTCGCCCGCCGCCATCGCCGTAGCCGCCGCCAACGCCCGCCGCCTGGCCGCGCGGGTCGAGTTCTTGGTGTGCGACGTCATGGATTCCATCGCCGCCGAATCGGTCGATTTGATCGTCTCCAACCCTCCGTATGTCCCGCTCGCTCAGAGAGACGGCCTGCAGCGCGAAGTCCGCGACTGGGAGCCGCACGTCGCGCTTTTCGCCGGCGAGACCGGTTTCGAAATCTATGATCGCATCGCGGCCGCCGCCCGGCGCGTCCTCCGTCCCGACGGCCGGTTGATCCTGGAGCTGGGTTTCGGCAGCCTGCAGCACGTGACCTCGCTCCTCGCCGCCTGGCGCGACGTCGCCGTCACGCCCGACCTCGCCGGTATCCCGCGCGTCATCGCCGCCCGGCTCTGAACCTAGCCCCATTCCACCGATTCCGGTCCAACGAGGCGGCGAAGGCGGCTCTGCGAGCAGAGAAGCAACGTGACGGACCAAAGGATGGCTGCTTAGTTTATACTGAATGGGACCTGCAAGTCCAAAATGGAGATTCCGAATAGAGTGATCCCAGGCGAGGAGTTTTCATGACGCTCTTTCTCGACCACAACAGGTACTACCGGCTCCCATGGACCCTGCCTGACAATGCCATCTCCTGGCTCGAGGTCACGAAGGCCTGCAATATGCACTGCGAGGGGTGCTACCGCGAAAATCACCCCAAGGGACACAAGCCCCTCGACGAGATCAAACGAGACCTGGCAGTCTTCAAGAAATACCGGAAGACCGATGGTGTCTCTCTTGCCGGAGGAGATCCCCTCGTCCATCCGGACATCGTCGAGATCGTGCGCCTGGTTGCTCAGGAGGGTCTCAAACCGATCATCAACACGAACGGCTTGGCCCTCAATAAGGAATTACTGCTCGAGTTGAAGAGAGCGGGCGCGGCGGGATTCACCTTCCACATCGACAGCAAGCAGCACCGCCCCCACTGGAAGGGAAAGACCGAGATCGAGCTGAACGTGCTCCGGCTCAGCTTCGCCGAGATGCTCGCCGGGGCGGGCGGGCTCTCATGCGCCTTCAACTCGACCGTGTATGCGGATACGTTGCAGTACGTCCCGGATATTCTGGCGTGGGGACAGGAGCACATCGATATCGTGCACGTCATCGTCTTCATCGCCATCCGGGCGGCCGTCCTGGAGTCGAAGTTCGACTATTACGCGGGCGCTGACAGGGTGGACATGAGCCCGATTGTCTATTCGACCGCGGAGGAGAACCAGCGGCTGGATATCCTCTCCAACGACGTAGTGGAGGCGATCCGCACGAGATATCCGGATTTCGAACCCAGTGCCTACTTGAACGGCACCGAGAAAGCCGACGCCTTCAAGTGGCTGCTGACGGGTCGCATTGGAACCAGGAAGAGCATATACGGGTATGTGGGCCCCAAGTTCATGGAGCTGGCCCAGACCATCAACCATTTTCGGAAGGGCACGTACCTGGCCTACACAAAGCCCGGTGTTCAGAGGAAGGGGAAGGCCATGCTTCTCCTCGCGCCTCTCGATCGAGGCCTGCGCGGGGCCGCCAAGAAGTATCTCCGCTCCATCGCAAAGAACCCTCTCAACCTGTTCCGGCGATTGCATCTTCAATCGGTCACCATCATCCAGCCCGCGGACATCCTCTGCGACGGGTCCATGAGCATGTGCGACGGCTGCCCCGATATCACGGTGTGGAACGATCAACTGGTCTGGTCGTGCCGGCTGGAAGAGCAGATCAAGTTCGGCTGCTTCGTGAGGGCAGTGCCCAAGGGAGAACCTCGGACCCGGCCATGTGAGCCTGTGCCCAGCCCGGTTCTCACCCGGGGGCAGGCTTAGGGAAATCCGCGGGCAGGGGGTGGGGAAAACTCAAGCGCATCCCCGCCGGCAGGTGACGCCCGCGGCTTTTGCGGTGGGACAGGCCCTTGGCCCGGCGCGTTCGCGCTATCCTGGAAAGAATTCGCGACCGGTCTGAGGATCTCAGACACCCGGAGAGACGCATGGGAATTGGCATTCGCATCGAAAATCTGCGCAAGGTTTACGACACCCCGCCGCCTTCGGCCGCCCGCGGCGCGGGTTTTTCTTTCATGGCCCAGCGCTCCACCGGGCCCAAAGAGAAGAAAGAGAAAAAGAAAAAATTCGAAGTCGTGGCGCTCGACGGCATCTCTCTCGAAATGCGCCCCGGTGAAGTCTTCGGCCTGCTCGGCCCCAACGGCGCCGGAAAATCGACCACCATCGGCGTGCTCACCACCCGCACCCGCCCCACCAGCGGCCGCGCCTTCATCGGCGAATTCGATGTCTGGAAAGAACAGGTCAAGGCCAAGCGTCTCATCGGCGTGGTGCCGCAGCGGCCCAACCTGGATTTCGCCCTCACCGCGCGCGAAGTTCTACTCTTTCACGGCGCTTACTTCGGCCAAAGCTCGCGCGAACGCGAGCATCGGACCCAGACCCTGCTCGAGCAGTTCAAGCTGACCGAACGCGCCGACGACATGGTGCGCAATTTCTCCGGCGGCATGATGCAGCGCATCTCCATCGCCCGCGCCATGATGCACGACCCCCAAGTGCTGTTCCTCGACGAGCCCAGCGCCGGCCTCGATCCCCAGACCCGCCTGCTGCTCTGGGATATCGTGCGCGATTACAACCGCCTCGGCAAAACCATCGTCCTCACCACCCACGACATGGGTGAAGCCGATTCGCTGTGCCACCGCCTGGCCATCATCGACCACGGCCGCATTATTTCGCAGGGCACGCCGCGGGAGCTGAAAGCCTCCATTCCCGGCGGCTATCTGCTGCGCCTGCGCTTCGACCACGCTCCGGAGGAATTGCTCGCCGCCCTGCGAAGCCTGCCGGGCGTCACCGAAGTGCGCTCCGCCGACCACATTGCCGCCGACGTCTATGCCGACCGCGGTGGGCCGCTCATCTCCGGCATCGTCACCGCGGCCCAGGCCGCCCAAGCCGAGTTGCGGGACGTCCACATTGCCGAGCCCAGCCTGGAAACGCTGTTTCTGCACCACACCGGAAGGAGCCTACGCGATTGAACTGGAAAACTTTCTACGCCCTGCTCTCGCGCGACGGCCATGTGGCCCGCCGCAATCTTCTCCCCATGCTGCTGCAGAACCTGCTGCAACCGCTTCTGCTGACATTCGTGTTCGGCCGTATCCTCACGGCCGGAGGCATGATGCAGGCCGGTTACAAAACCGTCCTGCTGCCCGGCGTGATGGCCATCAGCATGGTGCTCTCCGGCGTGCAGGCCGTCGCCATGCCCTTGATCACCGAATTTCAGTTTACGCGCGAGATTGAAGATCGCCTGCTCGCTCCCATGGAGATCGGCTGGCTGGCGGTGGAAAAGATTGCCGCCGGCATGGTCCAGGCACTGGTGGCCGGCCTGGTGGTCATTCCCGCCGCCTGGCTAACCATGGGCTCCGGCGTGCATTTCCACTTCCGCCCGGTGGAATTCGCCGTGATTTGCCTGCTGGTGGCCATGTTCTCGGCGGCGGGCGGTCTGGCGCTGGGTTGCAGTGTCGGCCCCACCCAGATCGGCCTGATGTTCAGCCTGGTGCTCGCGCCCATGATGATGTTCGGTTGCGCTTACTACCCCTGGAGCTTTTTGAGCAAGTTCCCGGTGCTGCAATACGCCGTGCTCATCAACCCCCTGGTTTATGCCAGCGAAGGGCTGCGCGGCACTTTAACCGAGTCCGATCACATCAACACCATGGTGGTGATTGCGGCGCTGGCAGCCATCAACATAATCCTGCTGGTGGTGGGGTTGAAGAAGTTTCACAGCAAGGCGGTGAGCTGAAAGAGCGGCTGGGCCCTTCTTACCCGGGTACAGGGCGTCAAGATCGTGCGCGCGGAATCGCGCCCCTTGAGGCCGGTTGTCCTTCACCCTGATCCGAAGTTCCCGGCCTCACCGCGGCCCCACGGAAATCCTCACCCGCCGATCGATGGCCGCGTACAACCCAATCGTCCCCAGAATCAAAATCGGTCCTTCCACCGGCGAAAGCGTGTGGTATTTGTTCGGTCCGTTCAAGGGGACCTGAAACCAAAACGCCGGCGCGTTGAACCGGCTCAGCGCAAACCAGTAATGCGGGTTGCGCTTGTCCGCGAACAGCAGCATGAGTCCCGACGACCATAGCAGGAGGCCAACTGCGATGACCGCTAGAATCATGATTATGCCGGGGCGCTTCCAGATGCGCCAGGCGTCCCATGAGCCGCCGTCCCGCGGATCGCAGCGCAGAAATGCCATCGCCAGAAGCACTCCGGCCGCGCCGCCGAGCAGGTCCATGTAGACATCGTTGAAGTCGAAGGGCACGGGCTTGCCGTTCGCCAGGACCCAATACTGGAAGCACTCGTCGAGGCCGCCGAAGAGCGCGATCCACGCCAGCGATTCCGCCGGCGAGAGTGTCAGCGCAAGCAGAGCCATGCCTTCCGGAATGTATTGCGGATAATGCACCAGCTCGACATTATTCGCCGTGAATATGCGCCACGTGCACCAGATCAACGCCAGGGTCACAATCCAGAACGCCGCGACCGTGCGCCGCGCCGCTTGCCCCCTGAGCCGCCGGGCCAGGATCCACGTCAGCCACGCCGCTCCCACCACGGTAATCGCCGCCGACACCTGGTACAGGCGCCGATGGGTGATCCGGATCGCGATTTCGTTGACCAGCCATTGCACGTTTTCATGGGGAAACGTGACCGCGGCCGCATACGCCATCAACGCCGCCCAACCCCAGCGCGGGTGTGAGTGAATCGCCGCCAGCAATCGAGGAAGAGTGGACACCTAAGACGCCTCATTATGCCACAGGCCGGCGAGCCCCAATGTTTGCAGCTCGTCTAGCGTCGTCTAGCAGGCCAGGTCTTCGCGCTCCAACTTGAACTTCTCCAGTTTTCCCAGCACGGTGACGGCGATCTGGCCGGGGTTGAAGAAACTCTGCGCGATGGCCTGCACGTCTCCGGCGGTGACCGATCCGATGCTCTCCACCAGTTCGTCGAGCGAGAAGAACTGGCGGAAATACAGCTCCTGGCGGGCCAGATTGGACATGCGGCTGGATGTGGATTCCAGGCCCAGCATGAGCGAGCCTTTGAGGTGGTCCTTGGCGCGGTCCAGTTCCTCCGCGGCGACCGGCCGCTCTTTGAGGTCGCGGAATTCCTTCAGGATGGATTCCACCACTTTGGGAGTGGAGGCGAGCGAGGTCCCGGCGTAAATGGAAAGGCAGCCCGTGTCGCGATAGGGGCTCAGCTCCGAGAAGACGGCATACGCCAGGCCCTGGCGTTCGCGGATGTTCTGAAACAGGCGCGAGCTCATGCCGCCGCCCAGCAGGGTGTTCAGCACGTAACAGGCGAAGCGTTGCTCGTGCGGCAGCGGGTAAGAAGGCACGCCCAGGCAGAGGTGTACCTGCTCCAGCGCCTTCTTGTTGCGCAGGGAGATGCGCGCGTGGGTGCTGGGCACGCTGCCTTCCGCGGCCGGCGCGCCCGGCGCAAGCGATTCGAAATGCCGGCTGGCGAGCTCGACCAGCCGGTCGTGCGTCAGGTTGCCGGCCGCCGTGATCAGCAGGTTGGCGGGCGCATAGACCGCGCGATAGTAACCCTGGATCGCGGCGCGGTCGAATGCTTTGACAGTATCATTCGTGCCCAGAATCGGCTTGCCCAGGGGGTGATCTTTCCAGAAGTTGGAAGAGAAGATCTCGTGCACCAGGTAATCGGGGCTGTCGGCCTCCATCTTGATCTCTTCCAGGACGACGCCTTTTTCCTTCTCGATGTCCGCTTCGTCGAACCTGGGGTGCAGGACCAGGTCGGCCAGAACATCGAAAGCCAGCGACAGGTGCTGATCGAGCACCTTGGTGTTGAAGCAGACCAGTTCCTTGGCGGTATAGGCGTCCAGGTTGCCGCCGATGGAATCGACCGAACGCGCGATGTCTTCGGCGGAGCGCGATGTGGTGCCCTTGAACAGCATGTGCTCGATGAAGTGGGAAATGCCGGTCTGCCGGGGCGTCTCGCGGCGCGAACCGGTCGCGATCCACACGCCCACGGAGACCGAGCGCACGTGCGGCATGGCTTCGGTGATGACGCGCACGCCATTGGAAAGCGTGGTCATTTCGATGTCCCTTGCGGGACTGCTGGTGGCATTCATGCGGGAAGAGACGGAAAGGCTCTGCTCCTATTGTGACACTTCCTGGCGGCGCGGCGCCAATCCGCTACACTGATCCATAGGATGCCGCAGCCGCTCGTGGGGATGGAGCTTTCCGATTTGCGCGAAGCCCTGGGACCGGAACGCCCCGCTTATCGCGCCAAACAGATTTACGAGGCCCTCTATCGCGGGCAGGCCGCCGAGTTCGCGCAGATTTCGACGCTGCCGGCGGCCATGCGGGCCGATCTGGCGGCGCGCTACACCGTGGGGTTGCCGGAGATCGCGCGCGTCTACCAATCCACCGACGGCGCGCGCCGCTACCTGTTGCGGCTGGACGACGGCAAGACCGTCGAGACGGTTCTGATGCCCGAAGGCGAGCGCGACACCATCTGCATTTCGAGCCAGGTGGGCTGCCCGGTGGATTGCAAGTTCTGCATGACCGCGTTGCTGGGCCTGGAGCGCAACCTCACAGCGGGAGAAATTGTCGGCCAGGTGCTGCTGGTGGCGCGCGAAAACCAGCTCCGCCAGGACGGCGGCCGGCTCAACGTCGTGATGATGGGGCAGGGCGAGCCGCTGCTGAACCTGGAGAACGTCACCAAAGCCACCCGCATTCTGCTGGACCCCGGAGGCTTCGGGCTTTCGCCGCGGCGCATCACGGTATCGACCGCCGGGATTGTGCCGAAGATTGACGAACTGGGGCGCGAGCCGGTGCGGCCCAAGCTGGCCATTTCCCTGAACGCCTCGACCGAGGAATCGCGCCAGGAGCTGATGCCCATCACGCGTAAATACCATTTGAAGGACCTGATGGAGGCATGCCGGCGGTATCCGCTCCGGCCGTGGGAGAAGCTGACCTTCGAGTACGTGTTGTTGAAGGGCGTGAACGACAGCGACGCCGACGCGCGGCGCGTGGTGAGATTGCTGGCTCGCCTGAACTGCAAAGTGAATCTGATTGCGCTCAACCCCGGACCGGAGATTCCGTACGAGACGCCGGCGCCGGAGCGGGTGGCCGGTTTCCAGCAGATTGTGCGGCGGGCCGTGCCCTGTTTTGTGCGCAAGCCGCGCGGCCTGGATATTTACGCGGCCTGCGGGCAGTTGAAACGGGCCAGCGGAAACTGAGTGGGGCGGACGCCCCTCGTCCGCGCGCGACCCCTCTTGTTCGCGCTCTTACGCTTCAGATCTTTTGCACTCGCCTCAGCGTGTACAGCTCGGGCTTCATATTCTGGTTTTCGAAGCGCTTCCAATCGTCGTTCACGTGGATCAGCTTGCCGCTGATATGGTTGGAGCGTTGGGAGGCCAGAAAGAGGGCCAGTTGCGTCTGCTTTTCGGGCGGAATGCCGCCGGTGATACGTACCTGCTCGGCGTCCTCGATCTCCTTGCGGCCGGCTCTCTCTTCGCCCGCGTGCAGGATCTCGTCGGTCATGTGGCTGTAGACGTTGCCCGGCGAGATGCAGTTGACCTGGACGTTATGGTCGCTGACTTCGACCGCCAGTCCTTCGGCGAAGCGGACCACGGCGGCCTTGGATGCCGCATAGGCCCCGAAGTTGGGACGCGTGTGGCCGGAGCCGCCGCCGACAATCAGGATGATCTTGCCGGAACGTTTTTCGATCATCGGCGGCAGCGCCGCGCGGCAGGCGTTCACCGCGCCGATGAGGTTGGTCTGGATGGTGTCGGCCCAGGCTTCGGGCTTGGTGGAAAGCAACGGGCCGATGGGTCCTTGCACGCCGGCGGAGACGATCAGGACGTCCAGGCGTCCGAATTCCTTGAGCATGAGGGCGACCGCGTTGTTCATTTCGTCCAGGTTGCGGACGTCGGCGGGAAGCCGTAGCGCCCTGGCGCCGGCCTGTTCGATCTCGAGTTTCGCCAGGTCGAGTTCGGCTTTGCTGCGGGCCAGCAGTCCAATATGCGCGCCGGCTTCGGCAAAACCCATCGCCAGGCGTTTGCCTATGCCGCGACCCGCGCCCGTGATGAGGACGCTTCTATCACGAATCGTATCCACAGTGTGCACCGCCATTATAAGGCCGCGCGGGGGTTGGCGGACGCAACCCTGCGGGACAGCCCTCCTGGCGCCGATTTGCCAAAAGAATGTCGTCCGTCAAAGAATTGACACCGGCGTACTTTTCAACCGCGTGATTTGAATAATCTTGCGAGTGGGCTGAAAACTGCCCGGCAAATCGTCATGAACATCAATCCCCTTTCGGGAACCAGCAGTACTTACCTCCAATCTCTGCTCACCTCCGCATTGAGCAGCGCCAATTCGACCAGCGGGAGCACCGCCAGCAGCAGCGGCGTCTCGCTCGGGAATTCGCAAGATACCAACCAGCTTTCTCCCTTTGCCCAGTTGCTGAGCACTCTGCAGCAGCTTCAGCAGTCCAACCCAACCGAATACCAGCAAGTCATGCAGCAGATCGCGACCAACCTGCAAAGCGCCGCCAAGACCGCCACCGCGGACGGCAACACGGCGGCCGCGACCCAGCTCAACCAACTGGCCACGGACTTCACCACCGCCTCGCAAAGCGGGCAGCTTCCCAACATTCAGGATCTGTCTCAAGCGGTTTCGGGCAGCCACCACCATGAGCCCCGCATGCACGCGACCCCCATTCTTTTTGGTCCGCTACCCGCGAATTCAACGCCGGGTTCCGGCAGTTCCGCTTCCACCGCTGACGCCAGCTCAAACTCAAGCTCAAGCAGCAGCTCCACCCCGGGCTTGGTTGCGGAATTCCTGAGCAATTCCGGCGCCGGTTTGCTGAGTCAGAATAATGCCCTGAACCCGATGACGATCATCATGAACACGCTGTCCAGTGCGGGCATCACAACCAATAGCTGAATTGTGGAACGGGCTCACCCGCCCGCGCCGGACCCCTGGCCCGGCTCCCCGACGCTACTGTTTCCCCAGCGAGTCCTGGCGCGCTTTGATGTAGCGCTCGGTGTTGGGGATATCCTGATTCCATTGCGGCGTTTCGAGGCTGTCGGCCACGCGGAAGACGGCTAGCGCCACGGTCAGGTCCACCCTGGCGAGGTTGTCGTAATCCAACTTGGGCCATTCGTCGCCGGGCTTGTGGTAATCCGGGAAGACGTAGCCTACCGAAAGCGTGTGCGCGGGAACGCCGGCGTCGGCCAGCGCCTGGTTGTCGCTCGCCGCGAAGTACCGCACGTTGAGCTGCTCGTTCTTCACCACTTGCAGGCCGGTGGTTTCGCCGGCCTTGCGAACGGCGTCGGTTAGAGTGGAGAAATCGTAGCCCGTCACGTTCACCATGCCGACGCTCGAGCCGCCATCCACATCGGTGCGGCCTAATTGTTCCAGGTTGAGATCGGCCACCGTCTTGGCCAGCGGGAAAACCGGGTGCGCCCCATAGTAGCGCGAGCCCACCAGGCCGAGTTCTTCGCCGAAGAAAGTCATGAAGACGATCGAGCGTTTGGGG
>Ga0181530_10004556_pt1 | contig 14637 bp, 17 predicted proteins | sample PEATcosm2014_Bin_42_FD_119769 | JGI IMG/M metagenome (GOLD analysis project Ga0181530, IMG submission 119769) | Peatland microbial communities from MTU Mesocosm Facility, Houghton, MI, USA - PEATcosm2014_Bin10_60_metaG | ecosystem: Environmental > Terrestrial > Soil > Wetlands > Peat | place... | reverse complement strand
GTAGATACCGATGGCATAGATCTGGACGTCGGCCTCCTTCACCAGATTCTTGACTTCGCTCTCCGTATAACGGCTGCTGTTATCGCCGCCGTCGGAAATGAGAACCAGGGCCTTGCGCGGGTTGTGCGCTTTCTTCATCGTGTGCAGCGCGAGATAAATGCCATCCAGCAGCGCCGTGCGGCCCTTGGACTGGGTAAACGTCAGCCGGTTCTGAATCTCCTCGAGGTTGTGCGTGAAAGGGTTGACCAACTCGGGGCGGTCGTTGAACTCGACCAGAAACGCCTCGTCTTCCGGGTTCGCGGTCTTGAAAAACTCCGTCACCGCCTGGCGCGATTTTTCCAGCTTCGGTCCCATGCTGCCGCTGGTATCGAAAACGATCCCGATCGAGAGCGGCGCGTCCTCACTGCCGAACGAGACCAGCTTCTGCTCGGATTTGTCTTCAAAAATCTTGAACGCATCCTGATCCAGACCCGTGACGAAGCGGTTCAGCGGATCGGTCACCGAAACCGGAATCAGAACGACGTTCGTGTCGATCCGGATGTTGGCTCTGGGCAGTGGCGCGCTGGCTTCGGCAGGCTTGGCGCGGGGAATGATATTGACCGGATCGTCTTCGGAAGCCGCAAAAAGGCAGCCCGTGACGATTAAAAATAGCGAAATGAGGGACCGTCGGGATCGCATCTGGTGCTTCCCCTTATGAATGGAGTCTAGCACAGGAGAGCTGTGGTAAGATCGCGTGTGCCTCGCAAAATTCTGGGCGTTATCCCTGCCCGGTACTGGTCCTCCCGTTTCCCCGGAAAGGCCCTGGCGCGCATCGATACCCGGACCATGCTTGAGCACGTTTTCGAGCGGGTTTCAATGGCCCGGTACCTGGGTACCGTACTGATTGCCACGGACGACCAGCGGATTCTCGACGAAGCCCGGCGCTTCGGCGCCCGCGCGGTCATGACGCGCGACGATCACGTCTCCGGAACCGATCGCGTGGCGGAGGTCGCTTCCACTTTCGAGGACGCCGAACTGGTCGTGAACATCCAGGGAGACGAACCGCTGATCGATCCCGCCGCGATCGACGCTGCCATCCTGCCGATGCTCGACGAGCCGGCCATTCCCATGGCCACGCTGAAGAAACGTATCGAAATCCCGCGCGAGATCACGGATCCGAACGTCGTCAAAGTGGTCACCGACCGGTTCGAAAACGCAATTTATTTCTCGCGTTCGACCATTCCTTTTGCCCGCGACGGGGATGCTCGCGACAAGACGTCGGCCGCGTACTACAAACACATCGGGTTGTATGTTTACCGCCGGGATTTTCTGCTGCGCTATCCCGACATGCCGGCTGGACCTCTCGAGCGCAGCGAAAAGCTGGAACAACTGAGGGCGCTGGAAAACGGATTCTCCATTCGGGTTGTAGAAACGGATTACGAATCGCTCGGGGTGGATACTCCGGCGGATCTGGAATACGTCCGGGAAATGTTTCGGGCCGGACGCGAGGCGGTGCAGGTCACGCATGGCTAAACACATCTTCGTCACCGGCGGCGTTGTTTCTTCATTGGGAAAGGGCATCGCGGCGGCGTCGATTGGTTGCCTGCTGGAAAGCCGCGGCCTCACTGTCTCTCTTCAGAAGTTCGACCCCTACCTCAACGTCGATCCGGGCACGATGAGCCCGTTTCAGCATGGCGAGGTCTTCGTCACCGACGATGGCGCCGAGACCGATCTCGACCTCGGCCATTACGAGCGTTTCACCCATGCGAAGCTGACGCGCGCGAACAATCTGACCAGCGGGCGCATTTACGAACAGATCATCCAGCGCGAGCGGCGCGGCGACTATCTCGGCAAGACCGTGCAGGTGATTCCGCACGTCACCAATGAAATCAAGGCTGCCGCGAAGAAAGTCACGGCGGATGTGGATGTTTCCATCTGCGAAATCGGCGGTACGGTGGGCGACATCGAATCGCTGCCGTTTCTCGAAGCCATACGCCAGATCCGGCACGAAGTGGGCCGCGAAAACTGCATTTTCGTCCATGTCACGCTCGTGCCGTGGATCAATGCGGCCCAGGAGCTCAAGACCAAACCGACGCAGCACAGCGTGAAAGAACTGCGCGCCATCGGTATCCAGCCCGACATCCTGCTTTGCCGCGCCGAGCGTTTCCTGCCGCCCGACATGAAGGACAAGATCGCGCTCTTCTGCGACGTGGCGCCGGAAGCCGTCATTACCGCCAGCGACGTGAAGTCGGTTTACGAAGTGCCGCTGGTCTTCGCGGAACAGAAGGTGGACGAGATCATCCTGCGCCATCTGAATCTCGATGCCAGCGGACCGCGCCATCTGGAACGCTGGCAGGCCATGCTCGAGCGCATGCGGAATCCGAAAGACGAAGTGGATATCGCGCTGGTGGGCAAATACGTCGAATACGAGGATTCGTACAAGAGCCTGAAGGAAGCGCTGCTGCATGGAGGGTTGGCGCACAACGTGAAGGTCAATATTCACTGGACCGAAGCGGAGAGCTTTGAGAAGGGCCGGCTGGAGCGGGAGCTGGAGAACTTCGACGGCATCCTGGTACCCGGCGGATTCGGCAAGCGCGGCATCGAAGGCATGATCAACGCGATCGAGTACGCGCGCGTGAATCGGGTGCCTTACTTCGGCATCTGCCTCGGGATGCAGACGATGGTGATCGAGTTCGCGCGCAATGTCTGCGGCCTCACCGAAGCGGATTCGACGGAATTCAATCCGGCCACGCCGCAGCGTGTCATTTACAAACTGCGCGAATTGAAAGGCATCGACGAACTCGGCGGAACGATGCGCCTGGGCGCGTGGCCGTGCCACCTCAAGCAGGACAGCTTCGCGTACAAGGCCTACGGAGAGCCCCTCATCAGCGAGCGGCACCGGCACCGCTACGAATTCAACCGCGAATACGAACCGATTCTGACGTCGAAAGGGCTGCGGATCACCGGCGAGTCGCAGGACGGCACGTACGTCGAAATCTGCGAGATCGAGGACCATCCGTTTTATCTCGGCTGCCAGTTTCATCCCGAGTTCAAATCCAAGCCGCTCGAGCCGCATCCGCTGTTCAGCGCTTTCATTGCGGCAGCCTGCCGCTTCCGTGCGCACCGCGTGGCCACGCAGCTGGCGCCTCTGCTGCCCGAACCCGAATACACGGCATGAGGAAGTCACCAATCGCAGGCGGAACCGCCTGCGCCACATGTGGGGCAGGCGGTTCCGCCTGCCGGATATGATGCATGATCACCTTTGAAGACTTCCGCAACCCCGCGCGGCTCGTTCTGATCGCCGGTCCCTGCGTGATCGAGAGCGAAGAGCATGCTGGCCGGATGGCCGATGCGATCTCCGCTGTCGCCGCTCAGGCGTCGTTCCCGTACGTGTTCAAGGCATCGTTCGACAAGGCCAATCGCACCAGCCTGAAGGGCTACCGCGGCCCGGGGCTCCGGGAGGGTATGCGGATTCTCGGCCACATCCGCCAGCGCGGCATCTCGATCCTGACCGACGTGCACGAACCCGCGCAGTGCGCCGCCGCGGCCGAAGTTGCCGACATCCTCCAGATCCCGGCGTTTCTTTGCCGGCAGACCGATTTGCTCCTCGAAGCCGGCCGCACTGGCAAAATCGTCAACATCAAGAAGGGGCAGTTTGTCGCTCCTCACGACATCCGGCACGCGGCCGACAAGGTGGCCTCGACGGGAAACCGGCAGATCGTGCTGACCGAGCGCGGCTCGTCCTTCGGCTACAACAATCTGGTGGTCGACATGCGCGGTCTGCGGATCATGGCCGACAGCGGATACCCGGTGGTTTTCGACGCGACGCACAGCGTACAGCTTCCCGGCGGCGCGGGCGAGTCGTCGGGCGGGCAGCCGCGCTTCATCGAGCCGCTGGCGTCCGCCGCCGTGGCCGTGGGCGTGGCCGGAGTTTTCGTCGAGGTGCACGACGCGCCCGAGAAGGCTCTTTCGGATGGGCCGAATGCCCTGCGCCTCGATCTGCTGCCGCACTTTCTGCGAAAACTGCGGCTCATCGACGAAGCCCGGCGCAGTGCGGATTCGGCCTCAACGGAAAATGCCGCGCGAACGTCATAAAATCAGAGGTGGCATGTTTCCAAACCGAAAACGCCGGCGTTCGCGCGGCTTCTCCCTGATCGAGCTCCTGATCGTGATCGCGATCATTCTGATCATCCTCGCGGTGGCGCTGCCGAAACTCACCAACGCCCGCCGCTATGCGCAGGAAATGGCGGCGCAGGCGGCCATCAAAACGGTCCACACGGCCGAAACGCAGTATTACTCGCAATACGGCACATACGCTACTTCACTCTTGCAACTTGGCCCCCCGGCGAGTGGCGCGGCAGGCGCGAACGGCGCGGATTTGATCGACCGCGATCTGGCCAGCGGCGAAAAAGGCGGATTCAAATTCGTTTTGCAGCAGACCGCGACGGGCTACGTGCTCAACGTGGCGCCGACCGCCTACGGCACCTCCGGTACGCACACGTTTTTCTCGGATCAGGGCCAGTCGATCCACGTGCACAACGGACAGGAGCCAGCCACCGCGACCGATCCGCTGCTGGGCGAAACGGCTACGCAGCAGCAGCAAACGACGCCCGCGGCGACACCGGGACCCGACGCGAAGTGACGGAAAGAGCAGGCGGAACGCCTGCTCCACACAGGCGCTGCTTAGCTCTTCCCGACGAATTTCAAAAATTCCGCCATCGGCACCGGACCGCGTCCGTGAATTCCCACCACCGTCACGGGGTCCAGCTTCAGGCGCTGGATGTTGTCATAGAGAACCAGCGCGTTCGGCGGCACCGGATTTGGCGGCGGGGCGTTCGCCGGGCCGGGGCTGTAGCTGTCGGCTTCCACCAGAATCTTCGCGGGCAGAATATACGCCACCATTAATTCGTCGCTGTGCTGGTCGCCCATCGTGTTGTAGACCTCGATGGACTGTTTGCCGTCCGTGATGACGTACTTGTCCGTGACCGCCTGAATGCTGGGCTTCTTGTGTGCCTTGGATTGCGCGTCGGGCGCGATGGTCGCGGGCGCCATGAACGTTTTCTCCCAATAGGGCTTGTTCGAGGCGTGCGTGACGATGGTGGCGCCTTCGGCCACATAAGTCCGCAGACCGCCGGAATGGTCGAAGTGGTGGTGTGTGCTCACCAGATACTTGATCGGCTTGTTCGGCGCCAGTTTCTTCGCCTCGGCAATCACCGCCAGCGATCGCTCTTCCGTCAACGGACCTTCGATCACGGTGATGAAGTTGTTGAACTCGACCACGACGCTGTGATGCGAGCCTCCGCCCAGGAACCAGACGCCGTCGGCGATCTTCGACGTTGCGACGGTCACCACAGGCATCGTCGCCGACTGCACGTTCGCGGGAACCGGAATATCCACGGGGACGTTGGGCTGAACGCTGGTGACCGTGACCTCGTTCACCGGGAATCCGCCTTCGCTCTGCACGATCTTCGTTGGAAACTTCACGCCGCCGAAGTCCTTGTAGTCCGAATACGTGAAAATGTACGGCATGTCGCCCAGCACCGGATTGGGAAATTTGGTTTCCACTTTGGTCACCAGACCGTCGCTGTCGATAGTACCGTCCACTTTGAATTTATTCATGGCGGTGAAGGAGACGACATTCACCTTTTTGCCGTTTTCGGTGCGCGACTTTACCGTGGCGTTACCCGCGGCCGTGGCAGCCTGCAGGAAACCGTGCGGGCTCATCCAGATTTGAAGTTGCCTCTCTTCAGCGTTCGCGAGTTGGGGATTCGCAGTACCGTTCGCGCCGACGGTCCAGGCCTTGTCACCGTTCACCGCGGCGTTTTGCCGCTGCCCGCCGAAGACCGCGGGGCTCTTGAACACAAATTCGATTCTGTCGGACTTTTGTTGATAGTTGATGGCTCCCGTTAAGCTCTCAAGATCGCGCCGGGGCCATTCCTTGCCCGCCGTCAGCGCCTGCCCGAAAAAGGCGTTCACGCCAGTCCCGGAATATTGAACGGACTGCACGCTGCCCATCGCTTTCTGCGCGTTCTGCAAAACGGTTTTGGCATCCTCGGCGAAGAGGGTTGCGGCAAGCAACAGGCCTGCCGTCATCCATACAAGTCTTTTTGTCATGTTCGGTACTCCTTCCGGGATTCTACCGCGGAATGGCCTCCTTCCGTCGCTACCAGGGCGATTTCCACGCCCCGAGGACTTTCCGCAGCGAAACGATTTCTCCGATGTGATACGCATTGTGATCCGCCAGTTGCAGCGCCTCGCGCAGCAGCGTCTGGCCTTGACCGTGGGCGAACGGCTTAAAAAGATCGGACGCGGGATCCGCCACCAGCTTCCGCATGGTCGCAAGATCTTCGCGAAACCCCTCCACACTGCCGTTCCAGGCAGCGTCATCCGGCGGGGCCGCATGCGCGGGCCAGTAGCCTGTTGGCCACGCCGGCGAAACATGTTTCGCGTCGCGGCTGAATTCCAGCATGTCCCACTGGGCGATCCGAAGGTGCTCAAGCAGTTCCCAGGCGCTGTGTGGAGAGTTGTGCGCCTTCGCCCCCCGCAGGTTTGCCGGCAGATCGGCGATCGCCTGGTCGAAGTCCACATGGGCTCCCTTGCCCGAAAGAAGCCTGTCCAGTTCCGCGCGCAGCGTTTTATTCGAGTCCATGCACCGTATCATATGTGTTCCGGCATGTGGTTGACGATCCCGAATCTCCTGACACTGGTGCGGATCGTGATGACCCCCTTCATCCTGATCGAGCTGGCGCGAGGCCGCTACATGGCTGGCGGATGGATGTTCGGAGCGGCCGCCTTCACCGACATTCTGGACGGCGGACTGGCCCGGCGCTTCGGCGCGCAGTCCAGCATCGGGCAGTATCTCGACCCCATCGCCGACAAAATCCTTCTGAGCTGCATTTACGTCGGGCTCGCCCTGGGCGGCGCCATGCCGGTCTGGATCGTCGTCGTGATCTTCGCCCGCGACATCTGGATTCTGCTGCTCTCGGGCGTCGCCCTGCGATTCACCGCATTCCGTAATCTTCAGCCCAGTTTGTGGGGCAAAGCCAGTACATTTGCGCAGATCATGGCCGCCGTCGCCGTCATGTCGGCCCGCGCGTACGAAAATGCCGCTCTGGCCAGCGTTTCCAGGCCGCTGATCTGGGCCGTCGCGCTCCTGGCCGCCGTCAGCGGCATCGATTACAGCCTGCGCGGCGTGGCATATTTGCGGCGAAGCGTGCCTCGCCGTTGACCTGCGGACCGGCTCGGAGTAGGCTTAGAGTGTTGGATCGAAATGAGCCGCTACACCCCAGCCCGTCACTACATCTCGTTTGGAATTGTGGCGCTGGCCCTCGCCGGATTTTCCGGGTGGCTGGGCCTGTCGTGGGCTCCGGCGTTTTGTCCGGCGCTGCTCTTCTTCCTGACCGCGGCCATGCTCCTCACGCTGGCCTTCCGGCCGCCCATTAAGGTCTACGACGCGCATCTCGAAATCGGTAAAAGAATCATTCCGTGGCAGGATGTGCGCCGCGTCGACCGCACGGGCTGGATCTCCCCGCTGGTCGTCAAGCTCGCTCTTTACGACGACGAGAACGTCCTGCTGGTTTATCCCGGCGAAGTCGACTGCTGTAAACACCTGCTGCGCACTCTGCGGCAGATGGCCACCAATGCCATGATCGACGGCGTTCCGTACCGCCAGTACTGGGGCGAATTGCTGGGCGCCAACGAGGCGAGGCAACTGGCTCAGCCACGTTACCGCGTGCTGCGCCCGGAAGACGAAGAGGAAGTCGAACGCCTCTATTTCCTGCTGAAGACGGTTGGGCACATCGATCCGCGCAACTCCGGTGACGATCGCTAGCAGCCCGTGGCAGAAGTCCCGACAGGCTGAATACCTGTCCCACAGTGTTGGTAAACTGCTGATCCTTCGTGATGGGACAGGCGGTTTGGCCTGTCGTCCCAGAGCCACGGGCCTTCTGCCACGGGCTGCTGGCCCAGGAACCTCCTCCCGGTGACATCGAAACGCCGGCTCGTCGTCTCCGGCATAGCCTTCCTTTGCCTGGGTGCAGCGCTTTTCGTTTTCCACGATTCTATCCTCTACTCGCTTGGAGCCGTATTCACCAGCGCCGGACCGCCCCAAAAGGCCGATATTGCCGTCGTGCTCGCCGGGGACGCGAAAGGGAACCGCATCCTGACCGCCGCGCGGCTGTGCCAGGAGGGTTACGTACCGAAGGTGCTGGTGAGCGGCCCGGGTGGAATGTACGGCTACTGGGAAAGCGATCTGGCCATTGGATTCGCCGTGAAACACGGGTATCCACAAGATGAGTTCATCGGATTTCACCACAAGGGCACAAGCACACTGGCCGAGGCGCGCGCGGTGATCCCCGAACTGCGCCGCCTCGGCGTCCACAGATACCTGCTTGTCACCAGCGACTATCACACCGCGCGCGCTCAGCGCATCTTCCGCCGCGTGGCGCCCGATCTGGAGGAGCACACGATCTCAGCTCCCGACCCCGACTGGGACCACGGCTATTGGTGGAAAAATCGCGAGGGGCGAAAGCTCTGGCTATACGAAGCCCTGAAAACGGTCGGCGACTATCTGGGAATCTGACCGGCGGGACTCTGCGCGGCATGCAGGCATTCTTCTTCGAGGAAAGCCCGGAGCCTGCGCGCATCGTCTGGATCGAGCGGAATGTTCTGCTTTTCCTGCGTCAGCCCGCGCATAAACACCATCGCGCGGCCCGACTCCAGAAAATCGACGTACGCGATCGCGTCGAGATTCACCACTCTGTTCTGAACACGGATGAAATGAGACATTTAACCGGAGAAAGATCCGAAAATCGACAGGAGATAACCAAACTGGTCCTGAATCAGGTTCAGCATCGGGCCCGAAACCTCCTTGACGACGAACCAGGCGCCAGTGGCGGCCACTGCTCCCGACGCAAGCTTATTGTTCGTGAGGAACGCGCGCGTCACCGTGGCCGCGGTCAGCGGTCCGGCCGCGACGACCAGATTGTACTGGTCCACATACTTGCCTACAACTTGCTGGAGTGCCGCTAAATCAATTCCAGGGTCCACGGCTAAAGTCTAAAAAAAATTCCGCTGCCGGGACAAGATATCGATGGTGAACCGGGATTCATATCCGGGCAGTTGCCGTTCGGTTGCTGTCGAAGGGTATGTAACGTCAGTCCAGTTTCTCTATCTCGAGTTGGTCGCCCTTCTGCGTATTGGTGCGCTCGATGGTCCCTGCGGGCAGTTCCAGCACCGAATGCGCGGGCAGGCACATGGACATCCGCCACGGGACGATCCGCTTCACCGTCTTCCGCACGCGGCGTTTCCGGTCGATATAGAGCACGTCGATCGTGAAGCGCATGAAGAACGTATGGATGGCCTCGCAGGGGACGATCCAGAGGCCCGATCCGTCATCGAGCTTGTCGCGTTTCAACAGTCCTTTCGCGCGCGCTGCGCTGTCTTCGGCAATATCGATGGACTCGCCGAGCGACGTACTACGCGTCAGGTTGCGTACGCGGAATTTCAAGCTCTTTCTTATAACACGATGGACCGCTCGAATTTCTTGGTATGCACATTTATGCATATAATCAAGACAGTGAGCTTTGAGTGGGATGCTGCCAAGGCCAGAGCGAATCTGCGCAAACATGGCATCGATTTTGCGGATGCGGCCACGGCCCTTGAGGACCAAAGCGCGCTCACAATGCAAGATGCGTTGTCCGGGGAAGAAGAACGCTGGATCACCCTCGGAATGGATGCGTTGGGCCGGGTATTGGCCGTAGTCTATACATTTCGCGATGACAAAATCCGGCTGATCTCAGCCCGGCGTGCCACACCACGCGAGCGCTATCAATACCACTACGAGGGAAAATCATGAAGAAGGAATACGACTTTTCTAATGCTAAACGCGGCCCGGTTGTGAGACAGGCACCGGGCAAAACTCGCATCACCATACGCCTGGACAACGGTGTGCTCGCCTGGTTCCGCGAGCAGGCGCACGCGGCCGGCGGAGCCAGCTATCAAAACCTGATCAACGACGCGCTCGCACAACACGTGAAAGCGGCGCGGGAACCGCTGGAACGCACGCTGCGGAGAGTCATCCGGGAAGAACTGCGGAAGGCTGGCTGAGGACGCGGAATTCAAGGCTGGCGATGCGCCATAGTCAATCCTTCAGCCATAACGGGTGTAAGATATCCGAAGCCTTGACACAGGATGATGTTGATTCGTGCAGGGATCCAGACGCCTTGCCGGAGGACACGTGGATACGAGGACTCAAGAGAACCGATGGTGGGAGAATTACGCGGTTCGTTACCTCATGCCATCAATCGCTGGCGTCGCGATTGTGAACTGGCTTGTTCCGCCGTCTAACACTCAACTCCGTGATCTGCTTCTGCCACCCTGTCCGAGCCGACCGCTCACCACGCCGTCGCTCATTTTGCTGTTCCTTTACGGCAATTTATTCTGCTACGTCGCATCCTATCCCGTGCTCTCCTTCCATGCGACAAGAGTTCTTGATCGCAAATTCGATTGGAGTAATTATTTTGTAACGTTTCTTCTCGCGATCGCAGCGTATCTATCCTCGATCTTTATACAACCTAAGTCCTGCCGCTGGGCAGCATTCATACTGGTCGCTTTATTTGATGCTGTGCAAGCATGTAGGATATTTAGGTCACGCGCGCACAAACCGTTTCCCTTTCCCCATCTTTGCAGACCGGCCAGTGGCGTCTACAAGTTCGCTTACAACTTGGCACTGAGGCGGGCTGGGTCCAGGGAGGGGGAAAAACTTGAGTTATTACAGACACCGGAATGGAACTCGCAATTCATAGAAACATATCGTCATCTCCGGTAGCACGGGAACTCCGCATTCATCTTTCTGCTAGAACTTGCGCTTGCATCGCTTGTATCATGCATTACGGGAAACTGGAGTCCCCCGCAGGAACAGTTAGGACTTATCGGATTGCTTCTCGCCCTTTGGGCGGCTCCTGCCGTACTCGTCCATTACCTCGCCCAGCACTTAGAGCGGCGATTTTCGGAATTCGACTTCCTGGACAGGTGAATAGTTGCCAAGCCTGCGAGCACGTTCCTGGCACGCCCGGCACGAATCGCTAAGGAATCCGCTTCGCTACGCTCTCCACTGCGCGCCTATCGCCGGCTTACGCCGCCGCGACCGTAGCCACGTGCGCGGACACGCTGACGATCTGTTCGCCGCCGCCCAGCGCCACGCCCTTCACCGGCGTCACATCCGAATAGTCGCGCCCCCACGCCACCGTGACGTGATCGCCCTGCGGCATCACGTTGTTCGTCGGATCGAAATCCTGCCAGCCAAACACCGGGCACCAGACCGACACCCACGCATGCGACGCCTCGCCTCCCACAAACTCGTGCACCGTGCGCACATAGCCGCTCACGTAGCGTGCCGGCAGATGCAGCGAGCGCAGACACGCGATCATGAAGTGCGCGAAGTCCTGGCAAACGCCGCTGCGCGCCTCCAGCACGTCTTTCACCGGGGTCGTCACGGTCGTCGCGCGCCGGTCATAGCGGAATCCCGCGTGAATGCGCTGGGAAAGATCGTTGACCCCATCCAGAAACCGCCGGCCCGGCACGAACGAATCCGCCGCCCAGGCAGCGAAGTCTTTTCCGGTCTGAATGAGCGGCGATTCGAATACAAACTGTCCCGCCTCGAAAGCCTCAGGTGTCCGCCGGCGGGCCTCTTCCGGCACCTCTTCCCACGCGGGCGACAGTTCGAGGTTGGGCGGCGGCGCCGGCCGCACATCCACTTCGCTCCGCGCCGTGATCACCAGTTCCTGATGTACTTGATTGATGCCGAAAGAGGTTACTTCATTGCCAAAGTAGTCGTTGCGCGTGACCGAGAAATCCGGCGCCGGAGAAACATGCAGCTCATGGTGCGCGATCGTCTGATTCGGCCTCGGACGGGGCGCCAGGTGCACTTCGTTATGGCACGTCGAGACGGTCTCGGAGTACAGGTAGCGCGTGGTGTGGGTGACCGCGAGTTTCATCGGGCCCTCATGATGCGGCCAGTTGCCGCGACTGGGCCGCATGACTGAAATAAGCGCGCGTGATCGTCTGCGAAAGCAGCGTGAGATCCGCCACCAGACGATTGAGGAACGCCATCCGCGCTTTGCCGTCCGCGCGGGCCAGTTCGCGCACATCGGCCAGCTGCACGGCCGTCAGCAGCGACAGCGCGAGGCGTGCCTCCGCCGGACGGCGCGTGGAATTCTGGCTGCCCGGAAGCTGGTCGATATGTTCCCGCAGGCGCGCCAGCTGGAACGCGATGGACCGCGGATTGGCCTCGTCCACCACCAGCAGATCCAGCGCCAGATCGGTTTGCAGCGAGGTCAGATACCGCGAGCGGTAGGTGATCGAACTGTCCGCGATTTCCAGAATCGCCTCGAGGATGCCGCCGTCGCTCGGGGCATCGGGCGCAATGCCGTTGCGCAGCAGTTCCGTCATCTGCACCGCGCGCTCAATGCGCCGGCCGATATCGAGGAAGCGCCATCCGTCGCCCCGCGTCATGCCCTCCATCACCATGCCGCCGAATGCCGCCAGGGTGCTCACGGCGTGGTTCAGGCGGTCCTGCGCGGCGCTCACGCGCAGTGCGCCGGCCGGCGGATGCGCCGAAAACTGCTGGTCCAGCTGGTTCAGAATGAGCCACGCGTCAAGCGAGATGCTGTCGCGCAGCCGCCACGCCACGCGCCGCACCTGGTGAATGTTCCACACCAGCCCGTTGGGCGCATCCGCGTCGTAAATCATCGCCAGCACTTCGCGCTCGGGCGCCGTCCGCGCGTTCTCGCCGAGGTAGCCCTGCGCGGTCAGTATCTCCATTGCGGCATTCAGTCCGGCCGCGCGCGCCGCGTCTCCTTCCTGGAACAGCCGCGCCAGAATCGCACGCGAGATCCGCACCGCCGCTTCCACACGTTCCGTGTAACGGCCCAGCCAGAAGAGATTGTCCGCCACGCGGCTCGGCAGATCGAAAGTTGCCCGGCTGATATCCAGCGGATTCCTGGCCGGGCGCAACAGCGTCAGCGGCGGCTCCGGGCCCTCGCCCAGGACCCATGCGTCCTTGCTGCCACCCCCGCTTTGAATCGACACCACCATCGTCTCGAGCGATGTCGAAACTCGCGCGAGGCCGCCCGGCATCACTTCATAACCGCTGCCCGAGGCCACCGCGAACACGCGCAGCACTAAATGCCGCGGCTGCAGTTTCTCGTCGTCCCACACCGGCACGGTCGAAAGAGCCACGTGCTCCTGCGCCACATATCGGCCGGGATTGGCTCCCAGCCTTTCAAGCAATGCCGCACGCCTCGACGGACTCAAACCAGCTCCGAAGATCGACGATTCCCGCGTTCCGCGAAACGTGGGTTTGAGAACCAGGTTGTCCAGATGCTCGCGCACGTAGGCTCGTGGTCCTTCCTCGCCGCACCACCACGTCGCTACCGTGGGCATTTTCAGATCTTCGCCCAGCAGAGCCTTGCTTACACCAGGCAAAAACGCGGCCCAGGCCGGGGATTCCGCCAGCCCCGAACCCAGCGCGTTGGCGATCGCCACGTTGCCCGAGCGCACCGCCTGCACCAGTCCGGCCACACCCAGCATCGAATCCGCGTTCAATTCGAGCGGGTCGCAGAAATCGTCGTCCTGCCGCCGCACAATTACGTCCACCGGCAGCAGCCCGCCCAGCGTCTTGAGAAACACGTGGTTCTCGCGCACCGTCAGATCGCCGCCTTCCACCAGCGTGTAACCGAGGTACCGCGCCAGGAACGCGTGCTCGAAGTAGGTCTCGTTGTAAGGGCCGGGCGTCAGCAGCACGATCCTCGGGTTTTCGCGCTGCGTCGGGACCAGTTGCCGCAGCGTGTCCCGGTACGTCTGGAAAAAATGCGCGAGGCGGCGAACGTTGGAACTGCGGAACACATCCGGCAGCACGCGCGTCGTCACCAGACGGTTTTCCAGCGCATAACCGGCGCCAGACGGCGCCTGCGTGCGATCGGTCAGCACCCACCATTTACCATCCGGCGACCGCGCGATGTCGGCGGCGTACAGGTGCAGATAAACGCCTCCCGGCGGCTCCACTCCCCAGCACGGGCGCAGAAAAGCCGGATTGGGAAACACCAGCGCCGTCGGCAGTAAGCCTTCCCGCAACAGATGCTGCGGCCCATAGAGATCGCCCAGGATGGCATTCAACAAAGTGGCCCGCTGCACCACGGCCGCTTCGATGGCTTTCCATTCGCCCGGATCCATCACGAGAGGCATGGGGTCGACCGGCCACGGGCGCGCGGCGGCCTGCGGATCGCTGTAAACGTTATAGGTGATACCGTTGTCGTGAATCAGGCGGCGGCCCTGCTGCCACCGCTTCGCCAGCCCCGCGTGCCCCATCGCGGCCAGCGACTGCGCTAAGGCGCCCCACGGCCCGCGAACCTGACCACCCGCTCCCAGCGCTTCATCCCATGCGCCCGCTTTCGCCTCGTAGCGCCACGCCGGATCGAGATAAATTTGGGATGGCTCAGAACTAAGTTTCATCGAACTTTAGGACTATTTCTGTAGTCTGCCACACGTTCATAACGCCCCGCGCCACGCCCGCGGCGTATCCCTCCGCAAATCCAGCGTCAGGGGAAATTCGGGATTCTCTTCGGCCCCGGGGATCTCCATGGGGCCGGGCGTGTGACC
>Ga0181530_10004554_pt1 | contig 14643 bp, 10 predicted proteins | sample PEATcosm2014_Bin_42_FD_119769 | JGI IMG/M metagenome (GOLD analysis project Ga0181530, IMG submission 119769) | Peatland microbial communities from MTU Mesocosm Facility, Houghton, MI, USA - PEATcosm2014_Bin10_60_metaG | ecosystem: Environmental > Terrestrial > Soil > Wetlands > Peat | place... | reverse complement strand
TTGACCGTCCGCCTGCAGGTTGGAAGCACCGGTGGTCAGGTTGAGGAAGGTGTACATGCTGCGTCCGTTGGCTCCGAGGTGAGCGAGCTGGTCGCCTGAAACCACCTGGCTGATGTCGCTGGTATCCGCTTGCACGGCGACAGCAGTGGCTTCGACGGTTACGGTTTCTTTCGTCGTACCTACTTGCATCTGGAAGTCGACGCGGGCGCGATCGCCTACCTGCAGCGTGATACCCTTGCGTTCTTCGGCTTTGAAGCCCGTAGCTTCCACGCGCACGGTGTAGTGGCCGATATGAATGTCGGGCGCCACATATTCACCTTGGGCGCCGGTGACAAAGTGGTGCTCCTGACCGGTTTCGCTATCAGTGAGCGTGACCGACGCGCCCGCAACTGAAGCTCCGGAGGGGTCGGTGATCGTACCAACAATGGTGGCTTCTTGACCGAACGCGCAGAGCGCGCTGGCCATCAGAAATAGAAAGAGCACCGTGCAATAAAGTCCGGCACGGTGTACTCGGGCCTGGTTAGCACTTGCAAGAACTTTCAAAGATCCACGCATCATCTTGATGCCTCCTTGTAATCAAACTGCGGTTGATGTTGACTGGGTACGGAAAATCGTTATTCTCAATGTTTGTTAACGTTCACGCTAACATAAAAGGATTATTTAGCGCTGGTGATCGGAGGTTGTCAAGACAAATTTGAATCCGGTGCATCGAATTCTTGATTGGGGCCTGGAATCCAGAAAACCATCTTTTTGATAGGGTTACGAATCCCAAAAACCATAGTTCAAGCCCGTGAATTTGAGGCAAAACCAGCTCGGAGTAACGGCGACCGACCGGCCGGGAGGGGGCGGCAAGGGCACCTTTTCCAGTTCGTGGTTCTTCTACTCCTGCGACACGACGTGGGTGCGGAAGGCCGAATCGTCCAGCGGCGCGGCTGTGTTTCTAATCTCGCGGAAGAGTTGCAAGTTGGACGACATTACGACCCCGGGACTGAGGTGAACCGCCGGCGGAAAAAGTGCCTTGCTGGTCAAGTGGTCAGCCATGAGGCGGGCCGCAACCTGGCCCTGGCGGTACGGTTGCTGGTAAATCGAAGCGGAGATAGTTCCAGACTGAAAGTAGGGAGCCATTTCGGCGAACAGGTCGGTGGTGATCAGCTTTACCTTGCCTGCCAAGTGTCGCGCTTCGAGGGCCCGGCACACGGGAAGGCAGTTGACCGTGTTGACGTACAAGCCGGCAAGGTTTTGAGTGCGTCCAAGAAGGTCGAAGGTTTTTTGGAAGCTTTCGTCTTCGTCCTCATGGCCCTCAACGATGCTGACAATCTTTCCGCCCGGGCAATGCCGGGGAAACGCATCGGAGAAACCGTCGGTTTTCCTGCGATGATCCAAGGTCGTCAACATACCCGCCACCACTACCACCTCGGAGCGCGGCGGGAGGAATTTGCCCATCAATTCTCCCGCGAGGCAGCCATTCAGCCACGGTTCCACGCAAACGATACTGGAGCGGCGGCTTTCCGGGGCATCGGTGGAAACACAAACCACGCGGACTCCCTTCTGTTCCGCGTCGTCGATGAGGGGTGATAGACCTTTCGGGTTTCCTGCTGCGACAATGATTCCGTCGACGCCCATTTTGAGGAGGCCGGTGAACGCCTTCGTATCCGCTTCTCCGAGGGCTCGTACAGGGCGATATTCAAACTGGATGCCCAGCGGCTCAAGACGGCGGGCTTCGTCGAGCACCCCGCTCCAAAGCTGATCATAGAAAAAATGAATTTCGCGGGGTACGCAGACTCCAATGCGGACGCCCGACTTGGCAGCGGACAACACGCGCGCGGCGAGGTTTGGCGTGTAACCGATTCGGCGCGCGATCTCCAGAATTTGTTGGCGGGTAGATTCTCTGATCCCACTGCGTCCGTGCAAGGCGCGGTCCACGGTTCCAATCGAGACATTTGCCAGTTCGGCAAGCCGGTGAATTCCGTGTTTCTCTTTTTTCATCTGCAGCGTCCGTCCCCTTTGGCAACGCCTAATTTTGCTCGGAATCGCAGACTCTGCCGCGTCCGCGGAGCATCGGGATCGCCGTGGTTCCGTCTTCCGTGTGCCTCGACGAAGTTATACTCCACCCGGCTATGAATTGCACGAGAATCGCTGTGCAGGAACAACCTACCACGTTCGACAACCGAACCTATCGGTACGTCGATGGACAACCGCTCTACGCTTTCGGCTACGGGCGGAGTTGATCTCGATTTTGCTGTAGCAACCTTAAGCTTTCCGGCAGTGAGTTGAACGCGGGCAACCCGCTCAGCGGCGAGGTACACTGAATTACGGCAGCGGACTGCCAATCTGGCCGCTGGAGAATGAACTCGACGATAGTGCGTGAATCGGCGATGGAGAAATGGAAGTTGGGAATTGTCAGTGCTGCCCTGTTGCTGTTCGCAACTTCGAGCCTGCTCTTACCAGGCCCGCTTCTTCTACCGGCCCTCGGGCAAACGGCGCGGGCGGCGGAAACAACAGACAAGCCGCGCGAAAGCCCCATCCAGTTTGTCTACCAACCCATCGACTTCAAGCTGGACAGTTGCGAAACGCCCCAGCGCCATGCGCCGGAAACCATGGCTGGGGGCGTAGCGGTCTTTGACTACAACAACGACGGCAAGCTGGACATTTTTTTCACCAACGGCGCCGATATCGATACGCTCCAAAAGTCCTCCCCGAAATACTCGAACCGTCTTTTCGAAAATGATGGCCACGGGCATTTCACCGACGTAACAGAGAAGGCGGGCCTGGCCGGCAGTGGCTTCGACGTGGGCGTTGCCATTGGCGATTACGATAATGACGGGTACGAAGATATCTTTGTCGCGGGCGTGTACAAAAACACGCTCTATCACAACAACGGAGACGGCACATTCACCGACGTCACGGCCAAGGCCGGGCTCAACAAGCCCGATCCCGAATACGGGCCGCTCTGGTCGGTCGGCGCCGTTTGGGTGGACGTGAATAACGATGGCCTGTTGGATCTGTTAGTCGTCAACTATCTCAAATGGGACGGAGCGCACGAGCCCGATTGCGAGAGCGACGGACATCGCGACTACTGTCATCCCAAGATGTATAAGCCCACCCCGAACCAGTTATTCATCAATAACGGCGACGGGACCTTCAGGGACGCATCGGTCGAGTATGGATTGCGCGCGCATCCCGGCAAGGGCATGGGAGCGGCGGTAGGCGATTTTGACGTTGGCGGCAAGATGGACATCTTTGTCTCCAACGATAAATCGTTCAATTGGCTATTTCGAAAAAAAGACGGCTCGTTTGACGAAGTTGGGTTCGACGCCAACGTCGCGTTGCGAGAGGACGGAATATTCATTTCCGGGATGGGCGTCGATTTCCGCGATCTGGATAATGATGGCTTTCCCGACATTGTCGTGGTCGCACTGGACAATGAAACATTCCCGATCTATCGGAACACCGGAAAAGGAAGCTTCGTCGAAGTGACGGAATCGAGCGGCATGACCAGCCAGAGCTTGCCGATGGCCGGCTATTCTCCGACGATCGCCGATTTCGACAACGACGGATGGAAGGACATCTTTGTTTCGCGCGGACACGTGCAATCTCTTTTGTACGCGAATCGCGCAGCGGTGGAGCAACCGAACACGGTTTTCCGCAACATTAGCGGGGCAAACCAGGGTGCGATGAAATTCACCGCATTGACCGCCGAGGCCGGGCTGACGTCACGCCCCCCTGCACGGCATCGGGGATCGGCCATCGGCGACCTGAACGGGGACGGGCGTATCGACGTGGTCGTGAGTGCAATCAATGCTCCGGCGGAGATTTGGATCAATCAGAGCCCAGGCAACAACCACTGGCTGGAACTCAAGCTGCAAGGGACCAAGAGCAATCGTGATGGCATCGGAGCGCGAATCAAAGTTGTGACCAAGAGCGTTACGCAATATGACCATATGTCAACGGCGGCAGGCTATGCTTCGTCGAGCGCCGGACCGGTCCATTTTGGATTGGGAACGAATTCCTCGGCGGACCTGATCGAAATCCGGTGGCCCTCAGGCATAGTCCAACAACTGCGGGACGTGGAAGGCGACCGTATCGTTTCAGTCCGCGAACCGGCGCAGTAGAGTTGGCGCCGCATCTGTGCGGAGTAAGGCCGATACCTGACGTTCTCACCTCCGCGGATGGGTTCAGCGGATCTTCAGCGACCGACGTTAACACCACCGTCGAAGCCGAAAAACACATCCAGTCGCTTCACGGCTTCGGTTCGCTCGAAGACGGCGGCGCTGGTCTCGGCGTCAAGACTGAGGCCTGCCACGGTGCGGCGGGAACCGTCGGCGCAGGTAATCTCGATCCGCGCCGGTCCCGACTGATGAGCCACCACGGGCACCTGGCAAGTGGTAAACGCAAGCGTGTCGGGCTCGAGGTCGAGACTGCGGTCTTCGCCATCGAGATCGTAGAAGCGGAATGTCTTCGCCTCCGCCAGAAACTCGCCGCGGCTCACCAGGTGGGCGTGAAAACTGAGCCGTCCACCTTCGACGGCGACGCCCATCTCGCCGAGCCGCGAGATGAGGTCCTCTTTCACCTGACCGGTCATTCCCGGCTGCTGCACTCCCGCGAAACCTGGAGTGTGCGAATAAGGATCGGTAGGCATGGCGCCGTAGAGATCGGGCGGCTTGTGGACGCCGATGCCCTCGCGGATCTCTACATAGTGGCTGCGGAGGCGTTCGACCACCGCGGCGTCTTCGCCGGCTCGCGCGGCACGGTCCATCACCTCCTGGACCGCGAGCAGGAGCTTCGAAACCATGTGCCAGTAAATGCATCCCAGCCCCTCGTACTTATAGAACGTGCCGGAGCGGCCGGTGAAGGACTGGTGGTCGAATACTTCTTCATATAAGGCGACGATCTGCGCGCGCTCCTCGTCTGGAACGCCGAGCCGGGCGAGCGCTTCTTTGAGCAGGGCGCCGTTGCGGAAAGCGGCGTTGAAGTGGGCCACACCGTTCAAATCCTGAACCACGATGCGCCTGTCGCCGCGCTCGATCATTCGGGCCAGCGTTTTCGACTTGGCGATGGCCGCAGCGGGTATATTATTTTTCTCGAAAAAACCGGGCAACTTCCGGTCGGGATACAAGACGTAGCTATTCTGATCGGCGCGATAGAGGCGGCTGCTGCGAAGCGCGTCGAGCAGGGCGGCCGATTCGCCGCCAGAGAGCGCGCCGGAACTGAGCACCGCCATCTGGCCTTCGAGCATTTCGTAAAGGCGCCGGATCACGATTTCGTCGCCTGCCACCTTAATCAGGTTGTAGGCATGATAGAGGCCGTCGCTGCGGCGGTTGGCGCGAATGGAGTGGTCGATGTGGCGGAGCGCCAGGTCGCAGAAAGCGTCCAACTCGGCGACGGTGAGCGGCGTTTGGTTTTCTGAAAACCCCTTGGCGTAGAGCTTCGCCCTGTAATCGCTGCCGGCGGCGCCCAGGGAATCGAGAACGGCTTTGCGGTCGCGGTCCGAGATCGGGCGGTCGAGCAAACTCGAGTATTGCTTCAGCGTTTCCGCCACGCGGTGAAAAGCGTCGGCGACCTCCGACGAAACCTCGATCATGGGCGTACCGGCGGCGGCGAAGAGGCTGCGGGAAAACGACAGGAAACGGCGCAGGCAGTACAGTGTGACCATCGAGGCGCCGGAGCCGACCAGCGCGTTGTTGGCGTCGTTCCACTCCGGCCGCTGCGTATTCATCCACAGGCCGGCCTCCGGGATGTAATTGAAGAGCCGAGCCAGCGCCAGAACGATTAGCTTTTCGGCCAGGTTCACGCGGTAGGGCGCGCCGTCCGCGCCGGGCAGGACTTTTCCGTCCGCTCCCATCGCGGCCGCGCGCTGACGAATCTCGCGGTCGAGAGCGGCGTCGAAATCGATAGTGTTGCGCGGATCGGCGAGGAGCGCGGCGTACGGCTTGATGCGGTAGGGAACGTTGGCGTAGGTAAAGACGCGGCGCGCGAGCAGGTCCGGCAGAGCGCTCGGGTGGTAACGTTCCGAGACCTCCAGCAGCTTCAAGAAGTAGACAACCTGGTGGTCGCCCCAGTACCCGATGTAAGACCAGGCGTCGTGCGGGTCGAGCACCTCCCAATCAAAGCCGTCGCGCATGATGCGGTACGGATTGTAGCCGTCGGCGGTGGACGCGTCGGCGAACTTGAAGATCATGCTCTCGACGTAGCCCGGGAACGAGAGCGCCAGCGCTTCCCAGTTCTGGAAGATGTCGCGCCAGTTGCCCTGATAGTTGAGGATCCTCTCGCCGTGCTCGCCCTTCACTTCGATGGAAAAGATGTTCCAGGGGCGGCTCGGGTCGCCGTGGCGGCGGCTGAAGGTCAAGGGCAAGTATTCGTGCGCCAGACGCTCGAGATCCGGATCCTGTTGTTCGCGGGCCATCGCCAAAAGGCGGCCGTGAAGCAGCGTCTCCGGGAGCGCGTCGAGAAACGCCGCCTGCCTCTCGGACACCGCGCGGTTGGCGCTCGCGATGAACGCCTTGAAGTCTGGCCGGGAGATTCGGTAACCGCAGTCTGGAATTCCGCCGCGCATGGTGTTGAAGAGCGCGTTCGAGAAATGCCGGCAGGTGCTGAGATCGTCGCCGGTGAGTTGGAGGCCGTCGGCGCCGGCCACGATTCGAACCAGGTTCCGCGTGCCGCGTTCTACGTCTTCGTCGAGCTGGGCGCGCAGGTTCGTCCCGGACTTGAGGAGTTGCAAAACGACCGCGACGCTCGCAGCATCCTGATCAACGTCGGCCACCATGCTCCACTCTTTGCGGCCGCCCGGAGGAAGCGCCAGCCGGGTATTGATGAAATACGCGCCGCGCCGGCCGCGGATGAGCGTTTCCTCTTCGACCGGAAGGCCCTGGCGAAAGCGGTCAAGCTGTGCTGCACACAGCAGCCGCCGCGGAGATGAGATTCCCTCACACCAGACCGTGGTCGCGCGCAGCGCTTCGTTCGGCTCGGGCCGGTCGGCCGGAATCGAACTGAGTTTGAAGAGGCCGAGGCCGGTGGCGGGCTCGAGTTCATTCTCCTTGTATCCGTCCGCCAGCGTGCTGTACTCCATCTGGAACCGCCGCGTGAGGCCGTGGGGCAGCAGGTTCTGGATGCCATCCAAAAACTCAACTTCGACGGGTTCCGTCGCGAGGTTGACCAGCGCAGCGCGGCGCACGAAACCGAAGCGCTCACTCGTCATCCACGCGCAGGAAAACGACAGCCCCAGGTCGTGATTGACCTCCTCGAAGATGAGCTTGTTGCTGTAAACGCTCTTGGACACGGTGCGTGTGATGCGGTACAAGCCCTGGTAGCGTTGCGAGAATGGCTCCCAAAGCGCCGTCCGCCCGCCCTGCGTGACCAGGAGGATGGTCTTGCCGCCAGTCTGGTCCTGGCTGTCGTGTATGCGGTCGTCGGTGTAGTAGGGGAAGAGAGCGTGGTCGGGATCGCGTCGTCCGGCGGTGAGAGCCCCGGTGGTCGAAACGAACATCCAGTGGTCCGAGTCGCTTACCAGACTCATCAGGAACGGCGGCATCGCATCGTAGTTGACGATGCGGTAGAAACCCTCGCCGGCAATGTCGATGCGACCGCCTTCCACTTTAGGCGGGCAGCGATGCAAGGCCGCCTCGCCCACAAAAGCCTCGCTCATCGATTCTCCTTGTCATTGTTCTTGGCGGCCGGCGCCGGATCGTAACTCGGCGAGGTCGGACCCTGCGGCATCAGATCCGGATAGAGCGCCTGCATGGCCAGCTTGGCTCTGCGGCCTTCGCTGAACAGGCCCCAGTGGCCCTCGGTGCCGCTTCCCTTCCAAGGCTCGTCAAACGCTTCGAAGACGAAAACAGTCACGTCGTTGGCCTCGGCCCATGCGGTCAATTCGTCGTAGTAGCGCTTCTGCTTCTTCTCGTCCCCGGCGCGGGGAACGTTCTGTTCGCTATTGGTATAAGTGGCCCAGCCCGCCTCGCCGATCACGACCGTCTTTCCCGGATGGGCTTTGCGCACGCTTTCATAGTGCCGGATGGTCGAGGGCATGGCGGTATCAATGTCTTCGTGGCCCCACATGGGATAGGCGTGCATGGTGATGAAATCGACGACGCCGGCCAGTTTCGCCTCCGGCTGCCGCCAATAAAGGACGTCGTCGGCGACCGTGACCGGGCAACTCACCGCCTTCTTTACCTGCTGGACGTAGGCGAGCGCCTGTTCTTCGGTCAACTTGTGATCGGACCACGACACCAGGATTTCGTTGCCGACGCTCACCGCCTCTACGATGTCTTTGTAGGAGTTCGCCAGCCGGATGCCGGTGGCAATCTGCTTGGCGTTCTCGCCTTCCTTGCCGGGCCGGCCGTCGAGCCACACGCCCAGCATCACCTTGATCCCGATCTTCTCTCGCCGGATCGCCGCCAATACGTCTTCGGAGTGCTGGTCCGATCCATAGAGACGGATCAGCTTGAAGTTCCTCTCCAGAATCTTGAGATCTTCGAGGATCTGCGCCTGGCTGGGATAACGATCGAGCTGCGGGTTCTGGCCCGCGCGGTAGCCGGAATAGCCGACCGCATTGCCGTGCCATTTCTGTACGGTTAGATCCTGCGCCAGCGCCGAAGTCAGCAATACGAATACGCAAAACAAGATTTTCTTCATGACTGGATTTCTCCGCGGCGGGCCTTCAGGTCCGCCTCGATCTTCACCATCAGCGACTCGTCGAGGGGATAAAGCTGCATGAGGGCGGTGGCGGCCAGCATTAGGATGCATGGGATCCAGCTCATCGACAGGAGGATCCCGTGCAGCGAGCGGGCCGTCTGCGCCACGTTGGCCACGTAGCCGAAATAGTTGAAGACGAGGCCGAACATCAACGCGCCAATCGCTACGCCGGCCTTGGTGCTGAAAATGGCCGAGGCGAAGACGAGCCCCGTCGTGCGGCGGCCGGTGCGCCATTCGGCATCGTCGGCCACGTCCGCGAACATGGCGAAGACCACCGGCGAGTTGAACCCGATCACGTAGCTGGAGACGATCTGGAGCGCGAACATCAGCCTGATGTCGGAGGGTCCGGGCAGCCAGAATCCCGCGATTACCAGGGCGCCGATTCCAATGGCCATCATAAAGACGAGCTTTTTGCCGAACCGCTTCGCCATGTAGGTTGCCGTCATGACGGCTGCCAGGAACGCCAGGCCGTTCGACACCAGGAACAATCCAATCAAGTCTTCACGCTTGACAAAGTACTTGAAGTAGTATGTCGAGGCGGATCCCTTGATCACGAACGCGGCTAGAACCAGGAGCAGCACGCCGACCAGAACCAGCCAAGCCCGGCTGGTGAAAAGATCGGCGAGATCGCGTCCCAGGTCCGACTTCTGTTGCGGAGGCGGCGCCACACGTTCCCGCGTGCTGGCGAAACAGAGCACCAGCATGATCACCGCCAGAATGCCGTACAGCACCATGGTGAGTTGCCAACCGCGCGCGTCATTGCCGTGTCCGAAGAACTTGACGAATTTCAACGTGAAGTACTGGACGAAGACACCGGCGGTGAAGGCACCGATGAAACGGATCGAAGCGATGGAGGTGCGTTCCAGCGAGTTCGGCGTCATGACGCCCATGAGCGCGGTGTAAGGGATGTTCACCGCCGTATAAATGAACATCAGGAGGCCGTATGTAATATAGGCGTAGATGAGCTTGGCGCCGCTACCGAGGTTGGGAGTGGTGAACGTCAGAACGCCTGCGACGGCCAACGGGAGCGCGAACCACAGGACATAGGGCCGGAAGTGTCCCCAGCGCGTCTTCGTCCGATCGGCGATCGATCCCATCACCGGATCGGCGACCGCATCGGCCAGGCGTGTCACAAGCAGCATCGTGCCCACGGCCGCGGCGGAAATGCCGAAGACGTCGGTGTAAAAGATCATTAGATAAAATTCGAACGTCTTCCAGTACAGGTTCGAGGACGCATCTCCCAGGGAGTATCCGATCTTCTCCTTGAGTGAAATCCGGTCCGCCAACGGTATCTGTTCTGTCGCTGGGCTCAAACGATCCTCCTTGTGATTCGGCAGCTTGTCTTTACTTTACTCATCCCGCGGAAATCTTCTGGTTCGCGGTCAGCGCGATGTTAATGGTTGCATCGGCAGCACCGCCCGTGTTGCTCTCACCGCACAGGCACTGACGGTGATTGTATAGCTACATCCGTGCGCCTTCGGTGAGAAACATACCAGCATAGTCGCCAGAGCCAGATGCCGCCAGCCGCTTTTGATTTGGTTAATTTGCTTTGGCTGTCATGCGGCGTGGGATCGCTCTCGTGCTCTTCCAAAAGCCATTGATATGGCCAGTTCGAGTGTCAACTTTCTATGAGTGTGAGTGCGGACTCTGGGCGGGGTTCTTCCTTGGAGGCGGTGGAGCTTTTGCGATTTTCACGTCAAAGCTGATGGGCAACTGTTTGGGTGGATAGCAGGCGGAGTTATCGCAGGCCTGGTATTTCAATGTTCCGCGTACGACATATTTGCCGACTTGGACGGAGAGCAGCGGACGCACCAGCACCTCCACCTTGAAGTCTCCGGTGTAAACATTGAGCGGCTCGTCGGGATCGAATGGAAAGGTCATATCCTGGCCGTCGGGGTAGGTGGTTTTGCCGATAACGATGTCGGTGGTGGCTTCGACTTTGAGCACGGTCGGGATCAGGAACTCCGACTTGGGGTGATTGGAGTTGATGTGATAACCGCTCAAAACGCGGAACGAGAGCGGGACGGTGGCCGATTTTCCCTGCACCGCGGTGACGACCGGAGCGGGCGCCATCTGTACGGCAGGAGTTTTCGGGCCGAAATCGTCCTGCGCCCAAGCCCAGGCGGAAAGGAGAAGAAGCGCGTTGGCAACCAGCATTTTCATGGGCAGTCCCAACCTCCAGAATATCCCAAGTACGAGTGTAGTTTGAAGTTACTTCGGAGCCTGTACCGGTTGGCCCTGGCTCATGGCTTGGTTGATGTGGTCCACGAAGACGCTGCGGCTCTGCAAGCCGAACTCGCGGGCGATGAGTTTGCCGTCGCGATCCACAAAAAAAGTGACCGGCAGAACGCCGACGCCGCCGTAACTCTGCTCCACCGATTCCTTGCCGAGCACGATGGGATAGTTGATGGACATTTTCTGGGCGAATTTGGCGACCTCTTCGTTGCTGTCTTCATCCATCGCCACGCCGACAATTTGGAATCCCTGCGCGCCGTATTGTTTTTGCAGTTCGACGAACCACGGTATTTCCACCTTGCAAGGTTCGCACCACGTCGCCCAGAAATTAAGCAGCACGGCTTTGCCGCGGAAATCGGAGAGCTTCATGGTCTTGCCGTCGAGCGTCTGCAATTCGAAGTCGGGCGCCTGAGTGCCGATGAGTTGCCCATTGGCGGGGCCCTGCGCTCGATGGTTGTGGGCAAAGCGAAGGGCGGCGAACAACATGACCGCGACGATCAGGGCGGTGAAGAACGGAACGAGAGGGCTTCTTTTCACTGGTAACCTCGAAGTTCGAAATCTGCTGTCTGAAAACGCGTTGCAGCCCAGCCCCTAAAGGGGCGTCAGATTCCGGAAAACTTGTGGCATTGCTAAAGCGATGCCCTGATACAAACCCACTGTCAGCGCTGCTACATCGCAAAGCGATTCAAGAATGAGAAATAGCCGGAGAGGAGTGTGAAGCGCCCCATCACCAGCAGGATGCCCAATGCGATCAGTAAAACTCCGCTGGCCACTTCCACAGCGTGCATGTGGAATTTGAAGCGGTTGTAGAACTTTAGAAAACGCTCGATGCCGAGCGACGTGAGCAGGAAAGGCACGGCCAGTCCGGCGGAGTAAATGGCTAGAAGGAAAATGCCTTTCCAGACGGTGTCTTGCGCGGCGGCGAAGCCGAGCACGACGGCGAGGATGGGGCCGACGCAGGGCGTCCATCCGAAAGCGAAAGCAAATCCGATGACGAATGCTCCCCAGGCGGACGAACTGCCTTTGAGGCTGTGCAGGCGCGTATCGGCAAGCAGGGCCTTGATTTGAAAAATGCCGGTCAGGTGAACGCCGAAGAGAATGATGACCACTCCGGCGACGCGGGCGAGGAGCGACTTGTATTGCGCCAGAACCTGGCCGACTTCGGTGGAGATCGCGCCCAGGCTGATGAAGACAATGCTGAAGCCGACGATGAAGGCGGCGGAGTTGAGCATCACCTTGCGGAAAAGCCGGCCTTCCTGCAGCTTCAACTGCTCGACGCCGACGCCGGAAATCAGGGAAACGTATCCGGGGACGAGGGGAAGCACGCAGGGCGAGAGAAACGAAATCAGTCCGGCGACGAAGGCGGCTAGCGGCAATGGCAAACTCGTCATATCTCCGACTATTGTAGCGACTGGGGTGAATTTGCGCCGCCCGGCACAAGAGGCTCGATGGGACGCCGAAAGGGGTGGGCACGATTTGTTACAATAACAAAACCGCACTTCATGGGCGCTTAACTCAGCGGTAAATGGCCGTCGAATTTGTGGGCTTTCCATCGACGGAGTCCTTGTAACTTGTTGATCTTTGCACGAATTTCCCTTGCTGTCCAGCCCATTTTGGACAGCGCCTTTCGCCCACCTCCCCGGTGGGCGCTTTTTCTTGGTTAGCTTTCTGGACACTGCGCATGATCGTGCGGGGCGTTCGCTGGCGGACTTACACGGGATGGGATTTCTGTGATACTGCGTTTTCGGTGCCGGGTCGCGGGTGACCCGGCCCCGACCTTGCGGCTTTCTGCTCGGGGCGTCCTCGCACGGCGCTCCCTCTTTATGATTGGCCTCCATTCTAGCGCTTCCTGGCGCCCACGAGCGATTGGGGGAGGGGGGGGTGGGGTTTATCCCCGGCCGGGTACGCGAAATTTTTCAACGCCGCCCTGGGCGCGACTTTCAGAAAATCGCGATCAGGATCCCGAGCACTCGATACCGCAGGGCGTTTTGCTGGATGCTATACCCCTCCGCACCCGCCAGCTCGCGCTCTCAGACGCTCCCACGCGGCCTTTTTGCCTGAAATCGAGGCCGGAGCGCGGGGCCGCGCCTTTTGCGGCCCTCGGGCTTTCCGGCTATTCTCCGCATCGCTCGATGCGCCGAGCCTCAAACGTGGCTGTCTCGGAGTCTTCATTCTAGCCGCGCGTCTCTCGCGCCGTGAGTCCTCTTTGGTGGTGTCCTCTTTCGACTCGCTCGGTCTAGCGCCCGCGTGGGTACGACAACGGAGTGCGGGCGCGTAACTGTGAGCGACGATGCCTGACTTGACCTTTAAAAACGCTCGGGGGTCCGGGGGTGGAAAACCCCCGGTCGGGGCCTGGGGCAGAAGCCCCAGAGGTTGGTGAGGCCGAAGGTTCGGAGGGGGGGGGCCGAACACCGCCCGCTGGTGGTGCCCCCCCGCACCGGCCCGCAGGGCCGCGTGCCGCGGGGGGGAACCACCGCCTAGCGGGCGGCGGCGGAGCGCGCCCTTAGCGTTTTTGCGGTGGGCGCCCATGCGCGACCGCATGGCGGCCTTATCGCCTTGCGGTCGCTGCCTGGGTAGCTCACCGCAAAGAACGCGTTGCGCTCGGCCCCCCGGGGAGGGCGCGTGTGTGGCCTCGCCGACGGGCACGCTTTATCGCCCAGTCGGCGATGGCTTAAACACACACACGCGCCCGCCCGTACCTCCTTGTGAGCCGCGAGCGCCAGCGAGGCCTGCGGTTGGCGACGGGGCGCCCTTGAGGCGAGCGCCGCAGCGCGTAGGTGAGGGCGCAGCCCGGCGGGCTTGGTGTTGCTTTTGCCTTTGGTGTTGGTGTTGCCGTTGGCGTCGCTCTCCGGAGACGCACCGACAGCGAAGCGGGAGACTTTTACTTGGTGTCCAACTCGCGAAGCAGCGCGGCGTTCTGATCGGCGAGTTGTTTGATCGCAGCTTTGACGGGGCGCCCGTCGCCGGCGAGCTTTTCCTTGAGCCGGATCGTCTCGCGGAGGTTCTCGGCGATACGCTTGTACTGGCGCTGGCGTTCGTCGGTGGTCATGGGGAACAGCGTGTTGGTGTCCTGGGGATCATTCTTGCCGTCTTTGGCGGTCATAGTTTACCTGCGAGAATCAGTCCCGCCGCCAGGGTGAGCGCGATCAGGAAGAGGATGGCTAGCGCGTCCTCGGCGGTCATTGCCTACCTCTTTCTCTCGGCGCTCTTGCGGCCTCTAGGCACAGGCACAGTTGCAGGGGCGGCGCCTCGCGATCCGCCTTGGCATTGGCTTCCGCATCCGCCCGGGCGATGCATTCCAGACATGGGCCTTTTCGCCCGTCATCGATGCGATGCTGCGTTTCCTTCTTGCACTTCTTGCAGTGGAACGCCGCACTTATCGTCGACTTGGTGCTGTGATGACGGGCGATCATGGCTTACCTCTTTCGTGGCGCCCTCGGCGGCGGGCCCTCATCCGCCGGGAAATGTTCGGCTTGCTCTGGAACCGCAGGGCTGACTGGCCGGCCCACCGGCTCAACCCTGCGGTGCGCGCCGCAGACTTCGCACACGGCGCAATGGCGTACACGCTGATATGAGTCGTTACCGCAAACGCGGATAATGAGCGGCTTGCCGCCGCAGTGCCCACAGGTCGCGAGTTTGGCGGTGCGGCCCGTGCCTCGCTCGGGCCACGTCGGCAGAACGCGGCCGTTGCGATCAACGGCGGCGGCGAGAATTCGGGCT
>Ga0181530_10004553_pt1 | contig 14647 bp, 14 predicted proteins | sample PEATcosm2014_Bin_42_FD_119769 | JGI IMG/M metagenome (GOLD analysis project Ga0181530, IMG submission 119769) | Peatland microbial communities from MTU Mesocosm Facility, Houghton, MI, USA - PEATcosm2014_Bin10_60_metaG | ecosystem: Environmental > Terrestrial > Soil > Wetlands > Peat | place... | reverse complement strand
GTTCCCGCGCTGTTCGCGTCCCAGGACCCCAGTGCGATATGGTTGCCCGACAGAAGCACGATGACTACGGTGTGGTTTCCCGCCGCGACCGCCGCCAGAAATCGGCGGGTGACTACGGGCTCCGTGGCTTCGTTGTAATAACAGTCCACATTGAACGGCGTGCCGCCATCGATTGACACCGACACAATTCCGCGATCGCTGTAGAGCGACGTTCCGAGGTAAAGGTTGTGGGCGGACTGGCAGGAGTACCTGATCGAAACCGAATCTCCGGGCGTGTTCATGCGGTGGGCGAAGCCCGCGTTGAACCACCCGGTGCCACCGGGCTGGTTGCTCGCTTCTTCAATCCACGACGATCCGGCGTAGGAAGTCCATCCACTGCGGCTGTCCACGCGCACGCTGCCCGGTCCTGCGATCTTGAGGGGACGTTTGGTGTTCGGATCCGAGACTGCCCAGTTCGTGACTGTCACGGTCCATTCCGTCGAGGCATAATCGGCAACGGGCCACGGGTTACCAGAGGTAGCGTTCTGAATCTGGGGCGCGAAGGTCAGCCAGGCTTGGCGCAGGAAGTTGATACCGAGAGCGGAGAAGTCGATGGATACGGCCCATGTGGCGGCCGAGACACCTCCCGTAAAAGGAGCGACCGCGGGCGAAGCCGACAGACCGCCGGAGAAAGTGGCATACAACGTAATCGAATTGCCGTCCGCGCCCACCGCCGTGCAGGTGATGACGATGACGCCGGCGGAGGCGGTGGCCGACAAGGGCAACGTGAAGCTCGACCAGTTGAACGCGTTGATCTGAGCCGCAAGCTGGTTCGCGATGAAGGTTGCCGGCGGATCGGTGACGAGCCACAACAGGAAACCAAGGACGTTGGCGACGGCTCCTGTGTTCACCGCCGGGGTAAAAACGATTGAGTTCGAAGATCCAACGCAGTGAACTCCGTGATAGCCATCAGCCAATCCGGCGAGCGTTGCGGCCACCGTGGCGCCGCTGTCGCCTCCGGGAGTTGACACGGTGTAGCTGAAGGCGTGTCCGTCGATTGTGAAGCTCGGAGTGGCCCCGACATTGTTAAAGAAATATGCGGCCGAGCCGGAGGTTCCCGATCCCTGGACGGTGTAGTCGAACGCAACGTTCTGGTACCAGACGGTGATCCGATCCAGATATCCCGGGGAGCCGGAGACCGTCACCGTTGCGGAGGCCGCCGTGTGGGTGCCGCTGACATAAGTGGAAAGCGGCTTGAGATCCACCGCGCCGCCCTCGCCGTTCTCCAGCACATAGCTGAGCGACCGCCACGGAACCCACTGGTTCGCGGGCGAATCAAGCTGCTGGACGCCCGTTGCAGTGATGTCGAACGTAAGCACCATGCCGGAAAAATCGAAGTCCGGCAGGTACTTCGAAGACAGGTAGTGACCGAAGTAATCGTCCACGTCCCAGAACATCAGCACCGCGAAATCGGCCATGTCGCGGAAGACCCCGGACATTTTCCAGCCGGTGGCGCTTGCGCCCCAGAACGACCCGGCGGCGCCGAATCGATCCACGCCCCGAAGGTGCATCGCTCGATGCGGCTCAAGCTTGTAAATCGTCTCGGGCATCAGTAGTAAATGATCACGCTCAGGTCCGAACCCGGGAATACGGTTCCGGTCGCAGTGATGTCAAGCCTCAGCGGAGAACCTGTGGGCACGGTCGGAGCCGCCGCCAGTTGAGCGGCCGTTGCAGTCACGGCGGTGCTGCCGTTCGGAATGGTCAGGGTGAGCCAGACCGTCCATGTGCCGCCTGAGTAAAACGAGATGTCGAACGTCAGGGCCGCGCCGGAAGGAGCGATTTTCACGAGCGCAGACAAGCCCGTTGCGTTGATGGAGACGATGCGCGGCGCAAGGTCGGCCCCGATGGCCACGGTGCCGGCCACACTCATGGTCATCACGTTTGGATTCGGGACGACATACATCATCCGCAGGCCGTCGCCATTCTCGGCAGAGTCGTTGCCGAAGGCGTCCTGCACCAGTATTTCGACGAGCGCGACGAACCCGGCCAGAGGCGCGGAAGGGATGGAGATGAGCGTCTGGGGCGCGGGTATCAACGTCGGGGCTATGTTGTTCAGGGAGGCGGCGCTGACAACGTCGCAGCGCCAGCCGGGTTCCTCAATGATGAAGACCGTCCCGTTACCAGGAATGCCCGCCGGCCAGGTTGTGGTGTCGATTACCGTGCCGGTGTTGCCCGTAATTTTGACGGTCGAACCGGTCGCGGCCGCGCCGGTGGGATCGTAGATCACCCGCACCAGATTTCCGATTTCGGCATTGGGCGTAAGGCCGGTGGGTGCGTTCGGATTCGGAATTCCGGAATCCGTTACGCTGTTCGCGGTCGCGGCCGAGGATTGAAAACAAAGCACCACCAGATCGCCGGCGCCAACCAGGGAGCCTTCGGGCGAGACCGTGGTCAGAGTGCAGAGCGGCGAACCAGTATCGTTACCGAGGATTGGAATGACGGAGAGGGGCTGCGTGGCGGGAAGTCCGGCTTTGCCGATGACAAGCAGGTAACCGAGAGCGAGAGAGGCGCCGAACTGGTTAAGGGTCGGGGCGGAAGGAAGTCCGATCACGATGGTCGTTAGCGTCGAGGACGCGACGGTCGCCGCCAGCCTGCCCGCATGAGAAACGCGCTTGGCGCGCGCATGGAAGGCGACCGCACTGATGTCCGGGGGGCCGTAGCCGGTCGCAAATGAGTTGTCGAGGATGATCGCGGATGTGACAGGGGAGCCGACCGACTGAGCCCCCTGGCCGATCAGCCAATCGCGATTCTTGCCGATGAAGACCTCATACCCGACCGTCCCCGCGCTGAACGTAACGCCGAAACTGACTCTTTGATTTGCGGCGGTGACGGTGAATTCGGTGAAGTTCGAACCGGGACCGTAAAGCCCCGATGCGTCGATCGGGAAAACCTGCGCGATCTGCGCGCCCCAAATCAATGCGCTGCCAGTGTGCGGCGAGATCACTGCATAATCGTCGATCACCGGCGCCGCAACGGCCTGCGAAAGCAGAGAGACAGGCCTGGTTCCATTAACCTCGATGCTTTGGCCGCCGTCATCGACCACTTGAACAAGGGAAGGTCCGTAAGTCGTGGGCGCAAACAGATATTCCTCCGCGAACGGCCTGTAAGCGATGGGCTCGTTGATGCCGGCAGCCTTCACGCTGGCGGTGAACCATGCGGACGGCGCGCCTCCCCCATTGACCGAGCGGATTTGCACGTTGTAAGTGGTGCCGTCCACCACGCCGGTTATTGAGAGCGCGGTGACCGTAGGATTGACGCTGGGAAGCCCAACCCAGGCGGTGCTGTACGCAATAGAGAAAGGCTGCGTGGCTGCGGTCGGCCCGGTGAAAACAGCCACGAGGCTCAGGTGCGTAGCATCGGCAACCGCCCCGATCGTCTGAGTAACGCCGTTGATGGTAATCGAGCCGCCTTCCATCAGCGCGGTAAAGGCCGTCCCAACCCCGACAACTGCGTTCAGACCGTTGGTCGCGCTCACGGTGCCAACGGCATAAAGCAAGACGCCCTGATACTGCACCTCGATATGACCGCCCTCCGTGACATAGCCATCGAGAGGTGCATCCCACGAAACAAGAATCGAATCGGCGAGCGCCCCGAGCGAAACGATCACCGTTGAGTCGTCGCTTTCCAGGACAAGGTTTGTCGGAGGCGCGGGAGTGAACGGATTCGGCAAGAACGGTTGCTGGTAACCCTCGGGAGTCAGTTCTTCGGATGCACTCCAGTCATAGACGGAAGCGTCGGTTTCCTGCACGTCGATCTCGGTACCGAGCACGGAAAGGTCTTCGCCTTTCGCCTGCTGTTGTTTGTCGACAATGAAGCGGTGGGCCAGAATTTCGAGCGTCTTGCCCGTCCAGCCGAACAGCGGAAGAGTCATCGAAATTACGTCCATTACGGTGAACTGGTAGCCCACCATGTTGTAGCGGAATGTCCCGGTTCCCTGCTGCCGCCTCCGGAGCAGCTCAATCTTGCAGAGCCGCTGCGCGGTTGGAGTGGAGATCGTGAACGGCAGTTGCATGTCGAGCCAGCGCCGGTCGCCGCCATCGGCCGCGAGATTGGAATCGCCGGAAAATCCGGCAGGGCCGTTGTAACCATGTGTGGCATCCTGCGCGTAAGGCGGGATGTCGGCCGGGTGCCAGTTATTCGCGGGGCAGATGTAAGTGCCCTTCACGCCGTTGTAGAGGTCGCGCACGCTCACCGTGGGCTTCCAAACCAGTGGAGCGGTCATCGCGCCCACACCAGGCTCAGGCGCGGGAGAGGAGCCATACCACACAGCAGCCCAGATCCCGAACTGACCGCCCGCATATGTCAGTCGGCCATGGGTCACCATCGCATGCCCGTATTCGAGCGCGTTAGCGACGGTCGCCTGCTCTCCCGCGAAGCCCACGGAAGCCGCTACTCCGTTGCCTCCGGAATCGACCGTTACATCGATCTTCACGGAGCTAACGAGCTTGGCGCGGGATTTGTCATGCCACGCCTTACCTGTGCGGCCCTTCTTTTTCGATGCCGCCTGTTCTATCGGGGTCCGCGCCACCAGCTCGCGGGCGACGACGTTCATCGCGGCGCGCGCGGCTCTCCCGTATCCAAGCATCACAATGTTCTTCGGAGCCGACGTCAGAAGATCCAGCGTTTCTTCGACTCCGGATATCGTGATGAGCTTGGCGGGCATGGTTAGACGGGACTGGATTCGGGCGCGGGCGCGGCGGGTTCTGGTTTGGGTTCGGACGCGGGCAGCGTCAGATTGTAGGCGTCTGCAAGCGCAGTGGTGACGACCGAGATCGTGTTCACCCGTATCAGCGCTCCGGCCTCGAGGAGCGTCAGGCGGGGCGTCGACACAATAGCCGCGAACAGCAGCCCACGCAGTTGCATCGCGGTAAGGTCCTGCAGGTTCTCCAGAGCTGCGAGAAGATTGCAGCCCGCGGCATCTTCGGCCTCGGCGATCAGATTGAAATCGTAAGCCAGCTCAAGAGTCTGGCCGTCTATTTTTAACGAGGAAGTCTTTTGCATGTTCAATTCACCTTGTGTTTAGGAGCGTCGGCGAAGACGCTCATGATGGTTTCGCCGTAGACTGGCCCTTCAGGCTCCTCCGGGTAGGGATGGAGCATGTAAGATCGCGCCTGGGTTGGCGTTCTCGGCGCCCGGAAGCTGCTGTTGACGGTGTGCGCGCAAAGAACCCCGAGCATCATCTCCGACTGGCGCATGCGTTCAAGATTTCGCAGCGCGATCGCGTGCAGCATCCGCGGGGTCATGGCGAGCCACTCCTCGTCCGAGAGGTGAAAGTCGTACCGCGCCTTCGCCCATGCATCGAGCGTTGAAAGCGGAGGCGGCGCCGGCGAACCGCTTTCAGGTTCAGGGTCGGTAACTGGATCGGGAAACGATGCCCGCCACGCTTCGATAAGCGTGCGGCGAATTCTGTCCATCGCCCCCGGCTTCAGCATTGCGCCGGCGTCTTCGATAGAGCCTTCGGATCCAGCTTCCCGAAGTGCGGCGAACAGAACTGCGCGCAGCAAGCGCGCGGAGAGTTGAGCGAGGTTGACGCGCATCGCGTCCAGCCCGGTAAGGTCCTCGATGTCGAGGAGCGCGCGGTGCGTGAAAATGATGCGCCACTTGCGGCCCGCAGCCGACATTTCTACCGGCCTGGTGAGCCTGTGAGCAATCGCCATCTTAATGGAAGACCGAGGCCGGATGGAGAATCGGCGCATCCAGCAGGAGTTCAGCCGAACGACCCACGGTTGCCGTGAGGTTTTGCGGACGCAGCCCGCGCTAGATTGAAATCTTCCTGAAGAACTACCGGCCAGAAGTCCTGATCGGGATCTGAATTACAGGTCTGAGCTCTTCGAGTTGAGTGCGGTAACGAAGCGCAATCTTGTTGTAGAGGTCCGGCATCTGTCGCGCCTGGACGGTTACCACCAAAGCATATGGAATTGACTTGGCGGCTCTGTCACTGGCTCCGCCGCGCCTGGCGTTGTAGTGGACATCAAACACCGGATCGCTGAGGGAGCTTGCGCGAAAGTTTTTCGAGGCCGTGAGGCACGGTTCCCATTTGTGTGCATCTCGCCGGAGTTCTTCTTCGGTGGCATATGCCTTCGATGAAAAGAAGGATTTGGTGGCGGCGTTCTTCGAGGTGCCAAATTCGGTCTCAGTGAACTTGGCTTTGTTCGGCCTGAACGCGACTTCGAGCCCCGCTCTGGTGTAGTTGAGTGGATCTTGAGGGTCAGTCTCCGTGGCGTAGCAAAACGTCGCTCGGATGTTCACCGTGCCGGAGAGGCCCGTCGCCGGAAGCGGGATTCTCGCCCGGAGGTAACGTCCCGGTTCGAGTTCTCCTTGGTAAAGAATGTGAGCAACACCATCAGGGCAGAGAACGAGATCTTCAATATCCGAGGGAATTCTGCCCCAGCCAACTTCGCGCTGGTCGTGGCCACCGTCCTCGGAGTGATGAATCAGCAAAGCCTTCAAGGCGAGAGGCTTAAGAACGGGGCCGAGGAATGTCTTCACACCGATTGCGGTTCGAAGTGCTAAAGGGGACGCGAAGCTGGTTCCCTGGATCGGAATGGAATGTCCTTTTCTGTCTGAACTGAGAACCCAGAACGGCTGCGATGGCGAGCCGCCGAATGCGACGATTTCCGGCTTTACCCGGCCGGGACTCCGGCCGGGCCCAATCGAGCTGTACGAGGCTCGCTTCCATTTCTTGCGGTGGCTATCGCTCGCCCCGACACAGAGCACATTAACACCATCGGCCGGCGCTTGGATGCGGGCGTTTCCAGCGTCCCAGTCGTCCTCACCACTGTTTCCAGCGGCCACTGTCACGAGCGTCTTGCCATGGGAAAACTGTTCATCAAGGCTGGCTGTCCAGACGTGAACCTCGTCATCTTCGATAGGGAGATCCGGCCCCAGGCTCAGGTTCACGAAGTCGAAAGGATTCTGCCGGAGGACGTCAATGATTCGGTTGAGGACGTCAAAGTAGTGCCCTTGCGGGTCGTGGAGCGTGTCTTTGTCGAGCACTCTGTAGTGATCAATCGCCGCAAAAGGCTGCGGCGCCGGTTCCCCCTTTTCGAGTGAACCAAAGAGGATCGCCGAAGAGACACCAAGGCCGTGAGCCTGGGAGTCGGGAACGGCCTCGCCGATGTTCAGTGTCTTTTTTCTTCGGACGAGATCTTTGGGAAGAAAATCCTGCGGCACCCCGCCGTCGAAGACTGCGACTCGAACATCCTTGTTCAGTGGCTCCAGGAGCGGAGTATCAACTTCGAACCCCGCCGGTGCGGAACGAAGCATTCCACCGGTCCACGCTACTGGGCGGAGTTGTCGGAGCGAAGGCATTTCGCGGGCAACTCGGAGGAACGAGAACTTCGCCATCTCCTCATGGAGTCTGCGCGGGGCTCTTACGGGCAGAAAGCAGAGTCCCTGAACCTGAATTCGCCGATCAAGGTCGACGGCGATATCGAGCCCGCCCAAATACTCTCGAAATCCGTCGAGGATGTAATCTTCGCCACTGTGCAGGACCACTTCGAGTAGGGGGTTGTCGGTTTTTGACCGCATCGGGCGGATCTTTTCATCGGGCGAGAGGGCGCGCACATCTTCAATGCGAATGATCTCGTCGGCTCCGTCGAGTTCCTCGGTCCACCGTCCAAACGATGAAGCCCACCTCTGAAACGCTCTGCGTGTTCCCGAGACAAACACGTCAGCCGTTGGCGACGATACCGGCTTCTGCGGTTTGTCGTCCTTCTTCTTTTCAAGCTTCGCGCCCTTTTCCGGGATTACCTGGCGCGGTCTGCTTCCGACCGGCTCCAAACCGACTGCCCTGAGAAGCTCTGAGGGAAAGAACGTTTTCGCAAGGTAAGAGGGATGAAGGGTGAGGGCGGCAACTGATTCGTTATGAGGGCAGGCCGCGGCCGGGAGTTCCCCGATCTCGGCTGCGGCGCGTTGAATTCGTGGAGCAAGGCGTTCGCGAGCTTCAGCGAACGAGTAAGCATGCTTCTTCGAAGCCGGCTTCTTCACCGGATCGATCTTCTCGGTCAGTCTCTCGCCAAAGCCCAGCAGATAATTTGCCACGTTTTTAGCTCCTCACTTCCTGATGTTTTCGAATCGTGTCGCGGCTTACGCCGGTCCACTCGTGCGCCTCTCGTTGGGATAGACCAGCCTGAACGAGGCTTAGGGCAAGGTCTGCCCGGTCTGTCTTTTTCAGGTTCCCGACCCGATCATGAATGACGCGTCGGAGTTTCTCATCGAGGGGAGTGCCCTGAATTACAGCCTCCCGCCTTGCGCGCCTGATGAGCCTTTCGATATCGGCATATGAGAGGCCCTGAAGTGTCGTCGCGAGAATTGCGCCCCATTGCTGCCCCATCTCGCCGAGGTGAAGTTCCACGGTGCGGCGTGCATCATCGAGCGAGGGCATTCCGAACTCGATGATCGCCTCAAATCTCCTCCAGACGGCGGGGTCGAGCAGTTCCTTATGGTTGGTTGCAGCGATGAGGAGGCTCTTTCCCGGCCAGTTGTCGATCTCCTGGAGAAGGACAGTCACGAGGCGTTTCAGTTCACCGACCTCCGTATCGTCGTCTCGTCGTTTGGCTATAGCGTCGAACTCGTCGAGCAGCAGAACACACGGAAGCCCCTTGGCGTAGTCGAGGATGTTTCGGACATTGTTCCCCGTGCGTCCCAGGAAACTGCTCATCACCGCCGCAAGATCCAAGAGCACGAGCGGCCGCCCCAACCGGCGAGCGATCCAGCGGGCTGCGAGAGTTTTTCCGACTCCGGGGGGGCCGGTAAAAAGCGCGGTACGAGTCGGATGAAGATTTTCTTTGTAAAGTTCCTCTTCGCGTATCCTCTCTGAGACGAGTTGCTCGATCTGTTCCTGGAGCAGCGGTTCCCAGTGCGGTTCGAAGTCCAGATGGACCGGATACTCAGGCCGTGCGAGTTGCAGTCGAGAATCCAGATCGACAGGAATCGACTCGACTGCGGTTCCGCGTAGCAGTGAGCCTTGGGAATTCGCCTCTCGCAGGAGTTTGCTCAGATTGTCTGCGAGTTCAGGCGATCGCTGCTTGTAGCGATTTGCGAGGCGTCGAATGAACACCTGGACGTCGCGTTCCTTGCCCAAGAGAGAAAGGCGGGCCAATTGGACTAAATCAGCCCACACTCTTTCAATATCGTCCGCCTCTTTCATATTGTTCTGAATCCAAAGGTATTATACATGGACTATTTTATGTTGTACAATTCAATAGTAGTCCACATCTGAGGTTTTGGGAAGAGGGCTGCAAATTTTGTTACGTCAAAGGAGAACAAAACAGAGATGGCTAGACAACCAGGGCTCGACAACCGCAGTCGTGATAATAACGGCCAGACGCGCGCAAAAAACGGCAACACTCGTGTCGGAACGCTCCGGGAAACCTACGGCGAGCACTTCGCCGAAGGCCGACGCTCCGATCTGAAACTGGACAACCTTCTGGAGCAGACAGAAAGCAGTTCGCTGTCTGACTACCTGCGGAACCAGAAAAAGTAACCAGTGGCGGCGCCAGACAGGTAACCGGGGAAGGAACTTCGTCTCCTTTCCCCGGTTCATCAGATCCGACAGGAATCTCCGTCACTTAAACGAAAAACAAACCGCACCTCCTTAAGGTGATAAGAGACATCACCGGGAGCGAGTACTTACGCCACGGTTTCGACGAGGATGCCGGTTCTCTGCAACGTGACTTTGAAATCGATTTTCTTGTTCGCTTCAAAGGGCCCGGTCTCGAAATCGGTCACGAAGCAGGTGCCGACGGCGGTATAGGTTTTCGTGTTTTTCTGCATCGGCGCGGTGATTTTGAAATTGAACACCGTTTGCGCCTGCGCCAGCGTTGTGAATTGCAACTGGGTGACGTCGCCGATGAAGTTGCCGGTCAGCTCCACCGTGCCTGGCTTCAGGATGCCGGGAATCATTTCCTCAGTCGCGTTGGGTGACAGAAGGTGGGTTACGTCGATGGAAGGAACGGTGAAGTTCTTTTTGTTGATCGACGCGATTTCTGCGACTGCGGTGTAATCGATCGGGCTCGAAGTGTCCCCGACGAAAAATGTTGCTCCGTAGCCGCTGTTTGCAAGCGATGCATTGCTCATCTGGTAGTTCTCCTTTTTGGGTGCTGTTAGTCTTCGTGGAACTGGATTTCGTACTCAAGCATTCGCCGGGGCGTCCGGCCCGGGTCGTCGAAGAAGTCCTGGATATCTGACCGGAAGCATCCGAACACGATGGTCTGGTCCGTGTCGGTGAGAGTGCCGCGATATCCGCTGAGCACCGAATTGATGGCCCTGGCGAGTAAGAGCACGTCGGCCTTCGCGTTGGCAAAGCAGTCGATCTGCAAACGCCGCGTGACGAAACCGTGCTCACCCCGCAGGCCGTATTCGCTTTGATCCGAGATGTTGCGGTAGCTCCAGCTTGGCAGCGCCTCATCCTTCGGAAGTTCCAGAAGGAAGCCGCCAGTCAAGGCGATAGCCGCCACGCCGGGGTCGGCCATGACGAGTTTTACAATGCCGGACTCAAGCATCGTTCTTGCCCAGCGCGAGGCAATTGAGCTTCAGAACGACATCGAGTTCGAGCACATTGTCGACGGACTGAATCAGGTAAAGGCCGTTTAACGCCTGCACCTGCATGTTGGCCGCGACGTTGGCCTGCCACCAGATCGACGCGATGAGAAAGAGTTGGGTTGTCTCCTGACCCGACAGAATCACGTCGAGACCTTTGACGACCTCGATCTTTGCGTAACAGGTGAGCAGCGGTGCCATGGCCACCGTGTTACCGGATTCATCGGACGCGGGCACCTGCCCGAGAATGGTGATCTGATGGCGCATTTCGCCCGGATCCAACGAAGGCCATTTCATTGGTTACCCGACGTGCTTTAGCGTTCCCTGCGAGAGCATGGCAGTTACGCCATAGGGCAGTTCTTTCCTCGGATCGAATTCCCGGTCGAAGGGCAACCGGCCTGTGAACCATTCGTTGATCAGCAGGCGCATTCCGGTTCTGATGGTTCGCCCGTCCGCCTGCCAGAAAACGGAATTAGAGTTGTAGCCGCTCGTGAAGCGGATGAGAATCGCGGACGAGGGCCACGGCGTGAAAACGTTCCACATCATGTTGTATGGCGGGGCGACGAGGCCGGGCCTCTTCTTCGTATCGACGATGTAATCGGTATTCTCGACGAGCGTCGTGGTGGCGCCGGTCGAATCCAGCAATGTGAACAGGTCCACTGAAAGCAGCGGAGCGCGCAGCTTGATGAAATAGTCGAGCCAGAAATCCATAGAGAGATCCCACTGTTTTTGGATCAGGTCTTTGCCCTGCATGTACTCGGCCTGCACGCGCGCCGCGGAGATCAACTCGGTGACCAGCGCATCTTCATCAGGGTCCGTTGGCGACCGCTGGGGCAGCTTCAGGAACGACTTGACCTCATCGAGCGTGAACGGTTCCACAAACGACTGGGGCGGCGACGATTCCGTGAGCGAAAGGGTGCCGTAGCTCTCCAGCCAGCCGTAGAGGCCTCCGTTTGGTCCATAGATGCCGGCGCCTATGCCGCCGAACTGCATTGTGTTTCCTCCATAAAGTTGAGGCTGGCGGGGAAGGCGAGCGCATCACCGTGATGCGCCCGCCCGATGACTGCTACGGAGTTCAGGCCGAGGCGGGAACGACGGTCGGAGTCGGATTTGCCGCTTGCACCGCCAACTGAACGACCGTGTTCAGCAGCGAGACAGACGCGGTGGGAGCGTGGTTTTTCTGAAGAATGGTGGTAGCCAGATTCAAAAGAACATTACCGGTGCTTGCCGGATCGGATCCGATGGAAGCGATGGCCGGAACGGCATACTTTGTTGCGACCGCGTTGATTTCGGTCAGTGTCTTATTGGGCGCGATGGCATCGATGTCCTGCACGATTGCCAGTCCTGCGGGTAGCAGGGTTTCAATTTCTTTCTCGGCCGCCTCAGCCTTCGGGGATGTGAAGAACCCCTTCACGTTTTTGAACAGATTCGTTAACCAACCCATTTGAATTTCTCTTTCCGCCCCTGACGGAGCGCTTCAACAACATGTGACGTGGGTCGTCACGCCCTGCCAGCTAAACTGGCCACTCCCTAAGCGTCTTCGGATCGCGGACCCATTCTTGTGTTTGGGCCAGGCGGTCGTACTGGACATGCCAGTTCTTTGCCCGCTCCCGCGGGTCGAACCGAGGCATGCGCTCCTGAAGAACTTTGCGCGCTCCCTGCTGCGATGACCGGATGGGGTAGTGCTTCAGGATCATCGCCTCGGGGCAAATTCTGCGGCCTGAAAATTCGGCCTGATGCCCGCCGCTCCGTGCGAGAGAAACGGGGCCCTGGTTCTTCCACGCTTTGACATGAGACAGCCTGTGATCCACGCCGTCATCCGAGTAGTGGCGGAAATACGGCTCGGGATCGCCCACGTACAACTCATCGACAGGATGAAAGCAGAAGACCCTGTGATCGGCGGCGTTATAGCCTGCGTCGTCCATCCTGCGCAGGGCGTCGATCAACGGCTCAGTTGGGCGGGAACTTCGCCGGATCTCATCGGCATCATGATGAATGCACCAGGATGCCCGCGACGCGTTTGCCAGATCTTCGACGTGATGAAGCAGTAGTTCCCACCGGAAGATGGGGCCGTTTCCTTCCGCTGGAAACCGCTCGAACCCGGCCAGGGGAAACTGCCGCGCTATACGATCGCTGCCATCCGTCGACCAGTTATCGATCACGTGCACATCGACGCCCTGCTCGATCAGATGCGCCAGCGTCCAGGGCAAAATGTCGGCTTCGTTGTAGACGCACATGAAGGCCGTCGCCGAGAATTTAGAAGGTTCCAACGCGCGCGCCCTCCGAGGCTCCCCACTTGTCGGCGAAAATCTTCAGGTTTGGCCGATAGTCGCCGGCGGAAAGAGACGCGCCACGGAAGGTACTCTTAAGCGATCCGTGATCGACAAAACAGCCGTCGAAAATCCCGATTTTCAAGCCGGCCTTTCGAACGCGAAGGCAATAATCGTCGTCGTCGCAACCGTACCCGGTGAATCGTTCATCGAGCAGTCCTACGGCATCAATCGTGCGCCGCGGAATCAGGACACAAACGAAACAGACCATCCGGGGTTCCCCGCGCAGTCCCTTTTTGTTGGCCGGCCACTGCCTCCGGTTCCCGACGATATTGCAGGTGGAAGAAATGATGCCGTAATCCCGATGCGCGGCGGCAATTCGTTGCATGGCGGTGAACCCGGCCGGCGTCTTGAGCAGGGCGTCGTCGTTGAGCAGAATCACGTCGTCGTCTCCCGCCGCGCGAATGCCGATGTTGATATTGCGAGCGAAGACGAAAGGCTTGATCCCCAGCCGCCAATCGACCGGCTCATCGCGTGGAAGGAGAAACCGTGCGGGCCCGTCGAAATCGTCCACGACGATAATCCTGCAGGTCTCGCCCGCCGCGCGGATCGCCCGCACGCACGCGCCGAGATTCGCGTCGGTCTTGCTCGGGATGATGATTGAGAGGTTTGAGTTCACTTGATCGCTTTCCACGCGGAGTGGTCTGCAACCGGCTCGGTTTTTGCAATGACCGCGGCTTTGGCCTTCGAAGTGACGTCTTCGGATTCGGTTCCGTCGTCGTCGGCTTCGTCGGCACAGAGTGCGATCAGAATGTCGGAGGCGCTCTTGATGTGCTCGGTAGCGCCGGAAATGGTTTTCTTCGTCGCCGCGCTGATGGTCTTGCCGGTCTTCAACTCCTGGGCGGCTTTGATCTCGGCAGGCGTTCGGCCCATGGTGCTGAACTCGCCGTACTCCTGCGTGAGCCAGTCGAGGTAGGCCGGAATGAATTCCATGTACACGGCTGTGAACTGCTCGATGCTGGCCGCCGAGGCGGCGATCTTCTCATCGCGCTCCATGTCCGACCAGGGGATGGAAGTCAGCGCATAGCGCAGCGCGATCCACATCTGGTACATGGCGTCTTGAAGCTGAATTTCCGCATACTCGGTCGTGAAGTCGGCCTTGGCTTCCCTGCGGGCCTTGACGCTGGAGATCTGCGCCATCTCGTTCATCGGGAACGTGACGATGGAGCCTTCCCAGAGCCGAATCTCCTTCAGGCGGCGAACGCCCTCATCGACGGCATCCTTCACCGGATCGAAGCCAATCGAGAGGCCTTTGACGATTTTGGCTTTGATCAGCAGGTAGGCATTTTTCGCAGCCGGCAGGTCCATCAATAGCTGACCCTTCACGCTGAGAGCCTCGGGCCCGTCGACCAGCGTCAGCATGCCGATTGGCGTTTTGGGATCGTGTTGCCAGAGCAACGGAACCTGATCGCCATGCTCTTTGATCGTTTTTGTGAAGGCGCCGGGCTCGATGAGATCACCGCCCAGATCGATGTTGTTGTAGACCGCAAGCGAGCCCGCGAACGAGCCATCGGGTGCGACAGATTTGATCGTCATCCGGAAGCGATGTTTCGGCGTCATTTGGTTTTTCCTCTTTTCGGTTAAGCGGATCGTTAAGCAACTACGTCATTGCCAACTGCGTCCTCGGTTGGCTTCGGATCGCCCGGAGTTTTCGGATTGCCGGCCAGATCGCCGGGGCTGGACTTTGGCGGCTGCAGCGGGCCTCCGTCCGGTGGGAGCGTCTGCATGTTGAGCTG
>Ga0181530_10004551_pt1 | contig 14651 bp, 19 predicted proteins | sample PEATcosm2014_Bin_42_FD_119769 | JGI IMG/M metagenome (GOLD analysis project Ga0181530, IMG submission 119769) | Peatland microbial communities from MTU Mesocosm Facility, Houghton, MI, USA - PEATcosm2014_Bin10_60_metaG | ecosystem: Environmental > Terrestrial > Soil > Wetlands > Peat | place... | reverse complement strand
GTTCCCGGCAGGGCACAGTTGCAAGCACCAGGTCCCGGCGGGTGACCTGGTGGGCGTGACCCGACGGGTCGTCAACCGGCCGCTGACGGACAGAACTTCGGCGTTCGGTCGGGTGCCCGGCAACAGGCACCGCCGCGTCAGGGTCGAATCTGTCCTGTGGCTCGCCGAGGAACGTGATCGTCGTTAACAGGGAACGGGCGCTATTAGCGGCGCATTCGGGCATGACCTTACGTGACCTTATCGAGAGGGAAGGGGAGGGATCATGAGGGGACCTGAGGGAGCAACACCGCTAACAGGAAGATCACAGGAAAGGCCCTGGTCAAAACACCGAGAACCACACGTTCGCAATGTAGGGGCCGAGGGTTCGAGTCCCTTCACCTCCAATGGACGGTGTGGCTGCGACCACCGAGTTGGCCGGGCTGTATCGATCGAGACTGTGCTCTCCATTCCGATTCCGTACCGGGGTCCGACCGGTCAGCGGGCGTGGGGAGGATTGTGTACGGATCGATTGCTTGGTGTGTGCATCCGTATTCGCGAATGACCCCCCACCGGCACCCCTGGGGGCACCCATGCGCACAATGGTGCGCGTTATGGGCCAGCTATCCAAGCGCAGATCGCCGATTCCGCCGCAACTTGCTCGCTGTTGCGCGTGGGCGCGGCACTGTCATTCTGTAGGATCCCAATCCGCCAGCGAGGACCGCATCATCGGTTTGAACGGTGACTTCGATTGGAACCGCACCCGCATCGACGGCATCAGTCGTGCCCGAGCGTGGTCTGGTCTCGGGATCTTCAACTACAACCTCATGAAGATCCCTTGAGACAACGCCGTCGGTCTCCCTTTGCTCAGCCGCTATCTGACACCGTCGCCCCCTGTCGCGATCTCGTTCACTTCTGGTGGCACCTCGCGTCTCACGATGATGTGCACGTCGATCCCGGCGGCGACGGCCATCCCCTGGACTCTCTGGGCAATCGATCCACCGCGTAGCATCTTCCACCATCGGCTGCGCTGACGGGAACCGAGCACGACCTGGGTAATGTGCGCGTCGCGCGCGTATTTTATGATCGTCTGAGCAACGTCGTCGCCTCGTAACTCGAACCAGCGCGCCCCGACCTCAGTTGCCACAAGACGTAAGGTATCGAGGGAGTCATCGTCGGAGCGGGCCGCGCCATTGCCGCTCACGACATGGACAACATGGAGCTCGCCCTGGAGTCTGGCGGCGATTTGCGCGGCGCGACGCAACACCGCTTCGGTACCAGGCGCGCCCGTCACCGCCACCATGATGCGCTCGCTTGGCTCCCACGCTGCTCCGCTCTGCTGACGGCTCAGGAATTCGAGCAGCTCCTCTTCAGGCTCGTCGGCAAGGAACCGGAAAGCGAGCTCACGAAGCGCGATGAGGTTCTCAGATCGGAAGAAGTGGTTGAGAGCCTGTGGAACCATCTGAGGTGAGTAGATTTTGCCGTCGAGCAATCGTCGGCGGAGCTCCTCAGGAGCGGAGTCGACCAGCTCTATCTGGTCGGCTCTGCGCACCACCGAATCCGGCACGCGTTCGTGCACCGGCGCTCCCGTCAACTGTTCAACTGCATCCGCAATGCTCTCGAGGTGCTGGATGTTGACAGTCGTGATGACGTTGATCCCCGCCTCAAGGAGCTTGAGCACCTCCTGCCAGCGCTTCTCATATTTCCCCGTGCCGGGCACGATCGTGTGCGCGAGCTCATCGACAAGGGCGAGCCGTGGCTTTCGCAAGAGGACTGCGTCGAGATCCATCTCCAGAAAGCGCATACCTCGATAGGCAACCTCGCGGTACGGGACGATCTCAAGCCCATCGAGCAGCGCTTCAGTGGGTGGCCGGCCGTGACACTCGGCATAGCCGACCACGACGTCGATTCCGTCCTCACGACGCCGGTGGCCCTCGCTTAACATCGCGAAGGTCTTCCCAACCCCGGGCGCAGCGCCGAGGTAGACGCGGAAGCGACCTGCGGTCTCCATCACCTCGGTGACGTCCGATTCCGTTGAAGCGGCCTCGCTCACCGCTTCATCGATTCCGAGCGAAGTTGGCGCGGGTGCATGTTCGTGCATCGTGGATTCCTCGTTCACACGAGCGCGGCTATCAACGTCGGGGGCAATGGTACTAGGCCGGGTTTTTCCATGTCCCTCTTCTTATCCGCGATTGCCCGATCGCGGTTCTGTTCCCGAGATTCGCGGAGCTCCCCGACCATTGCGTCAATTGATGTTGTCCGCTTGTTCGTTCGCAGCGACCTCGGCGGTCACGCCGCGCGATCCAGCCGCAGGCGGACGCCGGCCGCCGCCGCCATCTCGTGCAGCGCCGCGGCCGAGCCGCCCTCGGTGGGGTCGTGCAGCGCTCTCGCTCCGAGAGACGTGGCGGATAGCGCGGCGTCGACGACCGAGATCGGTGGCGACGCCGTAGCGGATGTTGTCGAGGTGCCTTACCGAGTGGGCGTCGGTGGCGATAGAGAAGACCATCCCGAGATCCTGGGCGGCGCGCGCCAGCTCGTCATTCAGGTCGAGGCGGTCGGGGAACGCGTTGATCTCGAGGGCCGTGCCGGCCCGGAAAGAATCCCCGCCGGCAATGGCCATGAGCTCGGCGAGCTCTCCCAGCGCAGAGGCCACCTCGTCGTTCGCCCGGAGGATGTGGCTCCTCACGCCCGTGCCCGGGCTCATCCGTACCATGTCGACCTCTCATCGCATTCCATCGGTCATGATCCTCCGGCTCTCCGGCCCGCGGAAGGGCACAAAGGCCCTTCGGCGCCCCGCTCGGCCACACAACGCACCTGCTCCTGACGTTCTGCCCTGCCCGACGGACCAACCGCGAGATTGAGGGAAAGCGCCCGGACCGCGGGCCGTTGGGCCCTCGCTCTGCGCGTGGACGAGTAACTGGGAGGACGGAGCCCTGGTTGTGAGCCTCGGGTCTCCCGAGCTACGTGGCGGTCACGGCCGACGGCCAGGTGCTCATGGGAGAGCCGGCACGGCGTCAGGCCGCCGCCAACCCCGAGGGGACCGCCACCGCCTTCAAGCGCACGAAGGGCCAGCGCCTCGAGATCCGCCTGCGAGACCGGGGATTCACCCCGAGCAGCTCTCGGCGTTCCTGCTCCAGAAGATCAAGCGCCATGCCGAGACGCTCCTCGGCGAGCCGGTCGAGCGGGCGGTGGTCACACCGTAGGCTCAGTCCGGATGCCTCTCCATGTCGAAGTCCGGTGCGTCGCCGGGTTGAACGACCTCCTGCCAAAGGGGAGGCGTGGCCGACCCATTGCGGCCGAGGTGGCCGCGGGTACGACCGTCAAGGATCTGGCCGAGTCGCTCGGTGTGCCGCACACCGAGATCGCCGTGATCGTGGTGAACGGCGAGTCGGTGGACTTCGCGTACCGACTGCGTAACGGCGACCGAGTGAGCGTTTACCCGGCGTCCGAGCCGTTGGCTGTGTCACCTCTGGTGCGGCTGGATCCTCCTCCACTTCGAGAGCCTCGGTTCGTCCTGGACGTCCATCTCGGACGGCTGGCCCGAATCTTGCGGCTCCTCGGGTTCGACTGCGTCTGGCGAAACGACATCACTGACGAGGAGCTGGCGGCAATCTCGGTAGCGGAGCAACGGATCCTCCTCACCAGGGATCGGGGCCTCTTGAAGCGTGCCGAGGTCGCTCACGGCTATCTCGTGCGGGAGTCCGACCGTCGTCGCCAGACCATCGAGGTCCTGCGGCGGTTCGACCTCTTTCGGGCAATCTCCCCCTTCGGTCGGTGCCTCGAGTGCAATGGCGTGCTCGAACCGGTGGCGAGGGAGGACGTAGAACAACGCCTGCCGGTTCGTACGAGACGGAACTTCGACGACTTCCGCAGGTGCCCGCGATGCGACCGGATCTACTGGAAGGGCTCTCACTACGACCGGCTTGCCGCTCTGGTGGAGGACGTCCGCCGTGCTGGCACGGCGGCGTAGCCGTGCGGTCCGGAACGAGCCAGGCACGGACACCACGGGCCCGAGCGGCTCTGGACGCGGTGGCACGTGGGTGGTCGGTCGTCCCGATGCACACCGCCACGGCGGGGTTCTGCTCGTGCGGGGATCCTACGTGCCCGGCACCAGGCAAGCACACCCACGGCCCGTGGAAGAAGCGCATGCTTGTGGCCGCTGGAATCGACCAGATCCAGCGATGGTGGCGACAGTGGCCCGACGCCAATGTGGGCATCGTCACCGGAGCAGTCTCCGGGCTGGTAGTGCTCGATGTCGATCCCCGCAAGGGCGGGGGAGACCTGCTCGCCGCTCTCGAGGACGTCCACGGAGCCTTGCCACGCACCGTCGAATCACTGACGGGGGGAGGCGGTCAGCACTTCTACTTTCGCCATCCCGGAGCGAGTGTCCCATCTCGTTCGATTGCTTCCGGACTCGACATCAAGGGCGATGGCGGGCTCGTGGTCAGCCCGCCAAGTGGACACGTCTCCGGTCGGGTCTACGTCTGGGAGTCGGGGTGCGCACCCAGTGACGTTTCTCTGGCCGATCTGCCCGGGTGGCTCCAGGCCATGGCCCAGGATCCGTCCCCCGCTGCTGCACCAGCCAGCACAAGACCACTTAGGGTGCTAGCACGCACGAAGGGTGAACGAGCTGAGTTCGCGGCATTGTGGGCGCTGGTCGGCGTTGAGCTTCGTGCCGGCGACCACAACTACCTGTGTCCCTTCCATGCCGACCACCACCCCTCGCTCCATATCGACGCCGAGGGCTGCCGCTTCTACTGCTTCGGGTGCGGGCGCGGCGGCGGGAGCGGCCGCCTCCGCCGGCTCGCGGACGCGCCACTCCGAACGACACCGGCACACGACGAAGCCGCGAACCCTCCTGCTCTACAGTCGACGACCACGGTCACCCTTTCGGGCACCATCGAGGTCCGCGTCGTGGGTGATGCCGCCTACCAGGAGGTTCTTCTTGAGCTCACCGGCGGTCGACGTCACTATGGAGGCGTGCGGATGGATACGGTCGCCCGGCTCGTCCCCGAACCGGGAAACCCCAGCGATCCCGAAGCCATCGCCGTGACGATCGACGAACGGACCATCGGGTATCTCTCGCGTGCTGACGCGGCTGGCCATCGCCAGGCGATTGCTGCCGCGATCGAACGCTCAGGCGAGGCGAGTTGCCGTGCCAGGATCGTCGGCGGATGGGAGCGCGAGCATGGTGACATCGGGTTCTTCGGGGTACGACTCCGCCTGGGCGACCCACCACTGTGAGGGGTAGCCACTACATGGCACTGTTGGATTGAGCGCGACCGTGACCAGATGCAGTGGATTCAAGCCGAGACCGCTGGTGGACGAGGCTGGAGTGGTTAACCATCACCGCCTCATCCGACAACCAGCCGCCCGGGTCCGGATCAACTGGCTGGTGGTCTCCGACAGCGGCGTGTTAGCTACTGGGATGCCAGGTTCCACGTCTCGACTTGATGGCCTAGGACGGCGGCAACTTCGAATACGGCGGCGCCCCGTTCTTCGGCTCGACTGGGAGCATCGTCCTCAACAAGCCGGTTGTGGGCATGGCCTCCTAACGCGAAACACCGGAAGGAACGGGCGGCCGGTTTCCGCAGGACCGGGGCTGGTGCGAAGTTACCGGCTTACGAGGCCTTGATATGCCGGCCGGCACGTTGACGCTGGCGCTGGCCGGCGACACGATGCTGGGCCGCGGCGTGGCGGAGCGGTTGGCGCATGTCCCGCCCCCGCAATTGTTCGCTGACGAGGTCGTCGCCGTGGCCCACGAGGCCGACCTGTTCCTCCTCAACCTGGAGTGCGCCATCTCCGAGCGCGGTGAGCGGTGGCCCGACCCGCGCAAGCCGTTCTACTTCCGAGCTCCTCTCATCGCGATAGAAGCGCTCACCCGCCTCGGAGTGGACTGCGCCACGCTCGCCAACAATCACGCCCTGGACTTCGGTGCCACGGCCCTGCTCGACACCATCGACCACCTGAGCGACGCCGGAATCGCCTGCGTGGGTGCGGGAGCCACAGAAGCTGCGGCCCACGCTCCGGCGATCCTTGAGAAGGGGGGCATCCGCGTCGGTCTGATCGGTGTCACGGACCACCCGAGCGAATACGCAGCTGGCGACGAGAACCCCGGCGTCGCCTATGTCGACCTCCGCCGGTCGGTCCCCTCCTGGCTCAAGGAAACCGTCCACGACCTCCGTACTGACGTCGTGGTGGTGTCCCCACACTGGGGGCCGAACATGGTCGCCGAACCCGAACCTCACGTGCGTCGCGCGGCCGCCGAGCTCCGAGGTTCGGGCGCTACCCTGATTGCGGGGCACTCCGCCCACATCTTTCACGGCGTCACCGACGGGGTGCTCTACGACCTCGGAGATTTCATCGACGACTACGCCACCAACCGTCACCTGCGCAACGACTTGGGTCTCCTCTTCCTCGTCACTTTCAGGGACTGTCGGCCGATCCGGGTCGAGGCCGTCCCGCTCGCCTTGGACTACTGCTTCACACGCCTCGCAAACCGCGACGAGACTGCGTGGATCACGGCGCGGTTCCGGCGCGCCTGCGCCGATCTCGGCACCTCCGTCGACACCCGAGGGGGGCGACTCGTCATCGACTGGCCGGACCGATGACTCCCTCCGGTCAGCCCCGGACACCAGCGCCGCGTTCGGACGAGGGGTCGCACACGTGCGAGGGACCTTTGGCACTGCCGGAGAGCGGCGGGGTATGTCACCGTGCAGGTATCGGGCGCCTGAGTGATGACCCAGGACCGAGAGGAGACCGCAGCAATGCGCACAGTGCTGGTGGTGGTCGACACGTTGAACGACTTCATGCGGGGCGTGCTCGGGAGCCCGGCGGCCAAGCGGCTCTACTCGACATTCACGGAGACTGGCGACCACCTGCCCTCGAGTACCCGCGCTCCGATAGCAGGGCATTGTTCGAGGCGGCTCGGGTGATGGGGTAGGAGGACACCATGGCCAACATCGACCGCCGGAATGTCCCGTCCAGCGCTCCGGGTCCTGCGGTTTCGGAGCGCTCAGCTGCCGGCCACTGCCTGCTCGCGCACACAGCCGACTGCATCATCGAAGCGTGGGGCCCCGATCGGTCGTCGTGTCTGGTCCAGGCGCTGTTGGGGCTCGTCGAGTCCTTCGCTGAGGTGTCCGACGTGCCGGCCACCCGACTCGTGCCCTTCGCCGTTGCTCCAGAGGGTCCGGAGGACACCCTGATCTCGCTCTTCGAAGACGTGATCTACGCGCTCGATGTCTTCTCGGTGGTACCGGTGCGGTTCCACCTCGCCGAGACCGAAGATGGCGGGATCGCCGGAGACATGGAGGTGGTCCCGGCCGACGAGGTCGAAGTCGTCGGACCGGTGCCCAAGGCTGTCTCGTACCACGAGCTGTCGATGGCGCCCGTCGAAGGGGGCTGGCGGTGCCGGGTGCTGATCGACGTATGACGAGCGCGCGATCGCGGTCGATGCCGGGACGAGTCCAGCTCTCTCGTGAGCCAGAGGCGACCGACCGGTGGCGCATCGACCCGGTCGGTGCGATGTCGGTCCCGGGGATCGTCTTCGCGTCGAAGGAGTTGCTCTCACGGGTCGAGGACCAGGCATTGCAGCAAGTGGTCAATGTGGCCACGTTGCCCGGCATCGTTGAGGCCTCCTACGCAATGCCCGACATCCACTGGGGCTATGGGTTCCCGATCGGAGGCGTGGCCGCGACCGACGTGGAGAGATGCGGAGTGATCTCGCCGGGTGGTGTGGGGTTCGACATCTCGTGTGGGGTACGTCTGCTCGTCTCACCGATCTCGGTCGACGAGCTGGCACCGAGGTTCGAGGTACTGATGGACGCCCTCGACGTCTGCATCCCGCGTGGGTTGGGCGGTGGTGGCGTGTGGCGGTGTGACGAGCACGACCTCGAGGCCGTGCTGCGAGAAGGCGCTCGGGCGGCGGTGCGGGCGGGACTCGGCACCGATGCCGATCTCGCTCGTTGCGAGGACGGCGGCAGCCTCGCCGGTGCCGACCCCACCGAGGTGAGCGAGCGTGCCATGGCGCGGGGTCTGCGCCAGGTGGGGAGCCTCGGGTCGGGCAACCACTTCCTCGAGGTCCAGGTGGTCGACGAGGTCTACGATTCCGAGACCGCCGAGGCGTTCGGACTGGCTCCCTCGCAGGTCTGCATCATGATCCACTGCGGTTCCCGAGGCCTCGGGCACCAGATCTGCTCGGACCACGTGCGCACGATGCTCGGAGCGATGCCTCGGTACGGCATCTCGGTGCCGGATAGGCAGCTCGCCTGTGCTCCCGTGCACTCGGCGGAGGGGCAGGCGTACCTGGGGGCCATGGCGGCCGCCGCCAACTACGGGCGGGCGAACCGCCAGGCGCTGTCGGTCGCTGCGCGCCAGGCATTCGAGGCGGTGGTCGGGACCGGGGAACTCGCCTTGGTCTACGACGTCTCGCACAACCTGGCGAAGCTCGAACACCATGAGGTCGCCGGTGCGTTGCGGCTGCTCTGCGTGCATCGCAAGGGCGCCACCCGTGCGCTCCCGCCCGGGCACCCCGATCTGCCCGAAGATCTGCGCACCGCGGGCCAGCCGGTGCTCGTCCCGGGCTCGATGGGCACGGCATCGTACGTGCTGGTGGGAGTGGAGCCCGGCGGAGCGTTCTGCTCGGCCTGCCATGGGGCGGGGCGAACGATGAGCCGCCATGCCGCGGCCCGCCAGGTACAAGCCAGCGAGCTGCGGCGCCAGCTCGAGTCGATGGGCATCGCAGTGCGGGCCAGATCGGCTCGAGGCCTGGCCGAGGAGGCGCCGGTGGCCTACAAGGACGTGGACGAGGTCGTGGCCACATGTGAACGCGCCGGGCTTGCCCGGCGGGTCGTCCGGCTGCGGCCCGTCGGCGTGGTGAAGGGCTAACAATGAGCATGGGACCGGATCGTCGCCGAGTCCTCGTCGAAAGGACGTAGCGGTGGCGCTCTGCATCGTGGCCGGCACGGCGAATCCCAATCTGGCCGAGGCTGTGGCGGCGGGCATGGGTAGCGTGGCCATGCGGGGCGGACTCGAGCGGTTCCCCGACGGTGAGCTCTGCCCGGTGGTTGGTCCAATGCGGGGCGACGACGTCTACGTCGTCCAGCCGACCGCGCCGCCGGTGAACGAGCACCTGATGGAGCTTGCGCTCTTGGTGGACGCTTGCCGACGAGCCGGATCGGAGCGGGTGACTGCTGTCGTGCCGTACTTCGGCTACGCCCGCCAGGATCGCCGGAGCCGACCGGGCCAAGCCATCGGCGTCCGCGTGGCCGCCGACATCCTGGTCGCGGCGGGAGCCGATCGCATCGTCGTTGTTGATCCTCACACGCCGGGGTTCGAGGCGACCTGTTCGATCCCGGTGGAGGTGCTCACTGCCACGTCGGTGCTCGTCGCTGCGCTCCGCGACCGCGAGCTGGGTCGTTCGGTGATCGTGGCACCAGACCTGGGCGCGGTCAAACTGGCCGAGCGCTTCGGGGCAGCTGCCGGCCTGCCGGTCGCCATGGTGCGCAAGAGCCGTCTATCCGGAACCAGTGTTCGCGCCGAGGAGTTGGTCGGCGACGTCGAAGGGTGCCGGCCGATCGTCGTCGATGACATGATTTCGACGGGTGCCACCATTGAGGCGACCACCCGACTGCTTGAGGCGCACGGCGCTTTACCTGGGACGGTCGTCGCCGCCACACATGCGCTGTTGCTCGAAGCCGCTCCCGATCGTCTCGCCCAGCTGGGACTCGCCCGCCTGCTCGCGACCGACACGGTTCGGATTCCATCGGCGGCCCCTCCGGTGTTGGAGGTGTGTTCGGTCGCAACCGTGCTTAGCGATGCGATCGGCCGCCTGTACCGGGAGGAACCGCTCGACGATCTCGGTCGCTTCGAGTGAGCAGCTGATCCACGGTGCGGTCCCGCCCGCCAGTAGGGCCATCGGCCCTGGAGATTGGCCGGGCTGGGGGGACAGGGCGGACGCCGGCCGACATGGCCGAGGAGCTCAAGCAGCGCCTCGGCCACGAGTACGTGGTGGTGTTCGGGCTTCCGAGGGGCAGGGTGCCGGTTGCGTTCGAGGTTGCTCGAGAGCTGAATCCGCCGCTCGATGTGATCGTCGTGCGCAAGCTCGGTGTGCCGTATCAGCCGGAACTCGGTATTGACGTGGACTCCGGTGATGCCGAGGTGGAGCGGTGGTTCCTCGCGTCGACGCTGTTCGGCAGCCGCAATTCGCCGCGGGTGGCGGACCGGGCGTATGCCCAACTGGAGCGGGCCGGGATCCGGCGCATCACCGACGCGGGCAGCCAGCAGTGGCACGAGTTCGTCGCGTTGCTCGATGCTGGCGAGTACGCCCGCTACGACTACCGCACCGCGACACGGCTGCAGCTGTCAACGTCGGTCCTCCGCCGTTCCAGTGGGCAGCCTTGTGGCTGCCTGCTGAGGCTACGTGATCCCCGCGCCGGAGGACTATCGACCCTATCGGTTCGAGCGCGTTGGGCATCGTGAATAGGGCAGCCGGCGTGCACGGACGCCCCGGGAGCAAGGACGTTCACATGTTGACAACTCCGAGCGGCTTGAGTTCATGCCAGCCGGTCGTTTCGAGTCTCGACGCGTGCTCGCCGACCACTCACACCGGATCCCGGCATCGACACAGATCCGGTGGGGTCCCGCCGTCGCACTGCCTCGAGTCTCCTGAAGTGCTTGAGATGTTGGGATGTATCGGACCGAGACGATTGAAGAACATCGTGGTATAGGGTTGGCGGGCCGCTGGCAGGTCATAGCTCCGAGGGGCAACGACGACCACACCTGGGATGCCGAAACGACCGAGTACAACACGCCGACTGCCCTGGCACCTAGTGCGTCCATGGCAGCTCCCGTTCATGCGGTATCGGAAGCCGGTGTGGTGATCGACGATCGCTGCGTGTGCGGTGCGCTCCACAGCGTCCCATTTGACGCGGTGGTGATCGGCGTCGACGCACTGGAGCGGCTGAGCGCATACGCGAGAGAGCGCCGGTGGTCGAAGCCGCTCGTCATCATGGACGCAAACACCGAAGAAGCCGCCGGATTGCGCGTCGTCGACGAACTGTCGAGCGCCAAGGTACGCGTTGCGACATGTAGGTTTCCCGAGCACAGTGGCCTGTTCGCCAACGAGTCTGCGGTGTCGCGCCTCCAGGCGAGAGTGAGCGAGGCTGAACCTGACGCCATGTTCGCAGTCGGATCTGGGGTGATCACAGACCTCACCCGGTATGTTGCCAGCCGCACAGGTCTCGAGTTCGTGAGCATACCCACTGCCGCCTCCATGGACGGGTACGCCTCGAGCGTCGCCGCGATGGAGTTCGGAGGCATGAAGACGACGTACCCTGCCGTGCCCCCGGTGGCGATCTTTGCGGACCCGGACACGGTCGCCGCCGCTCCGCCCGAGATGACGCGAGCCGGACTCGGGGATCTGCTCGGCAAAGCGTCAGCGCGCGTTGATTGGCTGATTTCCCACGGGCTGAACGGCGAGCAGTTCTGCCCGGAGGTCGAGCGGCGGGTGACCGAGTCCTTCGTCGAAGCCGCCACCCATGTCGACGACAGCCTGGGGCAGTCTCCACAGGCCGTTTCGCAGCTGCTGCACGGCCTCATCGAGTCCGGTATCGCCATGGCCATGATGGGTTCCTCCCGACCAGCGAGTGGCTGCGAGCACCACGCCTCGCACTTCTGGGACCTGCTTGCCTCGAATGGGTGGCGACCCCATGCGTCGCATGGCCTCCAGGTGGGCTATGCGACGCACTTCGCCATGCGCCTCCAACGGTTCGCGTTTGGAGGGGGTGTACCGACGCTCAAGCCTCCCCGCCCCGTCACCTCCGATGGCGACGAGGAGTCCTCGTGGTTGGAAGGCCATGCCATTGCGGTGGGTGCCGTGATGGAGGAGAAACGCCACTACCAGCGCGACCGCATCTCGGAGTGGCCGGGAACGGCCAGGCAGTGGGAGGTGCTACAGGATCGAGCAGGGGAGGCGATGCGTGTGTTCCCGATGGTCAGCAAGGCCTTGCTGACTGCCGGGATCCCCACCGAACCGGGCTTCCTCGACATCGACGCGGCGACGCTCAGGACGACCTTCCGGTTGGCGAACCGGCTCCGGTCTCGCTACACGACGCTCGACTTCCTGGAAGGTCAGGATGAGCTCGCTGCGGCGATTGAAGCCGTCCTCCCTTGACGACATCCATGGTGAGGCCACTCGCCAGGTGCGTAAGAACTTTGGGAACGTCGTCGGTCATGAGACGACGAATGTTCTGCCCACGAGTTAGCGCGGCTGTCCGTAGTAGGCGCCAGGCCCGTGCTTTCTCGTGAAGTGTCGGTCGGCCACCTCCGCTGCTAGTGGCCTCGCGTCAGGGCGGAGCATGACGGTGAGGAAGGCCATGCGCGCGACCTCTTCGAGGGTGACCGCCCGCTCGAGCGCCTGCGAGACCGTCTCGCCCCAGGTGAAGGGGCCGTGGCCGAGCACGAGGGCGGCGGGGACCCGGTCGATGCCGCGGTCGTTGATCACCTCGCTGATGACGATCCCTGTGCTCTCCTCGTAGGCGTCTCGCACCTCGTCAGGTGAGAGACGCCTGGTGACGGGCACCGGATCGGGGCACAGGTCTGCGTGGGTCGTCCCGAGGATCGGTATCTCCCGTCCGGCCTGTGCCCAGGAGGTGGCCCAAGTGGAGTGGGTGTGGATGATGCCGCCGATCTCCGGAAACGAGCGGTAGAGCGAGAGATGGGTCGGGGTGTCAGTTGAAGGGCGCCGATCACCCTCGACTACCTCACCAGAGACGTCGATGACGACGATGTCGTCGACGTCCATCTCCGCGTAGGGAACCCCGCTGGGTTTGATGGCGATCAGGCCAGTGGCGCGGTCGATGCCGCTGGCGTTACCCCAGGTCAAGGTGACGAGACCGTGCCGCACCAATCCCAAGTTCGCATTGAGCACCTCCTCTCGGAGGTCTGCCCGAGGGCTCACGGTTTCGCCAGTCCTCAGATCTCGACGAAGTCGATGTCGAGGAGCTCCGCAAGGTAGCGCCAGCGTTCCACGTGGTCGCCGAGGTTCATGCAAAAGTGGTGCGTCCCCCCGTTTCGGAGCCAGGATGTGAGGAACGTCCGCATACCCGAACTCGGCTGGAAATGGAAGTACGGCATCTGGACGTTTGGCAGCTCCGGAGTGTCCAAGATGTCACCGCGTCCGACGGCCAGCCGGTAGTGCTCGCCCTCCAGTGCGATGAGCGTGGCGGTAGTCGCGATCCCCGGCTGAGCGGAGAACACCGTCGTCGGCGGGTTACTCAGGCCTCCGATGCCGAGCGGGCGGTCGACGAGGCGGATCGGGCGGTCGTGACGTGCGATCCGCCAGTTTCCCTCGCCCATGTGGCTCACGAGAACGGAGTCGAGTTCGTAGTCCATGGCATACATCTCGCTGAAATGGGCGTCGCCGATGAGCGTGTGACTGGCGCACACGAGCGCAGCCGCGTTCGTGTCTCCCTCGGCTCCGTAGCCGAAGCCGTCTGCCATGAGGTTCGAGGCTGCCAGGAGGGGGAGTTGCTGAAAGCGCCCATCGCGTCCGACTGGCTCGAAGTGAACCGAGAACCCCTCGTAGCCTCCCTGCACCAACATCTCGCGTAGGGCGATCTCCAAGCGGATGGCGTACTCGTGGCTCTCGCTCGGAAGGTTTGGGTCGACCTCGAACTGCGACTCCTGGCGTTGACGAACCGCAGTGATCGCTTCGTCGTCCACCGCCTGCATGTGCTGGAAGAGGTCGCCGAGGTTCTCGTTGACGATCATCGGTCCGATCTTCCGCAGGAGCGCGGTCGCGTCGTACAGGACGTCCTCCATGCCGTTCATCGGGTAGCCGAACAGGGCGATCTTCGTGCGCCGTAGTTTCGTGACCGTCTGTGCCGCTCGCGCCCAAGCCTCGAAGGAGGCGAGAAACTCCGGCGAGTGCCAGTCGTCGGTGATGATCGAGTAGGGGAGCCTGGCGCGCAACAAGGCGTTTGACTGGTCCTGGGCTCCGTGGATGCCCTGGTTGTACGTAAGGTCGTCCATCGTCCAGGAGGAGCTCACGACGGGCTCCGGCTGAATGTTCGCCAGCAGAAGAGGGAGTAGGTTCTCCTGCAGCGCACGCAGCGTCCGCATCGCGGGACCGTACGTGAGCATGACGATCATGATTCCGTCAAGGTCTCGGCCGCCGAGGTCTCTCACGATCTCCTCGATGTCGTCACGGTTGCGGGCTGGCCGGGTGAAGATGACCTCGGCGGCGGGTGCGAGTTGCTCGCACAGCGCCCTCGAGAATTCAGCCTGGTGCTCAGTGATGCGAGGGATCATTTCGTCGTAGAGCTCTTGCATGATCCCAAGCATCCCGATGCGCGGTCGCTCGTTCGCCGTCATCGCCTCCCTCCTTGGTGGGCCATGTGCGTTGACAACGCCTGTCCGTGCCTCTCACCTTAGTGCCAAGAACGGGAGGACGCTCGGTGTCGGATCTTTCGCCGCTGCTCTCGCTTGTCCATCAAGATTTCTCTCACAAGGAGATCACCGATGTAATTACGTATGTCAGTGTCATGCTAGGTGTGTGATGCCATGGCAGTGCGGCGGATCTGCCTCAACCGGTGGAGCCATTCCACGTGCTCACGACCGAACTCGTCATGGAGCGCGCAGAAGACGGAATAGAGGTCACCGTACGTCACCATGTG
>Ga0181530_10004546_pt1 | contig 14660 bp, 8 predicted proteins | sample PEATcosm2014_Bin_42_FD_119769 | JGI IMG/M metagenome (GOLD analysis project Ga0181530, IMG submission 119769) | Peatland microbial communities from MTU Mesocosm Facility, Houghton, MI, USA - PEATcosm2014_Bin10_60_metaG | ecosystem: Environmental > Terrestrial > Soil > Wetlands > Peat | place... | reverse complement strand
GTCCCTTGTCTCTCAGAGCGTTGCCGAGATTGCTGTGGGCTTCTGCATAGTTGGGGCGCAGTGCGAAGGCCTGACGATAGGCGGCGATGGCCTCATCGAGTTGTCCCTTTTCTTTCAGCGCGCTGCCGAGATTGTTGTGGGCTTCGGGAAAGTTGGGATTGAGCGCAATAGCCTGGCGACAGGCGGCAATGGCCTCGTCGAGTCGCCCCTTGCCTCTCAGGGCATTGCCTAAACTGCTGTGGGCTTCGGCAAAGTTGGGACTGAGGGCGATGGCTTGTCGATAGGCGGCAATGGCCTCGTCCAGTTGTCCACTGTCTCTCAGGGCACTGCCGAGATTGTGGTTCGCTTCGGGGTAATTCGGCTTCAGCGCGGTTGCCTGGCGAAAGGCGGCGATGGCCTCATCGAGTTGTCCTTTGTCTTTCAGGGCAATGCCCAGATTATAGTGGGCCTCGGCCCAGATGGGCCTGAGGGCGATGGCCCTACGGATCAAATCGACTGCGATGTCATTCCGTCCGAGGAGATGGGCGGTCACTCCCAGATAATGCATCGCACCGGAATGCTCCGGCTGGCGAGCGAGGATCTGCCGGTAAAGCTGCTCGGCTTCCTCCAATCGCCCGGCCAGTTGGCGCCGTACCGCCAGATCGAAGGCCTGTTGGATCGTGAGTTGGGCCATGCCGTTAGCGCCCACTATCGAGCGCGGATTGCTCGTTCGCAAGGGAGCGCAATGAGTTGACCACTCGCGCGATCACGCTGTCCCAATCCCCCGGGGATCGCTGGCGGAATAATCGCATCGATGGATACCACGGGCTGTCCTCTCGATCCATCAGCCAGCGAAAATCCGGCACAAACTGAAGCATCACCCACACCGGCCTGGCCAGCGCTCCGGCCAAATGCGGCACGGAGGTATCGGTCGTAATGATCAGGTCCATCAAGGACATCACCGCCGCGGTGTCCGCAAAGTCGTTCAGCTTCGGTCCCAGATCGACCAAATCCAGTCCCGCCGGCGGATTTTTCGCCTGCGCCCCGGCCGCGCCTTTCTGGAGACTGTAAAACCTGACGCCTCGAACGGTAGGCTTCTCCTCCGTAGCGGTAGGCTTCGCCTCCGTAGCGGTAGGCTTCGCCTCCGTAGCGGTAGGCTTCGCCTCCGCAGCGGCGGCCAATGGGGCCAACTGTTGCAGGTTCAGTGATCGTGTTCGATCCGACTCGAATTGGGGATTGCCCGCCCATGCCAACCCGACCCTCAACTGCCCGTCGCCAGCGCCCAGCGTTCGACTCCATGCCTCAACCAGCGCCGGTTCGGGGCTTAGATACGGCACGGTTTGGGGAATGTCACCCAATGTCGTTCCCAAAACGTGCGGCAGACTTGGCAGGGGACAGTGAAGATCAAAGGCCGGCAAGGGCTGGCCAAAGGCCACGATTTGGTATTCCCCGGCCATTGCATGGAAGAGCCGTTGGAGTTCAGCTTGACATGCAAGGATGATTTTCCCACCGCGCTGCACCACCCGCGGCAGATATCGGATGAACTGAATCGTGTCGCCTAAACCTTGTTCGGCATGCAGGAGGATCGCGCGTCCCGTCAGCTCGCCGCCATCCCAAAGAGGCTGGGAGAATCCGCGTCTGGGCGACGGAAAATCTTGGACTTTCCATCGCCATTCGTACTCCGGCCAACCCTCCTCGAAATCGCCGCGCAAAAGCAGGGCCTTCGCGAGATTGCTGTGGCCTTCGGCGTAGTTGGGCTTGTGTGCGATGGCTTGGCGATACGCGGCGACGGCTTCATCGAGTTGTCCCTTTTCCTGCAGGCCAGTGCCGAGGTTGTTGTGGGCTTCGGCGAAGTTGGGGCTGAGGGCAATGGCCCGGCGATAGCTGGCGATCGCCTCGTCGAGCTGTCCCTTATATCTCACGACGCCGAGATTGTTGTGCGCTTCGGCCAACTTGGGGTTGAGCGCAATGGCCTGGCGATAGGCGGCGATGGCTTCATCAAGTTGTCCTTTTTTGTTCAGGGCACTGCCGAGGTTGTTGTGGGCTTCGGGGTAGTTGGGCTTGACAGCGATGGCCTGGCGGTAGGCGGCGATGGCTTCGTCGTGCTGTCCCATGTCGCTCAGGGCATTGCCGAGATTGAAATGGGCCTCAACGTGCTTGGACCCGAGGGCGATGGACCGACGGATCAAATCGACTGCAATGTCGTTGCGCCCCATGCGATGGGCAATCATTCCCAGATTGTGCAGCGCACCGGCATGCGCCGGCTGCCGGGCGAGGATCTGCCGGTAAAGCTGCTCTGCCTCCGGCAACCGCCCGGCCTGATGGTGTCGCAACGCCAGATCGAAGGCCTGTTTGATCGTGAGTTGGGCCATGAGCGGAGCAATCTTATACCGCTTCCCTGACACGCGGGTAATTCGCCCAATGCGTGTGAATCAGCGAGTAAGCGATCGGAAATATGTGGTGGAGAAAAGCGCCCAGGGCGCGATCCAACAGTGAGGGTTCATTTTCCGGCGAAGGAAACGAAAAAGGCGATGAGCGCCCGCGCCCGTCCCGATGCGGGCGACGCCGAGAGTCGCCTCGACGGTTTCAGCCGGCGGCACGACCTCAACAACGCAGGCCGTGCCGACATCCACAATCTCCTTCGGTGGCGAATCAGCGCGCGGCGTGAATTCCGTCGTGATCGACGCAAATTAACCCCCCAAGGCCAGTAGCAGGAGGCGCATGGCACCCAAAAATCACGGAAATCGTCAGGCCACCATGACTGATATTCTCAGGTCATAATTTACGCAAGCCGCTTATTTATAGTAGTTTATAAAACGCATAGCATGCAGAAATGGCCGAAGACACACGCCCCGCGCGGCATATATTCTGAGCATCTTTTAGGCGATTTAATCATTCGCGGATTGCGTCATGTTTTCATAGAAATGCGACATTTCCGCAGGCGGACATCCACTCTAACATATGTAACTACATATCTACATTATGCTTATAGATGTAAACAAAACCCAGTTCTGGCGAATCGATTGTTGCATATACTGCAAAACAACCATGCCGAAACTGCAATACAATAAACTGGCGTATGCACGTTACATGAGATAGATTTATCTCGCGGCAGGTTGTTTCAATTCTTCATGAGAGGAGCGAGCCAAATGCAGGGATCACCGAATATGAATAAGCGTCGAAACACTCGAATCTTGGCGGGAGCATGTCTGGCGGGGGGAGCCGCAATTGCGTTTCCTCAAATGACGCGTGCCGATCTCGTGATCAATGTCGGCTTGGCGAGTTTCTCCACGACAACGACCACAACAAATTCATCGAACGGCGGGATTAATCCGATCACTTACACACCAGCGCAGGTGACTGTTCCGGATGTGGGAACCGCAAACTATGACGCGGCGGATGAGAGCGATCCCGGCACCATCTGGAACTCCATCAAGTCGGTGAACACTGCTCCGAATGCCGTGGGGCTACCGCCGGTTGAGTACGAGGAAAACCTTCCGTTGGTCAATTCATTGGGAGGCAGCACGGGCGCGGAATTGAATCAGTACGATATTGAGGGCAGTACGAAATCGGACGTTATTCATCCCAACCACAATGTACTGACGGCATCGGACTCCAACAGTTTGCATCCCTCGCCGGCAAATTCCACCTACGGGGCCAGTCTTACTGGCGATGGCTACACGAACGCCAGTTCCGAAGAGCTTCTGATGGTTGACACTTGGATCACGAACAGTGCATCGGACGGGATAGAATTCCAAGTCACCGGTTTGACGGCCTATGAGGGCGATGCGCTCACCTTGTATGTCTACGGCGCTGGAACGTCCGATGGCGAAGGCGGCGCTTTCTCCCTGGCGGCAGGCAATGATGGGAGCGGCACCGTAACAACCAATTCCAGCAATTCGGCTTTATATTACGGCGTATTCACCCCCAACGGTGGAAGCACCCTGACCGCCCAAGGTGAGGCGTGGAACATGTTGACCGGCCAAGTGGACTCCAGCGGTGACGTTACCCTTACGGACGTGGCAAATTCCGATGGTTCCAAGCCGGCCATGAACGGTTTTCAGCTCGACATCGTTGTCCCCGGTGTCCCCGAGCCGGCCTCCTTGGGCTTGCTGACGTTGGGCGGCCTGGGTCTCTTGGCCCGCAGACGACGCAAGACGTGATGCGACTGCCGTGACAATCTGATCTTCCGAAGAGTCGACTCCGCCGATCATCATCGGCGGAGTTTTTTTATGGCTCATTTAGCCCGACCGGCGCACCAGGACCGCCAGATATCCCGGTAGGCCGCTTCGACGTTTCGGGCGAACGCCGCCGCGTCCATCACCGGCGAGCCTCTCATTCGATTTCGCATCGTGGCGCGAAGTTCCGCCAGGCGCGGCAGATCGCCCGCCAGCTTCACCGCGATGTCGGCATACTGGCGCGATGTTTGCGCCGCCAGATCGCTCAAACCCAGATTGCTCATCACGCTGAAGCCCAGGCGCTGGCAATAGGTGCCTCCGGCCAGGGACACCACCGGCACGCCCATCCACAGACCGTGGCAGGTGACGGTATGGCCGTTCACGGGAAAGCTGTCCAGGATCACGTCCACGCGCTGATGGATTGCCAGATATTCATCAAATTTCTGCTGATACAGGAGCGTCAACCGTTCCGGTTCAACGCCGCGGCGCTGGAACAGAGCGACGATACGCTGCTGGACGCTGGGGTATCGCAATCCGTCTGCCACCATGATCAGACGCGATCGGGGAACCTGGCTCAGCACGGTGCACCAGCATTCCAACAGAGGCTGATTGATCTTCGGCAGGATGCTGAAGCTGCCGAAAGTCACGTAACCGTTGGCAAGCGCGGGCAGCGGCGCGACGGGGGGCGCATCGGCGGGCGGAGAATAACAGGCGAAGGTTTGGGGCAGACGCAACAGCCGCTCGCTGTGAAATGGCTCGGTCATGCCAGGGGGATCTGCAAAGGCGTCGGTGATACGGTAGTCGATGGCGTCCATGCCGGTGGTGTCGATGTAGCCCAGATAGCTCACCTGCACCGGCGCCGGCCTGGTGGCAAAAACCAGAAGCCGACCGCCGCCCGTGTGACCCGCCAGGTCCACGAGGATGTCGATCTGGTCCTGGCGGATCAACTGGCGCACGTCGGCGTCGCCGCGGCCGGTGATGTCGCGCCAGCTGGGGGCCATTTTTCGGAGTCGATCGGTTGTCGCGTCGGGCTTGACCATGTCGGCATAGCAGAAAACCTCGACCTGCCGCTGATCGTGCGCGGCCAGGAGACTTTCGATGAAAAACGAGACGGCATGCTGGCGAAAATCCGGCGACACGTAACCGACGCGGAGGCGCCGCTGTGGATCGGCGGTATTGGCATGTGGCTGCGCCAGGCGGGCCAGCGGCTGGGCATGGGACCGGTTCCAGGCAACGTGCTGCTGATAAATCGCCTTGGGATCGCAGCGAAGCTGGAAGTGCAAGGCATAAATGAGGCTGGCACGGGCGCCGCGGAATCCGGGGTCAATTCGCAAAGCCCGGCGGTACTCGGCGATGGCCTGGTCAATCAGGCCCAGCGCCTGCAAGGCCAGGCCCAGGTTGGAATGAGCCGCCGCGAAGTCGGGGCGGAGCTGAATCGCCCGGCGATGCGAGGCGACGGCGGCTTCGGCCTGACCGCTGGCGCGCAACACGATGCCCAGGCCATCGTGCGCCTCCGGGAAATCAGAACGCAGCGCGATGGCTCGACGCAGGACCCGGATCGACTCCTCAAACTGGTTGCGCAGGCCCAGCGCGGCGCCCAGATTGGCATACGCTTCGGCGAAATCCTTGCGAACGTCGATGGCGCCTCGATAGGCGGCAATCGCCTGTTCGATGCGGCCGCAGGCCATCAGCGCGCTGCCCAAATCGAAGCGCGCCTCGGCATTTTGCGGCTGGAATTGGATCGACTGCGCGATGAGTTGCGCCGCAAGGTCGGGCCGACCCGCGCGATGGACGAGTTTTCCGAGCAAACACAGAGCCAAAGGCTGCTGCGGCTGTGCGGCCAGGATTTGCCGGCACACCGCCTCGGCCTGCGCAAACCGGCCGGCCAGGAAATGCTGCCGTGCGGTTTCAAAACTCTCCATAACGCGTCATATTAGCACGGGCCGGTCCGCAAATCCGGCACGACCGGGAAAGGCTGCAACTCACTTAAGCGATTGTGGAACGTCGTCCACGTCTTCCATGGTCAGGTGGGTGGCATTCTGAATTTGAAAAACGGGAACGGCGGCGGATTTGACGTGGACGTCGCGCAGAGTGATTCGGTCGGCATCGACGATCGCGCCGCCCAGTTTGGAGACAATGTCGGCGTGCTCGATCGTGACGTTCTCCAACGGAAGCTCGGGCAGGCCGCGCAACTGCATGGCGATGTTGGCGCCGTGGCAGACGATGTTGCGGATGGTGATGCCGCGGAATTGCGGCGTTCCCGGTCCGAGCGGCTCGCGGGGCTCCTGGGTGACGATCAGCGGCTTGGCCACGGGCGGATCGGGCTGGGGAGCATCCGAGTCGGCGCTTGGGGCCGTCGTACCGCGCCGGGTCGTCGGCGGTCTCCTAATCATGTAGTACATGTCAACCGAAATACACGAGTTGGTGATGTCCCACATCTCGAGGTCGTGGATATTGACGTTCTCGACCACTCCGCCGCGGCCGCGCACCGTTTTGAATCGAAGCGCCTCGTCCGTCCCGCGCAGGACGCAGTCGTAAACCTCGACGTTGCGTACGCCTCCGGACATCTCGCTGCCGATCGCGATCCCGCCGTGACCACGGCCCAGCGTGCAATGCGCGATCGTCACGTTTTGGGTCGGACGTGTGGGCGTCGGCCGGCCCGGCCGCCGTCGGCCCGATTTCAAGCACACCACGTCGTCGCCCGCCGATATGTCGCTGTTGGTTACCGACACGTCTTGGCAGGAATCGATGTCAATCCCATCCCCGTTCTGCGCGTAATAGGGATTGAAAATCGTGACGCGGCGCACGGTGACGTTGTCGCTCAAAAGCAAATGGACGTTCCAGCTCGCGGAATTGCGGAAAGTCGGACCTTCCAAAAGCACGCGGCGGCAGTTGGAGAGCAAAACCAGCGGCGGCCGCAGCAAATCGCGGTAGGGCTGGAAATCCTCAACCTGCAGAGGCCGGGAAGACTGGCGCAATTCCGTGAGCCCTCTTTGGCCGCTCAACCAGACTTGCGAGGGGTACCAGGTTTGGGCCCTTCGATCCACGACCCCGCCCGTTTGCACCAGGGCGTCCCATTCGGCGGGCGTGAGCTTGGATTTTTTCACCGGGCGCCACGCGCCGCCCTGCCCGTCGATAATCCCCGCACCGGTGATCGACACGTCATCCAACTGATCGCCCGACAACGGCGAGCTGCACATGACCGTTTGCTGCCCCTCGTAGTTGCTGAGCGCGAGGGGATAGTCGTCAAAGTTTCGGCTGAAGAGAAGCAAAGCGCCGGGGTCGAGGTGCAAGTCGATGTGGCTCATGAGATGGATCGGCCCGGTGAGCCAGGTGCCGGTGGGAATGGCGACATGCCCACCGCCGGCGCCGGCGCAAGCGGCAATCGCCTTGCCGATGGCCGCCGCGTTGTCCGTCTTGCCATCCCCGATGGCGCCGAAATCCAGAATGCTCACGGTGTGCGCGGGAATATCCGGCAAGACGATCGCCGGCTGCGCGGACACTGTCGGCGCCTCGGCCGCGGGCGGTTGCGCCTGGCAACCCGCCAACGCCAACAGGGCCGAAAAAATCGCCGATGTCCAGAATGTTCTTTTCATTTGACGCTGCTTTCTCGCGATGTCGCCTCGTTCAATCCTTCCACCGTCGCATCCACGATCGCAGGCTTGTCGGCGGAGCCCGATAGGACGCAGTTGTCGAACTTGATCCCCCGGGCATGGGCGATTTGGATCGCCTGCGTAGCCGAAATCCGCACGTTGGTCAAAACGACGTCCTCGATCGGCATTTCCGGAAGCCCGACGATCTGGCCGGCGATCGACCCGTTCGTCGAGGTCACGTCGCGGATGCGGATATGCCGCCATATCGGGGTGCGATTATCAATCTCAAAGGCGCGATCCTGGTCGGGATGAACCGGAATTTTCGGATAATAACTGGTGATCAGAATGGAATTCCTGACGTTCTTCATGGTGAGATTCTGATAGGTGAGATATTCCACCAGCCCGCCGCGCCCGCGCGGAGATTTCAGCCGAATCCCCGCCTCCGTGCCGTCGAAACTGCAATTCTCAACCACCATGTTCCGCAACCCGCCGCTCGATTCGCTTCCCACCGACATTCCATGCCCGTGCAGAAACGTGCAGCCGGTCACCAGAATGTTCTCGCACGATGGCCGATTCGGATCGTACCGGGTGCCGGCCTTCACCGCGATGCAGTCGTCTCCCGTGTCGATCGTGCAAGCCCGAATTTCGACGTTCATGCCCGAGGGATCGATCCCGTCGGTATTCGGCGAAACGGCCGGAGCCTTGACGTGAACTCCCTCAATGGTCACGTCCCGGCATTGCGCCGGAACCAAATGAAACATCGGCGAATTGGTCAGGGTGATTCCCTGCACCAGCACGCGCGTACAGCGGACAAGTTCGATGAGCCTGGGCCGTCGAGGTATCCATTCCCACACAATCGGGTCGCTATTTTTTGGAGGGACGAACTTCCTCCACCACTGCGCCCCGTGTCCGTCGATGGTTCCCGATCCGGTGATGGCAACGTCGTGACCGTTCTTCAACGTGATGCAGTTTTGGTATTGTCCCTTGTTCAGTGGGAAATCATCGGGCTTGTCGCTGAGAAGGATGGTCGATCCGCCTTCGAGATGAAGATTGAGATTGCTGGCGAGCACAAACGGCGCCGTAAGGAACGTTCCCGGCGGAACATCGACGGTTCCTCCGCCGGCGTTGCGGCAGGCGGCGATCGCTTTTACGATCGAGCCGGTGTCGTAGGTCTTGCCGTCGCCGACCGCCCCGTAATCCGTAATCCTGAAGGTGCGATCGGGAATGCTCGGCCGGGCGACCGTAAAATCGGACGGCAGCGTCGCCTGCGACATCGCCGCCGGCGCAAACGCCAAAAACGCCCCGACACCCAAGATACCCTTCCAAAACAACGGATTCATGATGTCGCTGTTCCCTCGGTTTCCTCCGACAGGTCCTGGCCGCCCGTGAAACTCATTTATTGCGCCCGCTACGATATCGCGCCGGCGTTTCCCCCAGTGCTGCGCGGAAGACGCGGGTCATATACTGCACGCTGCTGAAGCCCGTCACCCGCGCCACCTGCTTGATCGTCATGTCCGGGCTCAAGAGCAATTCCTTCACCCGCGACAGCCGAACCCGCTCGATTTCTTCGTGAATCGTCCGACCGATCACCCGTTTCAAACGCTGTTGAAGGCTCGCCCGCGACATTCCCATGTGCGTCAACACGTCCACCACCCTCAGGCCCTGGCATCCGTTCTCACGGATATATCGCAGGGTGAGGTTGACCTCATCGTCGTCGCTGGCCACGGTATCGGTCGATAGCCGTGTGTATATTCCCCGGGGCGCAAGCCGCTGGGCATTCGGCGGCGCGGTCTTGCCCTGCATCATCTCATCGAGCAGCGCGGCTGCCGTGTAACCGATGTGTTCCGCGTTGACGTCCACGCTGGTCAGGGGAGGAATCGACAGATCGCACAAATGCTCGTCGTTGTCCGCGCCGATCACCGCGACTTCGTCCGGCACCATCGCCCCGCACCGGCGGCATGCATCCAATACCTGCAATCCTCTCTCATCGTTGCATGCCATCACCCCGACCGGCTTGGGCAATGAGCCGATCCATTTCGACAGCCGCTCCTGTTCCATTTCCCAATCATCCTCAACCGGCAGATTTTCGGCGGGAAAGACCTCGCAGCTTCCCCCGGATTGGCGAACCAAGTTGGCAAAGCTCTCGCCGCGTTCATCCAATCCGGGATGGACTCCGGCGGGCCGCCCGCAAAACGCGAAATTCTTCAGCCCCCGCTCCAACAGATGCTCCGCCGCCAGCCTGGCGATCTGGTCGTGGTCGGGCCCCACGTACGGGAACGGCAATTCCGCCACGGTTCCGCGCAGGTTCACGACGGGCACACCGGATTTTAGGAGCAACTGGGCGATCTCCGGCGTATCGATGCGAGCCAGAATCCCGTCGCCCCGCCAGTTGGTCAGCCAGGGCGGGGGGGGATCGCCCAGGCCGTGCGGATGGAAATACGTCGACCAACCCCCATGTTCGCGATTGTATTTCGTCACCCCGCGCAGCAAACCTCGGCCATAAGACCCGCTGGTCTCAATCAGCAACGCCACGTGCCGCATGGGAGCTCGCACCAGTTCCAGCCGCGGGGCATTGCGCGATTGCGCAGCAGGCTGCTGGGTCGATAACCCTGCCATTCCAGCGTCGTCCGACGCCGGTCGCGGTTTGATCCGCGCCCCCGGCTTCTTCGCCTCGCGCCGTTTGGAAGCCGATTTCATCAAATTTGACCTGGATGAAGGGGCCAAAAGCTGCCTCCGAACTCTAGGCAATTTAGCACGCCGAGGCCTTTTCTATACATATCCGATCAAAAATTATAAAAGTTTTACATATTTCTACCATCGCTCGCGGATATTTCTTATTAGAGCCGCTGGCGCGGCCATTTATGCCGGATCCCGGCTACGTTCAGGGTAATAAAGGATGAAACCTTTGCACAAATTCATTCCCAGCGACCGGGGGTGCTTTCAGTATGGTAAACTTCAATGTTGTCAGCGTTCTCCCTTGGGTAGCTTTCCCAAGTTGAATTTGGAGTTGGTATGAGTTGCGTCCGGAGTTCATCCCAAAAGCAAATCTCCATGGCCGCGCGCGCCCCCAAAGGCGCTCACAATGGGGATTGGCTTAATGTGTTGAGCACCGGCGCCCTGGTGGATGGGTCGGCGCCCTCCACCGCATCCATCCAGCGGGCAATCGATCTCTGCGGCGGCGGCGGCGGCGGAACCGTCTTCATCCCCGCCGGAAAATATATCGTCGGAACCCTCTGGATGCGCAGCAACGTTACGCTACATCTGGACTCCGGCGCAACCCTGCTCGGCGACTGCGACCCCGGTTCTTATCCAATTTGGAAAACCCAATGGGAAGGCCCCAATTCCCGGCCCTCCCACGCACCCATTATTGCCGGCGAAGGACTCACCAACATCGCCGTCACCGGCCGCGGCCTCATCGACGGACGCGGTCAGAACTGGTGGGAGGCCTTCAATCAGGGAACGCTCCGGAACGTCCGTCCGCACATCCTCCGCCTCGTCGATTGCCGCGACATACTCATCGACGGAATCCATTTCGCCAATTCTCCCCGATGGACGCTCAATCCCGTGGCGTGCGACAATCTCACGATCACCAAAGTCACCATCCGCAATCCCCCGGATTCGCCGAACACCGATGGCATCGATCCCGATTCGTGCAGCAACGTCCACATTGCCGATTGCCATATCGACGTTGGTGACGATTGCATCGCCATCAAATCCGGCTGCGAAGAGGACGGGCGCCGGCTCCTGCGGCCTTGCCAGAACGTCACCATTTCCAATTGCACGATGCTTCACGGGCACGGGGGCGTGGTGATCGGGAGCGAAATGTCGGGCGGGGTGCGAAACGTGGCGATCACCAACTGCGTGTTCTGCGGCACCGACCGGGGAATCCGGCTGAAATCCCGCCGGGGCCGCGGCAACGCCGTCGAGGACCTCCGCGTCGACAACATCGTCATGGACGAGGTCCTGTGCCCGATCGTCCTGAATCTTTTTTACGTCTGCGGCGCCGCGAAGAACAGCCAGTTGCTCGACCCCGCCCCGCAGCCGGTCACCCCGGGCACCCCGCAATTCCGCCGGTTGCGGTTCAGCAACATCATCGCGCGCAAGGTGAAATACGCCGCCGCCTTCATGCTCGGACTTCCGGAAATGTTTGTCGATGACGTGGTGCTGGACGGAATCTCCGTGTACATGGACGCCGCCAACACGCAGGCCGGATCGCCCGCCATGGCCGCCGGCGTCGCCGACATGTGCCGCGCCGGACTCGTCCTCAAAAACGCCCGCAACGTCAAGCTCCGCCGGATCGACCTCTACGATCAACTGGGTCCGGCGATCACGATCAACAATTCCCAGGACATTTTCGTCAGCGACCTCTGCGCCAGCGCCGGGGACGGACCTCTGATGGTGGTCGATGGCGCGGATTCATGCGTCGCCGATGAAGATGACGCGGTGTACGGCGGCATGCAAACGAGCCAGGAAGCCCAGCGAATTCGCACCTTCACGCGCAGCTGGCGCTACGGCCGGCGCCGCAGCTCTGGCGCCGCCAGCGAAGCCGCACTCTCTAAACTCGCCGCCAAGTCCCCCGATCGCAGTTGAATCAATAGCTGCCGACTCCCTCAGTCGGTATGCGCCAGCGAATCTGAGCGGCCTCCAAGGGAACCGCAACACCGGCATAATGCGGTAGTATTCGAGCGGTATAATCCGCGGCTGGGCGGTTTGCCGGAACGTTCCCGCCATAGACGTAGCTCCTGGCGGCCCCCACGAGGGGTCGAATGCGCGTCATTTCCTGTCGAATCGCAGGGCCGCCGTCCATGCCGTTGGCAAAGAGTTCAACTCGCACCGCATCGCCTTCCACGTCGCCGAGATAAACTTGAACCTCAAATGCGTGGCTCTGGGCATTGGTCACGACCTTCACGTCGCCAAAGCGCAACGCGGCCCATTTCTCATTGAGCGTCCGCTTCCAATCGACAATCAGCCTGCCCACCGCCCCTTTTTCCGCGGCGCGGGCGCGATAGGCGGCCGCGGCGGGAAGGTAATGCTCCTGCGTATATTGGCGCACGGCGCGATTGGCGGAGAATTGGGGCGTCAACCGGGCCATGCTCCGGCGAATTCGCGCGACCCAGGCGATGGGAATGCCGTTCTGATCCCGGGCATAAAACTCCGGCACCACCTGCCGTTCCAGCAAATCGTAAAGCGCGCCGGCTTCGGCGGCATCCCAGGCTGGATCATCTCCGTGCTCCTGGCCGTCACCCAAGGCCCAGCCCACTTCCGGCGTGTACGCCTCCGCCCACCACCCATCCAATTCCGATAAATTGAGCCCGCCGTTGACCAGCACCTTCATCCCGCTGGTCCCGCTGGCCTCCCACGGTCGGCGCGGCGTGTTGATCCAGACGTCCACGCCCTGGACCAGGCGCTCGGCGAGCAGCATGTCGTAATCGCTCAGGAATACCACGCGCCCCCGAAGCTCCGGACGCCGAACAAAATGGATCCATTCCCGCACCATGGCCTGGCCCGTGCCGTCGCCGGGATGTGCCTTGCCCGCAACGACGAGCTGCACCGGCCGCTGCGAATCCGACACGAAGCGAATCAGCCGGTCCGAGTCGTGCAGCAGCAGATTCGGTCTTTTGTACGCCGCGAATCGCCGCGCAAAACCCAGCGTCAGCGCATTGGGATCGAACACGTGTTTTGCGGCATCGATCAACTCCGGCGACGTGCCTGAAACCGCCAGTTGTGACGGCAACCGTTGCCGCACGTATTCAACCAGAGCGCGGCGCGCCGCGGCGCGGCATTGCCAAAGCTCGTTGTCGGGCACTCGTCCAATGTCGTGCTCAAGGGTTTCAGTTTCACCCATCCAGCGATCCTGGCCGGCGAATTTGGTCCAGAGATTATCTGCCTCGGCCGAATCCCAACTGGGCGTGTGGACGCCGTTGGTCACGTATCCAATCGGCACCTCATCCAGAGGCCAGCGCGGAAACAACGATGAAAAAATCTGCCGGCTCACCGCCCCGTGCAGCCGGCTCACCCCATTGACCGCGCCGCTGCCGCGAAGCGCCAGGTACGCCGTGTTGAAGTATTCCGATGGATCGTTCGGATTCGCCCGGCCCAGGGCGAGCAGGTCGTGCAGCGAAATGTGCAGCCGCTCCTTGGCGTACCAGCCAAGATGTTGCTCCATCAGCGCGGGACTGAATCGATCGAAACCGGCGGCGACCGGGGTGTGCGTCGTGAAGAGATTGCCGGCGCGCGTAACCGCCAGAGCCACCTCAAAGGGCTGGCCCGTCTCTTCCATGAACCTTCTCGCCCGCTCCAAGACGGCGAAAGCGGCATGCCCCTCGTTGAGGTGGCAAACCTCGGGCTGGATGCCCAGAGCGTGAAGAAGCCGCCACCCGCCTAGCCCCAGCACCAATTCCTGCCGAATGCGCAGCTCCGCGCCGCCGCCGTACAACTCGCTGGTGATGCCGCGATAAATGGGGAAATTGGCCGCGTCGTTCGTGTCCAGCAGGTAAAGCTTCACCCGGCCGACCTGCACCTGCCAGGCACGCAGCCAGGTGGAATAGCCCGCCGACTTGATCTCCAGCCGCAACCACTCTCCATTGGGCTGCCTGAGTGGAGTGATCGGCAACTGGCCCGGATCGTTGTACGGGAAAAACGCCTGCTGCGATCCATCCTTGTCGATCGCCTGCCGAAAATATCCCTGCTGATAGAGCAGCCCGATGCCGACGACCGGCAATCCCAGATCGCCGGCCGCTTTTAGTTGATCGCCGGCGACATTTCCAAGTCCTCCTGAATAAATCGGCAGCGCCTCGCTCAGCATGTATTCCATGCTGAAATAGGCAACACAACTCAGGGGTGGCCGCGGATAGTTCTGCCCAAACCAGGCTGAGCATTGCACGGCTTGGCGCCGGGCTTTCACCAGCTC
>Ga0181530_10004544_pt1 | contig 14665 bp, 22 predicted proteins | sample PEATcosm2014_Bin_42_FD_119769 | JGI IMG/M metagenome (GOLD analysis project Ga0181530, IMG submission 119769) | Peatland microbial communities from MTU Mesocosm Facility, Houghton, MI, USA - PEATcosm2014_Bin10_60_metaG | ecosystem: Environmental > Terrestrial > Soil > Wetlands > Peat | place... | reverse complement strand
TGTGCCGAGATGACCGAGCGGACGGAATCCAACCTCGGCGAACATTGATTCAGTTCCACCCCACAAGAATGAACTCGAGTAAGGTTTCCCTCGGGTGGGGATTGGGTATCCGTCAACCGTCCTGCCCCCTTTGGCGGCGATCATGCGAAGTGCGCCTTCCAACGCGGCTTCCGCTATTCCCCCCTTCCTCCGGTCGCGGTCGAAGAAGCACGTGATCCTCCAGTCGGGTGGGGCCCTACCAACTTACAGAACCCTCCCATTCGGCCCGGGAGCTCGGAAGGGGGGCCGAATTGACTCCACCCAACGACGTCCGCTCCGTCGTAGACGAGGGCCGCGTGAGACCGGTTTGCTCGAACAAGTCTCTCCTTGTACGCCCTTCGCTTCCCGGCCACTCGGCTCGGCTCACCGGGCTTGAGGTGAAATGTGACGCACCGACAGCCACCCCACACACCATTATGCTTCTCCATAATTCGCAAAGTCAGCCCATGTCCTTCTTCCGAGCTCCCTGATTCGGAATCGCACCATGGGATGTTCCGACGCGCTCGCAGGCATCTCTCCATATTAATCATGTTAGTTTCGTGTTATTCTCTCTGGAAGAGAATTCCTCCAGGCTGCAGGGACTCGAACTGTGTATACGATTTCCTTAGCCGTCCAAAAATAGAACGTCGTTCGTCACAAAAGTGTGTGCCTCGCGGTGCGCACACAAATGGATATCGATCCATCGTAAAACAGGTAAATTTCAGAACAAGAACGGCATCAATCTCTTGGTTTTCTTCGCATACGCAATATACTCTTGCCCAAACTCTGCCTTCAAAGCATTCTCCTCAACGTTTATCCTATAACCTATCACCAGACTGAACAACGCTAGGATAATGATGGTGCCGAGCCAAGTTCTGGATGCAAGCCCAAGTCCTAACAATATCATCAGCATTCCGGTGTAGGATGGATGCCTGAGAAATCTGTACGGCCATTCCATGACAATCCTGTGGTCGCTGACTATTCTGACTCCGGTTGAGAAGAATCTGCCTAAAACCCAGATGACCCATTGACGGAACACTATTCCAGCCACCATCAAAACGATTCCCACGTAGAAGAAAGGTTCTGGGATAGGTGTTATGTTATTTGTCGCAAAATAGTCTGAAAGGAAAATTGCAACAAACATGCCCAGCCAAATAACAACTCTGGAGCCTCTATCGCTTCTGGTTTTCACTTTCCCCCTTTGCCTTAGACGTGGAATAATGTAAGATCCAATGATTTCGCTCAAAGCCCATATCCAAGACAGGAATAAAATTACAGATTCGTCAGAAAAGCGTGGCATGGTTAATCATTCCTTTACTAGTTCTCACCGACAGCTAATGGGCAAGCCGGCTAAGAGCATAATATCCAAGTCACGAAAGTACTTTTTTCGGTTTTCTGAGCGAAAGAGCAGTGTGTAAAAGCGTGTGTACTCATTGGTGCGGGCAACGAAATTTGGACCGTCGTCGTACGTTTAGTGTGTGCGGGTACGCTGTGGTGCAGACACACGAAAACTGCGATAGATTGAATAGTTGTCGCAAAGCGTGGTTCTTGTTGAGGGATGTCGTTATGCACATTCGTCATCCCCAACAAGAAGATTACCGCCGGATTATTTCCGTCGTGAACGACTGGTGGGGTGGACGATCGATGGCCGAAATGTTGCCGAAGCTTTTCTTCGTCCACTTTCGTGACACCAGTTTCATAGCCGAGGTGAATGACGAAATAGTCGGTTTCCTGATCGGTTTCCTATCGCAAACCTACCCAGATGAGGCATACGTTCACTTTCTTGGTGTGCACCCGAACTTCCGAAAGCAGGGAGTAGCGGTAAGACTCTACGAACATTTCTTCGACGAAGTGCGGCTGCGCGGTCGCAGAACCGTCCGCCTCGTCACGGCGACAGTCAACAAGGAGTCGATAGCCTTTCACACGCACATCGGTTTCGAAATTGAACCACAGGAAACGAAGATAGACGGGATACCGTTCTATCAAAATTACGACGGCCCAGGAAATGACCGCGTCTTATTCGTTAAACAATTATCCAGCTAAACGCTCAGATACCTCTCAGAACCTTCTTCGTCAAATACAATTACTTGTAGGATCGCGCAGAAGAGGGATTGTTAGAGGATACTTCCCTTAAAGGCAGAAACCGTCGTAAGATGTGTGTTATTTCTTGGTAACAGTAATCTTTGGCGAAATAGTCCAGCATTCATAATCGAACACAAATCGGAATCCCATTCTGAAGTAAACCGGAACGCCTACTGCACTAGTCTGCAAGGATGCTAGATCGCAGCCGTTTGAAAACCCCTCCTTAACCGCGAACGCGGTCAAGGCCGTGCCAAATCCCCTACCTCTAAACTCCGGCAGCGTCGAGACGGAGTATATTCCAGCGACGCCGTTAGACATGTAGAGAAGCGATGTGGCGACCGGCTTTCCAGAGTATTCTCCTACGTACCAGCTAGTGCCCTTAGCCGAAAGAAAGGCCGGCCGATTAAAGAGATCGAAGAAGTCCGCCGCGCCTGTTTCGAACCCGAGGGCGCATGTGCGATTCCATGACACGAGGTCGCCAAGGTTTCTTACTTTCCTGATTCTTAGCTCGGGAGGATCGGGTCGGAAGGAAGCTGAATGACTGAACATGATCATCTCCGGTTCTTTTGTCCACCTCGCGACCGCTATCTGCTGCGGTAGCTCCCAGGAAATGCTCGCCGAGGATGGAGGTAGGATAAACATCCATTCGGACTTCAAACCTTCGAAGAAGCTCTGAACTTTCTTCAGGGTAGTGGGGTTAACGGCTGCCTTATCCACGATAATTGCGGGGTTAAACACTCCTAACGGGATAGGAGTGCGTATACAGGTGATTCCGTCAAATTGTTCAACGGCTCCCCCAAGCCGACTGCGTCAGCAGCCATAGTCTCTATGAAATTCTCTGTCACACGCCTTTCAATGGATTCCATCTGGTCGACCTCACAACTGTACGGTCTGTAGAATTCATAAGCCTTGGCGGTCGCGGATTTCGTCGTTGATGCGTTCCATTTCTTGTTAGTGTGCTTCTGTGTGTGCACACCACCATTACCTCACACACTTTTCAAACGAACGGCGGTTCAAATTGTGGCGCCCGAACGATCAGACAACACACGAAGGAGGGGACGACGACGAGCAACAATTCAAATTACGCCTTTAACGTTGGACTTGTCGTAGGAGGTTCAATCACAATCCCGCACCTACGCCGGGTGGTCGATAGGCTGGACGAATGTAGAAAACAGAAGAAAGCGAGGCGAAACTGATGGAAGAGGGCAAGGCGCGAAGATCCAACAGAAACGAAATCAATCTCATACGAGAATGGTACGATTACAACTCCCACGTACGAAAGAGATACTTCCAAGTTATCTCTAAACTACCAGAGGCGGAGCTGACAAAGGATCGAGGCGCATCATTCCCTTCAATCCTCGATATCTTCACCCACGTACTAGATGCCTATCGATGGTGGTTTCTCTATGTCTACACAGACAAAGTCCATGAAAGGAAGATGCTTCGAGGCACAGGTCTCAAACTCGACGAGATAAGACAAGAAGAGCACAAGATCGACTCTTTTGTCAAGAAATTCCTGAAGAAACTCTCAACAAAGGACCTTGCAAGAGCCATTGTTTGGCATGAAGTCGACCCCAAAGGCAAGAAATGGACGATTAAGATAACCCTGCGAGACATGCTTTGGCAGCTGGTGGGGGAGGAACTCCAGCATAGAGGGGAACTCAACGCATTACTCTGGCAAATCGACATCGATCCTCCAATTACCGAGTGGGTGGACTTCTGGGCCGTCGGGAAAGAAAAGTAGAATTCAAACCACAATCGTGAGCATTCCAGATTACGGGAATCGTAATCTTGCCTAGTTACGTTCTAAGAGTGGGCTTCAATCTTCGGGATATCCTCTCTCCAGCCCTTGGCGTGAACATACCTATCGAATACGTCGGAAGTCTTAGTGGCATAATTGGTCATCGAAAGCGTGTGGGTCTGATGGTGCGTTCACACGGCGAACGAACTGTACGCTTGTCCGGTGGCACAATTGCACCGATAAATGCCCCAACCAGCGACCCACACAGCGTTGAGACTATTCCCAATATCGTAAGAAATGTGGGAAGGTCCACAGCCCAGACACTCCTATGCTGACTTTATTATTCTTCATACTGAACTTACTTTGCAGGATAGTGATTACTTTTGCTCTCTGAAGAGGAACTAAAACTAATCTCGAAAACCGCAGTTTGCGAAGAATTACGGGTAGATAATTTATCACAAGATTGGAGCTACAGCATCAATCGAGGAGACACGAATACGCAAGTTCTCTGGACTGGGAAAGACCGAGACGGCAGATTGCGAAAGGTCAGCGTGCAAGTAAGTGAACCTAATAGAAAGGTAGTTCATTGCGAAGAATATCGAGTCTAAAATAGTAGGATTTTTCTAAGTTGCTTCCTAGCATTCTGAATTTATTAGATCGTTGAATTTACCTAGTCGCAGCTTTCTCTTGTGATGCTTGAGTCGTCCTTTAACTCAATCCGGTACGTCCTCGACCCATTAGGACTCACACTTGACTCATGTCGGTGGGAAAGAGTACAAACCCATCCCTCGGGCGTTGGAACACTTATGAAATCGTTCGCAGAAAACTCATCGAACTTGCTTCGTAGTTGCGCGTGACCCGACCACTTTCCTGTATCCGCCCTCAAAATGTGGACATTATCAAACTCTTGCCTCTCATGATATTCGATGAAGGCTTGCAGTGCTTTCTCTCGAATCGATAATTCGTTCAATCTCATCAAACGTCGAAAGCTGAGAAACCTGTAAAATAGTTATCGAATGAACATCTTTCTGGAATCCGGACCACCATTACTTTTGGAGTGTGGCTTCGAAATTTTCTCTTATCCTCAACTCGTGCAGTTCTCTGTTGAAGTGTACATTTCTCATGGTCCTGATCTGCACCAGGTCTCTCGCCTTCTCGCCGGCTTCAAGTCGGAAGTCGATTATTCCATCGGCGGATCCTTCGAGCTGCCTATAGGCCCATTCGCTGTGAACGCCTTTCATAATGCCGAAGATTAGGGTTGATTTCCTTGCTGACCCGATTGGAAAGACTCGGGTAAGCATGAATTCGATCCAAAATTTCTCGTCGTTGAATCTTGCTAGAGTCTAGAAATTGTCCGCGATTCTTAGTGATTCAGGCCATTCAGTTTCTTCTGGGTTTTTGAGGTCGTCTTCGGTAAGACGGAACACTATGCTCTGATCAGCGACCTTGAGCGATTCGATTCCATATCTCTCCTTCGACTTGCGTCCTAGCGTGGGCGTATACCAGTCATACATTCGTAATTTGTCGTCTCTCTCCAGATCATCTACTTTGATCCCGAGTCGGGTGAGTTGCATCCGGACGTTGTTAGGAGGTTGAATGAACCCATTGTAACCGACAAATCCTCCGTCCTTCACCCAACCCGCCGCTATTGTGACGCAGGAATTGTACCATTGCGAAGCTGAGTCGAACTCAACCAAAAGATTAGACCCAGGTGGAACTGGGCCAGCGGTAAGGTCTTCGATGATTGGAATCCTCGGCAAAGCAGGGGCACACGATAATCATGCGATCCCCTCGCAGTTCTGGTTTTCGGTTCGTATGTAGGTATGATGGTGCGTACACACACAGGTGAATGATACTTGACCGGACCTCTAAGCCCCGCTAATCTTAATATTCGAGAAAGTGGACGGGCTCGGCTTGGCGAGAGTGCTGGATCATACAGTAGTTCATTTTGAAATCCCTGCAAACAACCCCGAGAAACTATCGGAGTTCTACAAGAATCTCTTTGGATGGAAGATTGAGAAGATGTCAATGGGAGAAATGGGTGATTACTGGATGATCGAAACAAGACCCGGCACAGCCCAGAACATGGAAGAAGCAATGAAAAGGCCGGGAACGAATGGCGGCATGATGAAGAAAATGGCTCCGACTCAGCAGCCACTAAATTATGTCATGGTCGAGTCCGTGGATGATTTTAGCAAGAAGCTCCAGAGCCTCGGCGGTAAGATCATTGTCCCGAAGACACCGATTCCCGAAATGGGAGCCTTTGCGGTCGGGCTGGACCCGGAAGGTAACCCTGTAGGGCTCTTCGAGAGCCAATAACGCGAAGTTTACGAAATACGGTTAGATGTTCTCCTTTTCCACACGCAGTTCACTGTCAATGAACTTGCGTCCTCCCACTTTCCTGACCCGGATCAGTTTCGGACGCACTTGGACTTCAGCCTCATATAAGTCGAGGTGACCGTCAAACGTCTCAAGGACAGCTTGAGACTCGCCCGCTGGGTGCATTGCTGAGTTAAGAACTGCAAGGCAAGTCATTTGATTTGCCTTGCTTCTCCCTAGAATGTCCATGAGCCATCTCCTTGTTGAGAAATGATGTTCCAGAAGCACATCGTCCAATACCTCCAAGCAGAGGACTGCCGGTTTGCCAGCGCTCATACTTACAGCGTTGTCATACTCCAGGTTCAACTGAGTGAGGCTGTCGAGGGTCTTGAGCTTGGAGACATGCGGAAAAGCCGCAGCGGTTGTTTCTGCCTGCGGATTACAGAGTATAACATGCAGGTATCGATCGTACTTAGAAAGTAGGTTTTGAACGCGGTCCAGTGAAGTGGAAATGAAAATGCACGAGCGATTAGACATAAGGTTGGTTTCGATGAAACGTCTGAGAATCATATTCTTCTCATCGCACGGCGGACCAGTCAGAACTATGCTCGATCCAACAGGCAAACCTCCATAGAGCATTTCATCAAGGGCTTTGTAACCTGTTGGCAGTACGCGCTCTAGGACTTGTGATTGCTGAGCACGGATCACAGTGGCAGAGCGTGACGGCCTCGTCTCGACCGCAGGCTGCCGCGTAGCAACCAGCCCCACAATGTCCGCGACCCACGCGAGCAAATACCCCGTTCCAAAGAACCCCAGACTGGGCCAAACCCCAACCTGAATCACATTGAAGACTCTTGAGAGAGCGCTTCCACTGTAATCAAAAAAAGTAACGGTGATCACTAGCAAACCAGCAGCGCAGAGCGCCATGCCAACCCGAGCTCTCCCCGGTTGGCCGTAGCTGAAGAACACCAAGCCGATCAGCGACCCTACGACGACTAAGAGAACCCCGATCAGGCTTAGAACTGTAATCAAACTTGGGATGGAAGACGAGGTTAGGGCAACTATCAACCTCGAGAGAGGCGTCCTACTTGCCCCGAGCAGTTGCGTGGGTCCTACGAAGGGTGGAACAATAATGGAGAAGAAAAGAACAACCGTAGCAGCAACGCCGATATAGCGGGACCTTGAAGAATGCTTTAGCGTGCTTGTGGACAAATTCCAATCTTCTCGTGCGGATACGGGTACGTCCAATTTTACGTTAGCGCTCAGCATTCGATCCCAACACGACCGCCACCAACGTGTTGCTCGATGAACAATTGAGTCTCAATTGAGCGTCAATGACTAAAATACGGCGTGAGATTTTCATTCAGCATCACGAATCAGCATGTGTCTTGTACAATGAACCTGGATATTTTTCTGCAGGGTTTGATCGCGGGTTACGGCATCGCGATCCCTGTAGGGCCGATAGGTATCCTGATTATCGAGCTTGGGGTTCGTCGCGGATTCAATGTGGCTTTCTGTGCCGGTTTAGGAGCAGCGTCGGCTGATTTGATCTACGCCACCGTAGCGGGTCTAGCGGGCACGTTCCTAGTTGCGATTCTCACACCCATCTCCTCCATAATTCACTATGTGAGCGGTTCGGCGGTGATTGCGATTGGAGTGTGGATGTTCTTTCAAGGAAGGAGATCGAAGGGAACTGAGCAAACGACCAGCAGATATGCTTCGACCAGTTGTCTAAGTACGTATGTGATGTTCTTCGGTCTGACGCTCCTCAACCCATTCACCGTCACGTACTTCACATCGCTGATCTTGGGATTACGAGTAAGCATCATAACCTCAGCGCTGGACGTAATGATTTTCGTAGCTGGAACTTTCCTCGCATCGCTTTCATGGCAGACACTTCTTGCATCCGTCAGCGGTTTGAGTCATCAGCGTCTTTCACCAAAAGTTCAATCGGCGACATTCACGCTTGGTAATTGCGTGGTTATCGCCTTGGGCATATTGATCCTTGTCGGATTCAGGATTTGACGACGAAGGAACCCTATTTCCTTCTGCGGTAAATGAGATGGAGCAGATCCCCAGAGTCGAGAAGATGATAACTCCGGTTCCTCCCTAGGTGTAAGGCGCCGTCTTACTTTGCCTCCGCACAGAGTTCAATTATGATGTGTTCCGCGCGGTCGATCTACAGATACTGAACCATGGCCTAGCATCATTTGGCTGTGTGCGCACTATTAGTCCCACGCACAGGAAGCGGTTCAAAATCTATTGCCCACAGAATCAGTACCAACTTGATAGAAGTGCAAGTAGCAGAATTAATATATCTAGTAAGGTAGAGTTGCACGCATGAAATTTCTCATAGAATTGTATCCTCCCGTAGATGTGAAGAACAACTTCGAGAAGAGCCCGGATTTGCAGAAGAAAGTTGGCGAAGCCATTGAGAGAATGAAGCCTGTCACCGCTTGGTTCACTCTTAGATATGGTTTCTTCGTAGTGGAAGCAAACTCAAACGACGAGCTAACCAAGAAAGTAGCACCCCTCTTCTACTTGTTCAAAACCGACCCGAAGATATCACCCGCGTTCAGTCTAGACGAGTTCCCTAAGCTCGTTGCTGGACTAGGCGAAGAAGCAAAGAAATACGGATACTGAAGTTATCCAAGCAATCTCAGTAGCAGCATTGGTCACCAGGGCAACGAACCTCACTGATCAGTCCGGATTTTTCAGAGCTAGTGCGCACAGCGTGATTTGAATCGTCATTTCAGTGTGTGATGGTGGCTGGTATGGCTCGCGCACACACTTACCCAACGACGACAAACGGGAGTCTGAACGTTACGAACCGCTGCTCGTTGTTTATGCCTTGAATGTTTTCCCTCGTTGCTTCACGTTGCACTTGTTTGGGCATACCCAATGGTAGAGTGGACTCATCTCCTCAGTGTAATGCCATTCCGTTCCGCATTCTCTGCATTTCAACCAGTAACCGTCCGATCTGTCCAAGCGGCTGGCCCCAACACTCTCGTAGAATATGTCCATCTTTCTCGCAGCATCCCGTTTCTGTTCCTCGCTAAGCCGATCTGTCATACAATAGCGCCCCGACTTCCCTCACCGAATAACGCGGCCAAGGGAGAACTATGCTTGTTCAGCTTCGTCAATGTCTGAGACTACAGACGTGAGGCCGAGTCCATCAATTAGGACGCGTTCGGGCTTGTAGCCAACATACAAGTCGATCCATCCTTCGGCTGCATGGTAGGCCTGCCTGAACCGGAAGATTCGCCACCCCTTGTGTTCCCTAACCGGTTGAATTCCTCGCATAAAATCAAGAAAAGCGTACCTGGGCATGTTAGGTGAAGACGAATTCGCAGCCACAGATATCAGCTATTCAAACCCCCTATGGCGGTCCGACGCTAATAAGGTGAATTTGCCAGCCGTTCGATGGCACAGTTTCTCAGCCCATTGGTCCCTACTTTTTCTTGTGTGTATAGTTCGTGCGGACAACGCAGATTGATTTTTTCTTCGGGGCCTGGCTTTGCCTGTAGAGTTCTTGGCAGTGTTTGATGACCCGTTTGGCGGCTCCTGCCGTTTTCCAACCTAACACTTTCACGTGCTTTCCTTCTAGCACCTTGTACGTCTCGAATAGGTAGGCGATTTCCTTCAGAAGGTGCTCGGGGAGATCGCCCAAGTCGTGATATTCAGCGTAGCGGGGGTCGCCGGTCGGTACCGCCAGGATCTTATCATCTCTATTCTTACCGTCTAGCATTCGCAGGAGCCCTACAGGTTTTGCTGACATAATGCATCCTGGAAAAGTTGGGCTTGTCACCAACACGAGAATATCGAGCGGATCGCCATCTTCATCGAGAGTGCGTGGAAGAAATCCGTAATCGCCTGGAAAATGCACGGCCGAATACAGTACGCGGTCCAGCACTATTGATTTCTTTTTCACATCGTACTCGTACTTGTTTTCGCTTCCTTTCGGGCTCTCAATGACCGCATAGACGACCCTTGGCGATTTAGGTCCTGTTTCGAGATCGTTGAGAAAATCCAATTATCCTCCCCTTGCCGAAGCACTCGAGCGGTTTAGGTGGAAATAGGATGCGCGGTAGCGTGTTTTAAGACACGTGGTGCGGAGGATCATTCCTTCCGGGCGGTTTATTCCAGCATGATTGGAAAGGTGTTCGTCCTTACTAGGAAATGGTTCTATTTTTCCTGATTCTGTGAGCTAGTATGTTTCATACGGTCGGTAAGTACTGGCGCATTAGCAGTCCACATTTCTGGCATCTGACGAGCCGGAGGAGCATCCCATCCTTGTCAAAGTCCTGTCCTATCTCGTGAACAACACTGTGTTGGCAGGTCTCAGCCGATTCGAGTTCAACTAAGTTGACGTCTCTTCGTCGTACGATTAGCTCACTCAATCACTAGCCACTCCAGCTAATCTATCGTAGTGGGCAATTTTGAGCTCTTGTGGTACATTCTACTTCTTAGACCTGTACTCTTAAGCGAAGAATGGTCAACGTCTCGTGCGAACACGAATCGTCGTCAACTTCATATTATTACGGGTGTCCGCGCCGTGACAAATGGTTCCATGCATCTATAACGAGGGATACATACTATGAACGGGAGGTTGGGTTGAAGTTCTCCCAGCCGTGGGAATCTGAGAGAATTATGAAGTGTCCATATTGTGGGGTGCCGATGGATTTTGTGCGCAGATTCCTTATGGAGGTACGGTTGGAGAGCGCAGCTCCGGGACATGTAAAGGACTTTGAAGTTTGGCGTTGCGAGAAATGCCAGAAACTTTTCGTGGACCCGGGGGACGGGAAGCCTCACGAAACCGAGAGGTTGCCGACAGACACTCTGTCCTAGCTCCCGCGGAATTTGTCGGCGATAGATTTCAGTTCGCCGTGTTCTAGAACCTGAATCTTAGTGTCTAGTCGAACGTCGAGGCCGATTTGGCGAAGCAATCCAAACAACTGCTCCCCCGTTATCTGGCCTCTCACTTGACCGAATTGAACGAGTCCGGCCAGTTCTTGGAAAACCTGATCCGCTATTATCGGGTATTGGGCCCTCGCCGCGTGGTAGACTTCCCACGCACGTCCCACGAAAACCTTTTCGAAAACCTTACTCGGCTCGATCTTTCCGGGTTCAGTATGGCTCTGTTGCTTCGCTGTCATTCGCTTCTGCATTTCGGCTAGGCGTTGACGCTTCAGCCTTTCGAGTTCCGAGTCGTCGGTCATAATCGATCATTTTTACTCTTGATTCGGTTCTGGGCGACGCCTATGGACCATTCGAAGTCATAAACAAAACGGCCCGCGACAACCCATGCGTCCAACGATTCACGATCCACCGAGCATATCTCGTTTAACAGGCGTCGCGTCCCATTTCCGAAATGCCCACGGGGAAAGCCGCCGACGAATATCAGGGGGTTCTCGAGTTTGCTTACGCGTTCGGCGACAGTACGCATCAGGGTCGGTTTCCCGAGAATGCTGAAACCAAGCACGTTGCTCGCATGTGTCTTGCGTACTAGCTGTTGCAAATTGTTCTTCTCTACCTGCATCAACGGCTCTCCCTTATCGGGGACTCGTTTCTGAGCGAACAGTTGCTCGATGAGGCCTACGAATCGGATGTAGTTCTTCGGCAGGCGTATCTTTGGGTTTATTGAAATCAAATAATCGTCCTGTGTGTGAACGAATACGCTGAGCCCTCCCTCCCAGTTGAGCGGTGTCTCAATGATCTGAAGGAGAACGTTGTGAACTATATCCGGCCGCCCCATCTTTTCCACCGGTACACGATACCCTCTTCGCGCAAGCTTCTGCATCGCAACATGGTGAAACGCTCTATCAAGCAGAACCTCGCCCGGTTTTTTCTCCCGGCGCTCTGCATACCGCTTGATTTGAGCATGGGACTGAATCTCCGGCGGGACAATTTGAAGAGCCGATTCAACTAGAACTAGGGTCAACGCCAAGATTGCATCAAACTAAGTCTCTTAACCTAGCCACAAAAAGGTTACAAGACCATTTCGAGAGAGTGGAACCTGGTCGGTTCTTTGGCTTGGAGAAAGGGCGGAAACACTAGAGAAATTGCTCGTGAGAGGATCGAGATCTTGTTCAATCACGCCCAAAGAACTTTCCCGAAGAATCGAACTCTCGCTAACCGGTACATCGAGCTTGCACGCAGAATTGGGATGAAGGCCGGCGTTCGATTAACGAGGGAGCAAAAACTCAGGATCTGCAAAGGTTGCGGAGGCCTTCTAGTTCCGGGAGTAAATTGTCGTGTCAGAACAAGGTCGGAATTTGGGACAACTGTCTTAATTACGTGCCTTGATTGCGGAACAAAGAAGAGATACCCAACAGTGAGGGAACGACTTTCGAAAAAAAGCGGTTGAGAAGGCTACAGTCTAAATCCAGAAAGATGGACCCGACGATCTGGATAGGGAAAGAGGGTGCGTCTGAGGCCTTAATGAAACAAGTGGAGAACCAGTTGAAGACCCGAGAACTGGTCAAAGTGAAGATTCAGAAATCAGCGCTTTCGGAAACTGAGACGACTGATTTTGCCGAAAAGGTTGTCGCGTCCACTAGTTCGACGCTGGTCGAGGTATTGGGACACACCTTTACGGTCTACAAACGAAAGGAACTTCAGAAAGTTGCAAAGAGCAATGAAATTCCGTTCAGAAAGCGTTTCAAATGGTAAACTAAACTTATATGGCGCTCTCCGAATCTAGCCTCTTCGATATCAGCCGGAAAATTACATGCCAACACCACTAGATGTTCCTTCAGACGCGCTTATCGACAGACTGTCAAAATTCCTGAAGGAGAATGTGGGTGAAGTTGCCCCACCAGTTTGGGCAGCAAACGCGAAAACCGGATCTCACCGAGAACGTCCACCATCGAACCCGGATTGGTGGTACACCCGTTGCGCCTCACTATTACGAAAATTGTACATTCACGGCCCAGTCGGAATAGCTCGTCTACGAGTCGAATACGGGGGTCGCCTTCGCAAGGGAACTCATATCGAACACTCCCGCGTCGCAGGAGGCTCCGCCATCCGGGAACCGTTACAGCAACTCCAAAAAGCCGGTTTCATATCCATCGAGGCGAAGCAGGGTAGAAAGCTAACCGCTGAAGGTATTAGTCTTCTCAACCGAATGGCCGCCGACATTCTCAAGGGTGCCAGGAAGACGGAAGGCCAGTCATGATGAGCGATGATGAGGATTATTCCGACGAAGAACTCACGGAAATAAGGCGAAGGAGATACTCTGATCTACAGCGTGCTGCGTTGGATGAGCAAAGGCAGGCAGAATCGCGAAAACAATTTGAGGCCCAAAAGCAATCCGCCCTAAAACAAATCATGACACCTGAGGCAAGACAAAGGTTGACAAACATACGAATGGTGAAACCGGAATTCGCGGAACAGATAGAAATGCAACTCATACAACTTGCACAAACAGGCAGGATCAAGGTTCCGATCTCCGACGATCAACTTAAGGAAGCATTAGCGCGATTGCAGTCATCGCGAAAGGAGATTCGGATTCGGAGGGCTTAGGCTATGGCAAGAAACAAGCCAACCGCGAGAAAACGGAGACTTGCTGCAGCCCTTAAGACTCGTAAACCCGTTCCGACTTGGGTCATGGCGAAAACTGACGGTCATACCAGAACTCATCCCAAGAAAAGGCAATGGCGTCGAACGAAACTGAAAGCATAGAGGAGGAAGAAATTGAATGAGCGAGACTGAGTCTAAAGAAGAGAACATCGTCGAGGCTGAGGAAGAGGAAATCGAACAGGCACCGACCGAAGAGGTCTCAACGGAGGAAACGGCCTCTCCCGAAGAGGAAGAAGCGTCGGCCCCGGAAACTGTCCCCGCTGCTGCTGAGGCTGAAGCTCCCGAAGGCGAAGAGGAAATTGAGGTCGTCGAAGAAAAAATCTACACAATCTCCCTACGCCATGTCTGGGTCGTTACCCCACGCGGAAAAAGAGCCCCTCGGGCAGTGAGGGATGTGAGAGCTGACGTCGCTCGGCATATGAAAGCCGAGGAGGTTGCAATCAGTAACGAGGTTAATTCAGAGCTGTGGGCGCGAAGCATCAACAAGCCCCCAAGAAAGATCACGGTCCGCGCCGTCAAAGACAAGGAAGGCAAAGTGATAGTTTACCCGGCGAAGACCACCTAAGTCACTGACTCGCTGGTTCGTGCGCTGGTAAATTCGGAATGCCCATAATTCTCGCGGATGTCTTCGGCAGCCCGAACATTGGTGTTTACTGCTTCGCAAACGAGAATATTGCCATAGTTCCACCAGGATTGACCAAGCGCAAGATCGGACAGTTCGCTGAAACACTAGGCGTCGAAGTTTGCCATACCACCATAGCCGGCTCCACTCTCGTAGGGGCGCTGGTGACCGGCAACTCCAACGCTATCCTAGTACCACACACTATACGCGACTATGAGTTGGAACGAATACAAGAGTTCACAAGAGTTGTAGTACTCGATTCTCGATGGACTGCTCTAGGCAACGTCATTCTAACCAATGAT
>Ga0181530_10004542_pt1 | contig 14668 bp, 10 predicted proteins | sample PEATcosm2014_Bin_42_FD_119769 | JGI IMG/M metagenome (GOLD analysis project Ga0181530, IMG submission 119769) | Peatland microbial communities from MTU Mesocosm Facility, Houghton, MI, USA - PEATcosm2014_Bin10_60_metaG | ecosystem: Environmental > Terrestrial > Soil > Wetlands > Peat | place... | reverse complement strand
CGCCGTCGCGCACGCTGACACCGGACGTCACGCCGCGCGAACACGCGGAAACCACGCATTTTTCCGTGCTCGACAAGGCTGGCAACGCGGTGGCGGTGACCTATACGATCAATGGCGGCTTCGGCGCCGGAGTCATCGCCGGCGACACCGGATTCCTGCTGAACGACGAGATGGACGACTTCACCATCAAGCCCGGCGCGGCGAACCACTACGGCCTGGTGCAAGGCGAGGCTAATGCCATCGCACCAGGCAAGCGGCCGCTATCGTCGATGGCGCCGACGCTGGTGCTGCGCGACGGCCACGTGTTCCTGGTGCTCGGCTCGCCGGGGGGCGCACGCATCATCACCATCACGCTGGAAGCCGCACTGAACATTCTGGACTACAACATGGCGCCGCAGGAGGCAGTGGACGCGCCGCGCCTGCACCACCAATGGCTGCCGGATGAAATATTCGCCGAGCCATTTGCGTTGTCCCCCGATACGCAGGCGCTGCTGCAAGCGATGGGCTACCGGATCACCGAACAAACGCCCTGGGGCGCGACGGAGTTGATCGAGGTCGCGCCGCCGCAAGTCGCGGGCGAGCATGCGGCCTCTTCGGGCAATGACGCCGCGGCATCAGGCACGCTGCGGCCCGGATGGTATTACGGCGCCAACGATGCGCGTCGCCCGGCCGGCGCCGCGATCGGCTATTAGACCAAGCGCCCACCGTGTCATTGCGGGTGAGGCGAAGCAATCTGCTGCCCGGCGACCGACGGTGGCTCCCCGGGCAGGAGATTGCTTCGCTTCGCGCGCAATGACACGGTGCGGCCCCGCCCAAGCGAGGCACCGCACATGATCTCGCCCGCCCTGCTCGACGAAGCCGCCGCCTTGCTCGATGCCTGCCGTGCGCGCGGCGTCATGCTCGCAACAGCAGAAAGCTGCACGGGCGGCCTGATCGCCGCGGCACTGACCGCCATCTCCGGTTCCTCCGACGTGGTGGACCGCGGCTTCGTTACTTACTCGAATGAATCGAAGACCGACCTTGTCGGCGTCCCCGCAATGCTGATCGCCCGCCTCGGCGCCGTCAGCGAAGAAGTCGCGCGGGCCATGGCCGAGGGTGCCTTGGTTCGCTCGCGCGCCGGCATCGCGGTGTCGGTGACCGGCGTCGCCGGTCCGGGCGGTGGCAGCGCGGAGAAACCGGTCGGCCTGGTGTGCTTCGGCCTCGCCCAGCGCGACCGCGATGTCGCCAGCGAACACCTGATTTTCCCCGGCGACCGCGCCGCCATCCGCGCCGCCGCAGTCGCACACTCCTTCGCCATGATCCGCGCCCGGCTTTGAGTGCAACGGCTGAAGGGTAGATCTGCATTGCAACCATCAGCGAATTCAGGAGTCCAGGGCTGAGCACACACCCCCATCGTCTGCTCGTCGTGCAGCCGTTGCCCGGCATCGGCGACATGGTCTGGCATCTGCAGCACATCCGCGCCCTGGCACGCCACGCCGGCGCGCCGGTCACGCTGCTCGCCAAGCCTCGCTCCCGCGCCGACGAGATCTTCGCCGCCGAGGACACCGTGCGCGACATCATCTGGATGGATCGCGGCGCAAAAGGTGCGAGCGGCACGCATGACGGCCTGCGCGGGCTGTGGCGGCTGATCCGCACGCTGCGCGCCGGCCGATTCGATGCGGCAGTGCTGTTGCATCACAGCGCGTCATTGGCCTTCGCCACGCTGGCTGCGCGGATTCCCTTGCGGCAAGGCTACGGCATTGGCGCGCAGCGCTGGTTCCTCAATCGGGGACCGTACCTGCCGAAAGCGGTGTGGCAGCAACATCGTCCGTTGCAGCGTGCCACGCTGTTCTTGCAGGCCGCTCGCATCGCGATGGATGAATCGGAGCCGCGGCTGCCGATAGCACCGGCCACACGACTGACGGTGCAGCACCGGTTGCGCGAGGTGAAGCGGCCGCTGGTGGTGCTCGGCATCGGCAGTTCCGAGCCGACGCGGCAATGGGGGGCGCCGCGCTTTGCCGCCCTGGCGCGTGCCCTGATCGATGCCGGATGGCCGAGCCTGGCGCTGGTCGGCGGATCGGGCGAGGCGACGCTGCAACGCGAGATTTGCGCCGCGCTCGGCGACGATGCCGCGCGCGTGGTGCCGGCGCTGGATTGGCACCTGGCGGAGACGGCCGCGCTGCTGGCCGAGGCGTCATTCTACGTCGGAAACGACACCGGGGTGATGAACATGGCAGCCGCCGTCGGCACCCGCACCTATGCGCTGTTCGGCACCACGCCGGCGCTGCATCACAGCGCGCAGATCGTGCCGATCGTTTCTCCGCCAGGTGGGCCGATCGATGGCGTGGCGCGAGTATCGCTGGAGGCCGTCCTGGCCGCGGTGGTGGACGATCGCGGATTGCTGGGACCGGGAGAGAATAGCGGCGGCGCCCACCAATGCGAGCGACGGGCCCCGGCTTAAGTCGGGATTGTGCGCATTGTCGTAGCCCGTACCCGCGGCGCAGGCGAGGTATTCAGTTCTGCCGCAACATGAAATCGCGGCCCAACAGTTTCATGCCGACCCCAACCAGCACAAACGTGATCGCCAGCAATATGCCGCCCAGCGCGGCCAGCACCTCGAAATTCCCCGCCTCGCTGAGATCGTACAGCAAGACCGCCATGGTGCGGGTGTTCGGTCCGACCAGGAATATCGCGGTGGAAAGTTCGCGCGTCGCGACGATGAACACGATCAGCCAGCCACCCAGCAGCGTCTTCTTCAGCAGCGGCACCGTAATACGCGCGATGGTCGTAAGCCGGCCACAACCAAGAATCCGCGCTGCCTCCTCCATCTCCGGATGCAATGTGCCCATCGCGGCGGAGGCGTTGGTGAAGGCGATCGGCAGGAAGCGCGCGGTGAACGCGAAGATGATGATCCACGCCGTCCCGTACAGCGACAGCGGCGGCGCCGCATAGCTGGCGTAGAAGCCGATCGCCATGACCAGTCCGGGAATGACGAAGGGCGCCATCGCCAGGAAGCTCAGCACGCCGCCAAACCGCACGAGCCGCCGCCGCACGACATAGGCCACCAGCAACGCGATCGCCACGGCGAATGTCGCGGCCGTGGCCGAAAACCACAGCGTGTTCCAGACGTCGAACATCGCGGTCTCGTGCTCGAACAGCAGGAAGCGGTAGTTGCGCAGCGTCAGGTTCCGCAGGCTCAGTCCCCTGCCCCAGGCCTGCGCGAACGATGCCTCCAGCAACACCAGCAGCGGCATCAGCACCGAGACGATGCCGACCAGCGCACACCAGGCCAGCAACACCCAGCGCCAGCCGCCCAGCACGATCGGCCGGCGCTCGCCGCCCTTGCCGGTCTGCGACACGAAGCCCTTGCGCGACAGCAACAGTCGTTGCAGGCCGATCATCGCCAGCGTGATCAGCAGCAGCGGCATGGAGTAGGCGGCGGCGACCTCGACGCGCACCGGATATTCGAAGAACTGCCAGAGCTGGGTGGCGGCAACGTTGATGCGCGCCGGGATGCCGATGATGGCCGGCGGGCCGAACAGCGCCACCGCCTCCAGGAACACCACGATGGCGCCGCCGATGATCGAGGGCCACACCATCGGCAACGTCACCTTCCACGTCGCCTTCCAGGTGCCCGCGCCGAGAATGTTGGCGGCGTCTTCCATTTCCGACGACACCAGGTCGAGTGCCGACTTCACGAAAATGAAGATCAGCGGGTAGGATTGTAGCGCGATCACCGCGGTCAGGCCGGTGAAGGTATAGATATTCACCAGGTGATCGTGCGCCCCGGTGAGCCAGCGCCACAACTGGTTGATGAAACCGGCGTTCGGACCGGCCAGCAGGATCCAGCCGATCGCGGTGAGATAAGGCGGCAGGATGAACGCCCCGAGCACGCTGGCCCAGACCAGGCTCTTGCCCGGCATGTCGGTGCGCGACACCGCCCAGGCAAGCGGCACCGCCAGCACGACGCAAACGCCCGCCACCGCAACGCCGAGCAATAGCGAGTTCATCAGCGCGGCGACATAACGCTCGCGGCCGTAGGCGACGGCGTAGTTGGCGAACGTGAAGGCGCCGGCGTGGGTTTCGAAGCTGACGATCAGCAGCCTGGCGATCGGCAGCGCAACGAGGAACAACAGGACGGCGATCAGCGCCGCCCAGAGGAGGTTGGCGGGTTCGAAGCGGATGCGAATGCGTTGGGCAGCCACGGCGTCTCGCGTGATTGCCGGCGCGCTGTTCGTCATGGCCGGACTTGACTTGGCCATCCGCCCCGGAGCGTGCGTGCATGGCTGGCCGCCATGACGATCGACGCACCAGCCATGCCAAGGCGTGCGCCAGCCATGACGCGCACGTCCATCACACCCCGAACGTGTCGCGCCACATCTCTTTCACCTCCGGCACGCCCTGTTCGATTTCCGCAGGGGTGGCGCTGATCAGCGTCACCTGGTCCAGCGGCTTGGCGCCGTCGGGCGGCGGGACCTCGGGGCGAACCGGCATGATGAAATACTTGCGCATGATATCGGCATAGAGTGGCCCGGCGGCAAACTCCATGAACAGCTTCGCTGCGTTCGGGTGCGGCGCGTTCTTCGGTATGGCGCTGGGAGAATACACCGCCAGCGTGCCATCGGTCGGATAGACGATTGCCAGCGGATTGCCGCGTGACATCGACAGCAATGGCATCGACAGCGACACGCCCAAGCCGACATTGCGCTCGCCGGCGTTCAGCAGCGTGACCGGATCGTCGGCCGAACGGCCGATCTGCGGATTGTTCTTGTTCAGCGCTGTGAAGTAGTCCCAGCCATACATTTTGCGCAATACCACAGCCATCACGCCGATCGCGCCGGAATAGCCCGGATGGCCGACAGCAAGCTGGTCCTTCCATTTCGGATCCAGCAGATCCTTCCAGCTCCTGGGCGCATCCGCCGCCGTGACGTGCTGCGTGTTGTACGCCAGCAGGTAGATCCCGAGATAGAAGATCTGCCACATGTTGTCGGGATCGGGATCGCGTACCGCCGGGATCATGCCGTCGGCGTTGCTCGGCCGATACGCCAGCAGCCTGGCTTCGCGCTTCAGGTACAGATAGTGGCCATAATCGGTGGAGCTGAACATGTCGCATTCGGCCACGCCGGCCTGCATGTCCTGCGACAGACGCTGGAACGCGACCTGCGAGGTGCTGCGCACCACGTTCGCCGTGATGCCGGGATAGCGTTGCATGAAGGCGCGGCCGACGGCTTCGCCGGTTTCCGCCTGGACCTGACCGGAATACCAGGTCAGCGCGCCTTCCTTTTTCGCCGCTTCGTACAGCTCGCGCTCATGTGGCGACAGATCGTCGGCGGCGGTGGCGGCAAACGGGGCAAGCGCCGCGCCAGCCGCGGTGGCGGCGATGAACCGGCGTCTGGTGATCGATGGCATCTGGCAATTTCCTCGGACGTTTCATCTGCCGCGCCGGTCCCGTAGCATCGCGTTTCCAGGCTGTAAACAACGCAACACGGGATGGCGCCATGCACCAAAACCTGCTTGATCGGATCGGTATCGATATCGGCCGCAAGCTGAAACTCGAGGACGCGATCGCCTGGGCGGCCCGCCACGGCGTGCGTTTCATCGATGTCGAGCTCGACACCGGCGCCAATGCCTTTACCGGTTTCGATGCGGTGCGGGCAGCGGGAGTTTGCGACGCGTGCGCGCGCGCCGGCGTGCATCTGGGCCTGCACACCTCATCGGCCGTGAACGTCGCCGAATACGCGCCACTGCTGGCCGACGCAACCGACGCCTATCTGCGTGCTTATATCGACGCCGCCGCATTGCTCCGTGCTGAGTGGATCGTCGTGCATGCCGGCTTCCATTTCACCTCCGACGTGCCGCAGCGCATGCAGGCCGGTTTGGCGCGGCTGCAACGCATGGTGGCCTACGCCGAGGCTAAAGGCGCATTGCTGCTACTGGAGAATCTCAACAAGGAGCCGGCCGGCGCCGAGGTGCACTACCTGGCCCACACGCTGGAGGAATGGCGCTGGTACTACGAACGCATCGACTCGCCCGCGTTTGCGTTATCGTTCACCGCCAACCACGCGCATCTGGTGCCGGAGGGCGTGGCGGGCTTCGTCGATGCGATGCCGGTCGGGCGCGTGGTGGAGGTCCGCCTGGCCGATTGTTTCCGCAACGGCCACGAACAGCACCTGCGCCCGGGCGACGGCGATTTCGATTTCCCCGACCTGTTCCGCCGCCTGGAGGCGAAGGGCTTCGAGGGCCACTACATGAACGCGTTCGGCTCGCTGGACGACATGCTGGAGGGGCGCAGGATGTTGGAAAACCTCTCCCGCGAGAGCGAGGTCGAGACGCGTAAGCGGCGAGGGTGAGGGTGATCGGGGCGCCTCGCGCTACCTGCTACGTGCCGACCCGCTCACCCTCGCCCTCGGTGCTTACGCACCTCGACCTCTCCCGCTCCCGCGGGAGAGGTTTCCTGTCACGCCTTCGTCACATTCCAGAATACCGGAATCGCGCCTTGCAAAATGCCGCTCACAGTGCTGCGCCAGGCAGAAGGCGGCAGGTACTGGCCAAGCGGAATGAACGGCACCATCTCGAATGCCCGCAGTTGGATCTCCGCATCCAGACGCTTGCGCTCCGTCTCGTCGGTGCTGCCCATCCACGCATTCCGCATCGCCTCGATCCTGTCGTCCGTGGGCCAGCCAAACCACGCATCCTTGCCGTTGCCGCGAATGTTGCCGGCAAATACCGGATCGCGATACTCGGCCGCCGGATAGCCCGCCGGGAACAGCGACCAGCCACCCTTGTCCAGCGGCTCCTTGCTGGTGCGCCGCTGCACCACCGTCCCCCAATCCATCGATTGCTCATCCAGGTTGATGCCGACCTTGCGCAGCGAGTCGGCGATCACGTGGCTCATCGCATCGTAAAAGGTCTGGTCGGTCGGGTGCATCAGCACCACGCGCTCCCCCGCATAGCCCGCCTGCTTCAGCATCGCCCGGATCTCATCAGGACTGCGGCGCCGGCGCACCCGGTCCATGCCTGCCTCGTTGGCCGACGGCGTGCCAGGCATGAAGAATCCCACCGGCGCGTGGTACAGGCGCTGCTCGTCGCCCATCACCGCGGTCATCACTTCCACCTGGTCGATCGCCGCCAGCATGGCGCGGCGCACGCCCGGATTGTCGGTCGGCGACAGCAATTGGTTCGGCCGCAGCCCGCCCAGGGTGCCGTAAACATCGACCAGTCCGACGGTTACCCCCGGCGCCTTGCGCAACATCGGCAGCAGGTCCGGCAGCGGCGAATCCAGCCAATCGATCTCACCGTTCAGCATCGCGTTCGCCGCGGTCGCTGCGTCCGGAATGATCCGCCATTCCACCCGATCCACCAGCACGCGGTAGCCGCCGGCGGCGAAACTCACCGGCTCCGGGCGCGGCACGTAGCGCTGGTTCTTCGCAAACACCGCGAGATTGCCGGCGACGTATTCGTCGGCAACCCAACGGAACGGGCCGCTGCCGACCACCTCCGGAACCTGCTTGAACGGGTCGGTCTTCGCCAGGTGCTCTGGCATGATCACCGGCGTCGGTTGCGTCTTCGCCAGCGCGTAGGGCAACGACGCGAACGGCTGGCGCAGCCGGAACACCAGCGTCCGATCGTCCGTCGCCTCCAGCGCGTCCATCCGCTCGGCGATGGTCTGTCCGATGCCGTCCCGCTTCATCCAGCGCAGTACGGACGCGACGCAGTCGCGCGCCAGCACCGGCTCGCCATCATGGAACCGCAACCCATCCCGCAGGCGCATGGTCCAGCGCAGGCCGTCATCCTCCTCGCGATGGCCTTCGACCATCTGCGGCTGCGGGTTGAGCTTTTCGTCGCGGCCATACAACGTTTCGTACACCAGGCCGGCGAAGTTGCGGGTGACCAGCGCGGTCGTCCATACCGGGTCGAGGCTGGTAAGGTTGGCCTGGGGCACATGCACCAGCGTCTTCACCTTGCCGCCCACGGCAGGCTGTGCCAGCGCGGCACGGCTCAGTGTCACGGCCGCGGCACCAGTCAGCAGGTCACGACGTTTCATTGTTGTTGTCTCCGACGTTTCCGTTCGAACCGTGCGCGAAGGGTTCACCCGGCGCTGCACCATGGCCGCCATTCGGCGACCCCGGACATCATCGCCGCGCCGGCGGACGCCGCAGCATCCAGAATGCGACGCTGCCGCAGGCATAGAAGAAAATCGACAGCCCGAACGCCACCTGATAGCTGCCGGTCGTGTCGAATGTCCATCCTGCCAGCCACGCGCCCGACGCCGAGCCGATCCCCGTGCCAATGGTGATCGCCCCCAGGATCGAACCGAGATGCGGCCCGGGGAACAAATCGGCGGTCTTCGCCGTGATCGCCGGTCCGCGCGCCCCCCAGGTCAGGCCGAAGAAGCAGGCGTGCAGCCACAGCAACAGATGCTGGTCGGGCCCGGTGATGGCCATCGCGCAGGCCACGCCGATGATCGACGTGCCGTAGGTCATCACCGCGGACAATTCGCGGCCGATATAGTCGGAGATCCAGCCGGTCAGGATCACCCCCGGCAGCGACAGCAGCGCGCCAAGTCCGAGCACTTCGGCGGCGTACAACTTGTCGAAGCCCATGGTCACCGCGAACGCCAATTGATGCAGCGCCACCAGGAAGCTGCCCAGGCCGGTGAACACATAGACCAGCGTCAGCAACCAGAAATGCGGCGTGCGCATCGCCTGGCGCAGCGTCCAGCCGTCGTCTGCCGCACGCTCGGCGGACGACGCCGGGCGCTCGGCTTCGTTGCGGCGGAACAGCAATGCCAGCGGCAGGAATGCCACCGCCATGAAGCCGCCTTGCGCCAGATAGGCGCCGCGCCAGCCCAGGCCGGCGATCAAAAGCTGCGACAGCGGCGCGGAGACGGCGCGCGCGAAGCCGTTGGCGGATTGCACGATCGCCACCGCCATGCCGCGGCGACGCACGAAGCGTCGCGACAGAACCGGAACGAACACCACCAGGCCCAGGCAGTTGGCCCCCAGCGTCATCACCACGCCATACAGCAACACCACCTGCCACAGCGCATGCGAAGCGGCGCTGGCGAGCAATCCGGCAGCCAGCAATACGCCGCCGATCAGCACCATGCGGCGTGGGCCGAGCCGGTCGACCAGCACGCCGACCAGCGGCGAGGTCGCGCCGCCGACCATCTGCGACACGGAATAGGCGATCGAGGCTTCGCCACGCGTCCAGCCGAACGCCTCGATGAACGCGATGAGAAACACGGTGTAGGAATGCATGCACGCCGCGCCCACCGCGAAGGTGAGGAACGCTGCTGCGAGCAGCAGCCAGGCATGTCGCCGCGAGGCGCGCGGCGGGGCGGCGATTGGGCTCAGCCGGGCGCGCGCTCCGACGCGATGCGCAGGACAGCATGGTTGATCGGGGCGGCTTCGCTCATGGCGCGTCGGTTGTGCCACAGCACGACGCCGTGTCATAGCTGCCGCGGCAACCCGCCGAGGTGACCGGAGCGACAAGGCGCGGTCGCGTGGTAGCATCGCGACGACACGCGGACCGGTTTCGCCAGCGTCGGCAAGCCGCGCGTCCGCGCAACGATATCGCAGGGAACACCGCCATGAGCAGCATCGCCCACGATCATTCCCGCTGGGGTCCCGCCGATCAGATCGGCGCCGGCAACCTGCTGACGGTGGAAAAGCGTTTGGCCGCGCTGGGCTCGGTGCGCGAGGGCCGCGTCTATGACGTCAGCCACGAAATCAGCATGGGCGCGCCGTTCCTGGTGCCGAACCAGACGCCGTTCCTGCTGTCGATGTGGGCGACCTGGCGCGACAGCATCAAGCGCCGGCGCTTGCTGGGCGCCACCAACGACGCCGGTGCGAATGTCGAACGCATGGAGATGACCGCGCATGTCGGCACGCATATCGACGCGCTGGGGCATTTCTCGAAAGGCGACCGGCTGTACAACGGCTTGTCCGCCGCCGACGCGGTGACCGACTGGGGACTGGAGAAGCTCGGCATCGAACATGCGCCGCCGATGATCACGCGCGGCGTCTTGCTCGATGTCGCAGGGCTGGATGGCGGCCCGCATCTCACCCCCGGGCGCGTCGTCACGCCGGACGACCTCGCACGCACCGCCGATACGGCGAAACTGGCGATCGAACCGGGCGACATCGTGCTGATCCGCACCGGCTGGGGCCGCTATTTCGGCGCGGACAACACGCGCTATCTGGCCGGCGAGCCGGGCATCGACGCACCCGCGGCGCGCTGGCTGACGCAGCAGGGCGTGGTGGCGATCGGCTGCGACAACATGGCGGTGGAAGTGCTGCCCAATCCCACCAAGGGCCTGTCGATGCCGGTGCACCAGCACGCGCTGGCCGAGGCCGGCGTGTACCTGATCGAGAACCTCGCGCTCGACGAACTCGCGCGCGACGGGTTGACGCAGTTCTGCTTCATCCTGCTGGCAACCAAGTTCCGCGGCGCAACGGGCAGCCCGGTTCGGCCGGTGGCGCTGGTGTAGTATGCACAGGGCGGCGTGACTGACGCTCGGGCGGCGAACCGCGCGGCCGCCCCCTGTCACCCGGCAATCCAGTCACCCGGCAATCCTGTCATTGCGAGTTGACCACCGGCCGACGGCCGACCCGCCCTGAATGAAACAGCGAATGGCAGCGGGGAAGAGCCTCCCCCTCCCCTTGCGGGAGGGGGTTGGGGGGAGGGGTACGTGCGGCACGAACCCCTCCCCCCAACCCCCTCCCTCAAGGGGAGGGGGAGTCTGTTTCTTGCTAGGCGCGCAGCGACGAAGCAATGACACGTTGCGCCATGCCTCGCCATGACAGGTTCCTCCGTGCATTACCACGCCGCGTTAGAGAGCCATTCTGTCGGCCGATTGTTAGACCTGCTCGGGTGACGCGCCGTGCCCTCCCCGCTACGCTGGCGGCTCCACCCCATCGGCACGGAGGCCTCCACTTGCCCGGACCGCCGCGCGACACGCGTTCGCCCGTAAAGCTCAGCGATGTCGCCGCCGCGGCCGGCGTGGCGCCGATGACCGTGTCGCGCGTCATCAACACGCCCGACCGTGTCTCGCCGCACACCGCCGCCCGCGTGCGCGTCGCGATCGATAAACTGGGTTACGTGCCGAACCTGGTGGCCGGCGGCCTGTCCTCGCGCCGCTCGCGCATGGTCGCGGCCATCGTGCCGACCATCGCGCATCCGATGTTCGCCGAGATGGTGCAGCAGTTCACCGAGACGATGCGCGGCGCCGGCTACCAGGTGATGCTGTCGCTCAGCGGCTACGCCGATTTCGCCGAACTCGACCTGGTGCGCGGATTGCTGGCGCGCCGGCCCGACGCCATGCTGGTCACCGGTGCCGACCATCCGCCGCCGCTCCGCCAGATGCTGGCGGAAGCGGGCATCCCGATCGTGGAGATCTGGGACGTTGCGCCGCAGCCGGTGGACATGCTGGTGGGGCTGGATCATGTGCAGGCCGGTGCCGCGGTCGCAGAGCTGTTCCTTGCCAAGGGCATCGATCGCTTTGCCGCCTTCGCGGCGTCCGACGCACGCGCCCAGGCGCGGCGGCGCGGCTTCACCGACGCGGTGCGGCAGGCCGGCGGCACGGTACTCGCCGATGCGGTGTTGCCGGCCCCGAGCACGATCACCGCGGGACGCCAGGCGATGAGTGCCCTGGCGTCCGCACTGACCCACCGCACCGGGCTGTTCTGCAGCTCCGACATGCTGGCATTCGGCGCGATCACCGAGGCGCGCGTGCGCGGCATCGACGTGCCCGGGCGCCTGGCGGTGTGCGGCTTCGGCAATTTCGAGCTGGGCGCGGCGAACGAGCCGCCGTTCAGCACGGTGAGCGTGGAAGGCGCCGAGATTGGCCGCACCGCGGCCGGTTTCCTCCTCCGCCGGCTGAGCGGCGCGCCGGCTCGTGAAGACGATCGCATTCATGTGCCGTTCCGCATCATCGAGCGCGCCTCCACCTGATCTTCCGTCTTCCGTCCGGCTGCCGGTGGGCCATTGTTGCGCTGCACCACAACATGCTATGCTGCGCCGCAGCATAGTGGTCGGCCGGCGCGATCCGGACCCAGCCAGGGCGAAACAGAAGGAATTCCAATGGATTATACTTCGGATCGTCGGCTGGATTACGTCGAGGCCGGCGGACTGCGCGTCGCCCACGCCCTGCACCATTTCGTCACGGCCGAGGCGATCCCCGGTACGGGCATCGATCCGGCCGCCTTCTGGCAGGGGTTCGGCGCCCTGGTCCGCGAGCTGGCGCCGCGCAACAAGGTGCTGCTGGCGCAGCGCGATGCGTTACAACAGCAAATCGACGACTGGCACCGCGCGCATCGCGGCAAGCCGATCGACAGCGTCGCGTATCTGCGGTTCCTGCGCGACATTGGTTATCTGTCGCCGGAGCCGGCGGATTTTGCCGTCGACACCAGCCATGTCGATGCGGAGATCGCCAGCATCGCCGGGCCGCAGCTTGTCGTGCCGGTCACCAATGCGCGCTATGCGCTGAACGCGGCGAATGCGCGCTGGGGCAGCCTGTACGATGCGCTGTACGGCACCGACGCGATCCCGGAGGACGATGGCGCGACGCGCGGCGGCGGCTACAACAAGCTCCGCGGCGCGCGGGTGATCGCTCGGGCGCGCGCCATCCTCGACCAGGCGGCGCCGCTCGCCGCCGGCAGCCATGCGGATGCCACGTCGTATGCACTGGATGGTCCGGCGCTGTCGGTCACGCTGAAGGACGGCACGCAGACGGGATTGCGCAACGCGGCGCAATTTGTCGGCTATCGCGGCGATGGCGCCCGCCTGACTTCCGTGCTGCTGCGGCACCACGGGCTGCACATGGAAATCGTGATCGACCGCAGCCGTCCGACCGGCCAGGAAGATGCGGCCGGCGTCGCCGACGTGCTGCTGGAATCGGCAATCACCACCATCCAGGACCTCGAGGACTCCATCGCCGCGGTCGATGCCGAGGACAAGGTGCTGGCCTACCGCAACTGGCTCGGCCTGATGAAAGGCACGCTGCAAGATACGTTCGAGAAGGGCGGCCGCACCATGACGCGGCGCCTGCACACCGACCGCAGCTACCACAAGCCGGGCGGTGGCAATCTGTTGCTGTCGGGCCGCAGCCTGATGCTGGTGCGCAATGTCGGCCATCACATGTACACCGACGCGGTGCGCTTCGCCGACGGGAGAGAAATCCCCGAGGGGCTGCTGGACGCCGCGGTGACCTCGCTGATCGCGCTGCACGACCTGAACAACACCAGTCCGCTGCACAACTCGCGGGCCGGCTCGGTGTATATCGTCAAGCCGAAGATGCACGGGCCGGATGAGGTGGCGTTCACCGACACGCTGTTTGGCCGCGTGGAGGACCTGCTGAAACTGCCGCGCTACACGATCAAGATGGGCATCATGGACGAGGAACGGCGGACGTCCGCCAACCTCAAGGCGTGCATCTTCGCGGCCAAGCACCGCGTGGCGTTCATCAACACCGGCTTCCTGGATCGCACCGGCGACGAAATTCATACGTCGATCGAAGCCGGCCCGATGATTCGCAAGAACGAGATGCGCAACACGCCGTGGATCAAGGCGTACGAGGACCAGAACGTCGATATCGGCCTGGCCTGCGGGCTGCGCGGCAAGGCGCAGATCGGCAAGGGCATGTGGGCGGCGCCCGATCGCATGGCCGACATGCTGGCGCAAAAGATCGGCCATCCGATGGCCGGGGCGAACACCGCGTGGGTGCCGTCACCCACCGCCGCGACGCTGCACGCGCTGCACTACCATCAGGTGGATGTCGCGGCGCGGCAGACCGAGCTGGCGTCGCGACCGCGGGCACCGCTGTCCGACCTGTTGACGCTGCCGCTGGCCGACCGGCCGAACTGGTCGCCCGACGAGGTGCAGCAGGAGCTGGACAACAACTGCCAGGGCATCCTCGGCTACGTGGTGCGCTGGATCGACCAGGGCGTGGGATGTTCGAAAGTGCCGGACATCCACGATGTCGGGTTGATGGAGGATCGCGCGACGCTGCGCATCTCGTCGCAGCACATCGCCAACTGGCTGCATCACGGGATCACCGACGACGCGCAGGTGATGGCGACGCTGCGGCGTATGGCGGAGGTGGTGGACCGGCAGAACGCCGGCGATCCGCTGTACAAGCCGATGGCGCCGGGGTTCGACGGCGTGGCGTTCAAGGCGGCGTGCGACCTGGTGTTCAAGGGCCGCGCGCAGCCGAACGGGTATACCGAGTTCATCCTGCATGCGCGGCGGCGGGAAGCGAAGGCCGGCGCCGCGTAGGCGGGTCGTTCTCGGCTTCGGCGTTCGCTGATACGTCGTAGGTCGACCACTTGAATTGCCCGGCGTAACGCTATTGAGCGTCGTGACCGGTGGCCGCAGCTCCGCAATCAAGGTTTTGATAACGCCTATGGGGCCTTCGCCCGCCATGACGCGACGGACGATGCTACGCCGCATGGTGATTCGGTTATTCCTCGGCGAACCCTAAAGTTCACAAGACATCGTGCGGCGCGACCCGTCGGGTTCTGCCCTCGCTCAGCGACGATGTCGCATGCGGTCAGCGATGCTCTACCAACAACGATGCGCTACCAACAATAGGGCATGACGATCGACAGCCATGTGGCGCAATGACCCATGCCGTTGGCCATCTCGTACACGATCGTCACCCCCGCCGCACCGATGAGCAGACCGACGG
>Ga0181530_10004523_pt1 | contig 14712 bp, 12 predicted proteins | sample PEATcosm2014_Bin_42_FD_119769 | JGI IMG/M metagenome (GOLD analysis project Ga0181530, IMG submission 119769) | Peatland microbial communities from MTU Mesocosm Facility, Houghton, MI, USA - PEATcosm2014_Bin10_60_metaG | ecosystem: Environmental > Terrestrial > Soil > Wetlands > Peat | place... | reverse complement strand
CGGCCCTTCGCCGCCGGCGACGGCGCCGGGGGCCCGCTCGACGGGAGCCCGGATACGGCGGAGGAGTACGTGACGCTCGAGTGCGACTACCCGTCCGGGGAGTACGCGCCCTAGCGCTCAACGGCGGTAAGTCTCGACGAGGTTGTCCATCACCCGTCGAGCCGCATGTCGGCCCGCTGCCGCGCGGGGTCCCTGTCGTACCAGGCCACGATCTCCCGGGCGTCCTGCTCGAACCTCCCGGGCGCCCAGCTTGAACGGGATCTCGGCGCGGCAGCCGGGCACGACACTGCGCAGTTTCGAGGTGCCGAACACCATCGACTGCGCCTGCCGCCGAGCAGCCCCGCGCGCCAGTTGGCGTCGGCCGCGGCGACCGCGTCGGAGGGGACGTGCACGATGCGCGCCTTGGTGCCCGCCGCGGCGCCGGCGTCTGCGCCACCTGGTTCCAGGTCAGCACGTCGTCGCAGGTGATGTGGAACGCCTCCCCGATCATCCGCGGGCGTCCACCGCCATCGAGATCCGGTACGACCGGGCCTGATCAGCATCCGGCTGAGCGCCGTCGCACGGCAGACCGGCATCTCCGGGATCGTGCCCAGAAGTTACTAGGCGACCGCCATCCCGTCCGTTACGCTGCCCCCGTGCAGGTCCCGCTAACAGATGTGCACACAAAGGGATGGGAATGCACATGAAAAGACACATAAGCTGGCGGCTGGCCGCCGCCATCACGCCAGTGGCCGCGCTCACCGGGCTGGCGTACGCCGCTGGCGGCCCGGCCGGCGCATCTACCAGGACGGAATCCGCCGTCCCCGTTGCGCACCCGATGGCCCGCGCGATCTTGCCGGCCGGCCTGCCGCACACCCACCTGCCCACTCACTCGCTGGTAGATACCGCGAACGGCACCGTTACCACCGATATCTGGTCCGGGTACGCTGCGGTCGCCTGCCGCACCTGTCATCTGCGCTACGCCGAAGCCCAGTTCACGATTCCGAGCGTGAACTGCACTGATTCCACGATCGGCACATCCGGATATGCGTTCGTCGCGGATTGGGTGGGCCTGGACGGGCTCACCAACGGCACCGTGGAGCAGACCGGCGTCAACGGGTACTGCACGTCCACATCCAGCCCGGCCACCTACTACGCCTGGTATGAGATGTACCCGCTGCAGCCGGTCGTGTTCACCGGCGTCTCGCCCGGGGACGCGATCGAGGCGGACGTGTACTTTAACGGCCGCACCTACCGGCTGCACCTGGCCGACATCACCACCCGCGGGTTCATCACCACCTCGCAGGCGTGCCCGTCCGGGCAGACCTGCCAGCACACCGACGCCGAAGTGATCACCGAGGACCCGGGCGGTGGTGTCCCGGAAGGGTATGACCTGGCCGACTTCGGGCAGGCGAACTACCTGAACAGCCAGGTGACCAGCCTGGCGGGCATCCAGGGCAACTACGGGCCCGCCAACGGGTACTGGACCCCGTACGCGGTCACGATGGTGAACGGGGCCGACGTGATGGCCACGCCGGGAGCCGCCGAAGGCGGCACGGCGTTCCCGGTCACCTGGAACGCATCGTTCTGACGATCATCACAAGGACCGGCCGGGCGCCGGAACCGCGGACGATTTCGTGCAATCCCACCGGATTCACTTGCTTCGGGGTATTGTCACTCTCAATCCTGCTATGATCACCTTCGGTGAAATAGTGCCGGATTAGGGAGATTTGTTCGCTTGACTGCCGTGACCACTTCGCTTGCTCCCGCCAGCCCTGAGACGGTACGGGACGCAGGCCGGTTAACGCTCCTGGCTGCCAGGCCGGGTGCCGTGACGAGAGCCCAGCTCCCGCCGCCCAGGTCACCGACCAAGGAGACATTCATCGTGATGTACCACCGGCCTTCCATTGCAAGGAGTGATTACTCTACGTATATAATGGGGCACGGACCGCATCTACTGGCCTGTTCGGACGGCGACGTGTTGAGCGACCCGGGCTCCGCGGACGACGGTCCAGGTGTGGGAGACCGCAAGAACGCCGGTCTGCAGCCGCGGTCAGCTGGGTACCGCCCCCCGCGCCGGGCCCGGGGCGCCCAGCGAGCCCAGCCGGCCAAGCGGGCGGAGCAACCCGGCATCTCCTGGGGTCGGGCCGGCCCGGCCAGGCTCAGCGGCCGGCCGAAGGGGTCGAGCCCCGGGACGCTGCGGCGCCGCAGTGCACGGGGGCCTTGCATGAGGTCCGTTCGGCGGAATGATCCTGGGGTCAGCTGGCCGACGCCGCCATCCGGGCGATCGCCTGGTCGAGGATGTCGGCGCTGGTGGCAAAGTTCAGCCGGGCGTAACCGCTGCCGACCGCGCCGAACCGCAGCCCCGGTTCCAGGGCGACGCGGCCGCGCTCGAGGAAACGATCGCAGGCGTGGTTATCCGAGCCTAGCGCGGAGCAGTCCAGCCAGGCCAGGAAGGTCGCCTCCGGCGGGTGCCAGGCGACCGTGGGCAGGCGGTCCCATAGCAGGGTCGACAGCAGCGCCCGGCGATGATCGAGGGTGGCCAGCAGCCGGTCGAGCCAGGGCTCCCCCTCGCTGAAGGCGGCGATAGCGGCCAGCACGCCGAAGTGGCCGATGCGCCACTTGGTATCGGGCGGGAACCGGTCGGTCAGGGCGGCCATCCGGGGCGTGGCCGTGACGACCGCGGCGCACTTCAGCGCGGCCAGGTTCCAGGCCTTGCTGGCGGACAGCACGGTGACGGCGACGTCTGCGGCGCCCGGCACGCTCAGCAGCGGGGTAAAGGTGGCGCCGGGCAGCACCAGCGGGCCGTGGATCTCGTCGCTAACCAGCGCGACCCGGTAGATCCGGGCCAGCCGGACCAGCGCGGCCAGTTCGTCGGCGGTATGCACCCGTCCGACCGGGTTCTGCGGGTTGCACAGCACGCACGCGGCCGGGTGGGTGGCGAACGCGGCCTCAAGCCCGGCCAGGTTCAGGCGCCAGCCGTCGGACCCGTGAGCCAGCGGGACCTCCAGGATCCGGGCGCCCGCCTCCGGCACCCAGTCGAAAAACGGCGGATAGACCGGCGGACTGATCACGACCGCGTCCCCCGGGCGGGTCAGTACCCGGAGCAGTTCGACCACACCGACCCCGACATCGGTCACCGCCATTACCGCGCCCGGGTCCACGTCCCAGTTCCAGCGGCGGGCCGCGAACCCCGCGATGGCCCGGCCGAGATCCGGGATGGCGTGGGCGTACCCGGCGTCGGACCGCTCGACGGCCTCGCGCAGGACGTCCGCGACGGGCGGCGCGAGCGCGAAGTCCATCTCGGCCACGGTCAGCGGCAGCACGTCGGGGGCGTAGGTCTGCCACTTCGCACTGCGCCGGCGCCGCAGCACGTCGAGCGGGTCGACCGGCAGCACCTCGGCTCCAGCATTCATGACGACCAGCCTGCCGCACCAGGTCAGGCCGGCGCCGGGAATCCCGCGGAGAAGGCCCCCGCCACCATGTCAGCTGACCTGGTCCCGCTGGTCTTCGGGCAGGGCCGGCCTCCTTGCTGAATGACCGTTCAGCAAGGAGGGATGCAGGCCGGTGCCGGGAGCACCGGGCGTGGGCACCATTCGGCGCCCTGGCCCGGGACGTCGCCTGAGGTACCCTGCCTAAGGGGCCGATTCGATGAATAGCTGGTTTCAGCACGCGATCGTGGCCGGTGGCCGACTACGGCTGTTCTGCTTCTTTGTGTCCTTTATTGCGGCGTTCTTGTTTATCCGGTTCAGCGTCCGGATGATCCGCGCCCAGGTGAGGTGGTGGCCAGGCAACGTCACGCCCGGCGGAGTGCACTTCCATCACGCCATCTTTGGTGTCGTTTTCATGTGTGTCGGCGGGGTCGGCGGCCTGGCCGTGCAGAATCCCCGCTCGGGCTGGGCGGCCGCCGCCGCCGCGCTGCTGGGCATCGGGATGGCGCTGGTGCTGGACGAATTCGCCCTGGTGCTGTTCTTGAAGGATGTCTACTGGAGCGAGCAAGGACGCCTGTCGGTAGAGGTCGTCTTCATCGCCGTTGCCCTGTGCGGCCTGGCCCTGCTCGGGGGGATGCCGCTGGGCGTCAGCCCCTCCTCGGGACGGGAAACGCGCCTGGAGGCCTACCTCGGCCTTGCTCTCGTCCTGTTGGTCAACCTTGGCCTCACCGCCATCTGCCTGCTGAAGGGAAAGGTCTGGTCGGGCGTTATCGGGGTCTACATCAGCCTGTTCGCCCTGGTCGGCGCGATCCGGGTGGCCCGGCCCGGCTCCCCGTGGGCGCGCTGGCGCTATCCGGAAGGCTCCCGGAAACAGGCCAAGGCGGTCGCCCGCGAGAAGCGGTACGGGCGGCCATTGACTCGCCTCCTGACCTGGTTCCAGGACGTGATCGCGGGCAGCCCGGATCACAATGGTGACTGAAGCCCCCGGCGATGCAGCCCACGTAGCTGCCCAGATATTGATAACCGTCAATGCGCTGTTGGGCAGGCCGCTTCGAGCGGGACGCTCAGACGCCCAGATTCCGGCCGATGATCTCCTTCATGATCTCGGTGCTGCCGCCGTAGATGGTATGGACGCGCGTGTCCAGGTAGGCCCGGGCCACCGGGAACTCCATCATGTAGCCGTAGCCGCCGTGCAGCTGGAGGCAGGCGTCGATCACTCGCTTCTGCAGCTCGGTCGTCCACCACTTGGCCTTGGCCGCCTCGACCGCGGTGAGCTCGCCCGCGACCATGGCCTCCAGGCAGCGGTCCACGAAGACCTGGGCGAGGTCCAGTTCGGTGTCCAGCTCGGCGAGCACGAACCGGTTGTGCTGGAAGGAGCCGATCGGCCGGCCGAACGCCTGCCGGTTCTTCGCGTACTCCAGCGTTTCGGCGAAGATCGCCCGGGCCCCGGCGACGGCGCTGATGGCGATCGACATCCGCTCCGCCGGCAGGTTGTGCATCAGATGGTAGAAGCCCTGCCCGGCCTGTCCGAGCACGTTGGCCGCGGGCACCGGCACCTGGTCGAAGAACAGCTCCGCGGTGTCCTGGGATTTCAGGCCGATCTTCTCCAGGTTCCGGCCGCGGCTGAAGCCGGTCATGCCCCGCTCCACGACCAGGAGGCTGAAGGCGCGGTGCCCCGCCCCGGGATCGGGGCTGGTCCGGGTGACCACGATCACCAGGTCGGAGTTGATCCCGGAGGAGATGAAGGTCTTGGCCCCGGACAGCATCCAGGTGTCCCCGTCGGGGATGGCCCTGGTCCGGATGCCGGCCAGGTCGCTGCCTGTGCCCGGCTCGGTCATGGCGATCGCCCCGATCAGGTCGCCCGAAGCGAAACCGGGCAGCCAGCGCCGCCGCTGCGCGGGGGTCGTGAGCGACGTGAAGTACGGGGCGATGACGTCGTTGTGCAGGCTGAACAAAGGAGTCCCGGGGCCGGCCCGGGCGAGTTCCTCGGTCACCACCGCGTTGAACCGGAAGTCATCGGCTCCCCCGCCGCCGAACTCCTGCGGGACGTTGAAGCCGATCACGCCGTGCTTGCCGGCCGCCCGGTACACTTCCCGGTCGACGATCCCGGCCTTCTCCCAGGCCCGCGCGTGCGGCGCGACCTCACGCGCCAGGAACTCCCGCACGACCTCGCGGAACTGCTCGTGCTCCGGCTCGTAAACGGTGCGCCGCATGCACTGCTCCCCCGGGCTAGAGCAGTTCGAGGATGGTGGCGTTGGCCTGGCCGCCGCCCTCGCACATGGCCTGGAGCCCGTAGCGGATCCCGTGGTCCCGCATGCGGTATGCGAGCGTGGTCATCGCGCGGGCCCCGCTGCCGCCCAGCGGGTGGCCCAGGGCGATGGCGCCGCCGTTCGGGTTCAGCACCTTAGGGTCGGCGCTCAGCTCAGCCAGCCAGGCCAGCGGCACCGGTGCGAACGCCTCGTTGATCTCGGCCGCCCCGATCTGGTCGATGGTCAGCCCGCTGCGCTGCAGGGCCTTCCTGGTGGCGGGGATCGGCGCGGTCAGCATGATCATCGGATCGGCGGCGGCCAGCACCGCGGTGTGTATCCGCGCCAGCGGGGTCAGTCCCAGCTCGGCGGCCTTGGCGCTGGTGGTGATGAGCAGGCCGGCCGAGCCATCGCTGATCTGTGAGCTGTTCCCGGCCGTGATCACGCCGTCCGGCTTGAACGCCGGCTTGAGCTTCGCCAGGGTCTCCAGCGTGCCGCCGCGCCGGATGCCCTCGTCCTTGGTGACCACCGTGCCGTCGGGCGCGGTCACTGGCACGATCTGCTCGTCGTACCCGCCCTCGTCCTGCGCGGCGGCGGCCCTCTCGTGCGAGGCGAGGCTGTATTCGTCCAACTGGGTGCGGGACAGGTGCCACCGCTCGGCGACCATCTCCGCGCCGATGCCCTGGTCCGGCGCCACGCCGTCGTAACGGGCCCGGAAGCTCTCGCCGAACGGCCACGCCTGGCCGATGGAGGAGCCCATCGGGACCCGGCTCATCGACTCCACGCCGCCGGCCACGGCCACGTCGTACTGGCCGGAGATCACCCCGGCCGCTGCGAAGTGCACGGCCTGCTGCGAGGAGCCGCACTGCCGGTCGACGGTCACGCCTGGCACGGATTCGGGCCAGCCCGCTCCCAGCACCGCGTTCCGCGCGATGTCGAGGGTCTGCTCCCCGACCTGGCTTAGGCAGCCCCAGATCACATCGTCCACGACGGCCGGGTCGATCGCGGTCCGGTCGGCAAGCGCCCTGAGCACAAGTGCCGAGAGGTCGACCGGATGCACCCCCGACAGTCCCCCGTTGCGTTTGCCTACCGGTGTCCGCACTGCCGCCACGATTACCGCGTCACGCACTGAGCTGTCCTCCAGGTCGCCGGGACCGGCCGCAATCCCGGGATATTCGGGTACTCCGCCAGGCTAACACGCTGACTACCATTGAATCTATAGAAACTATCTGATCTCGCGAAAGCAGCCGACCGTTTCGGCATCCAGCATTGCCAGCCGGTATTGCTCTTCGGCCAGAAAAAACGGGTACAGCCCGGCGGCGAGCCCGGCGGCGATAACGCCCTAAGTTTCGGTCCGCTGCCCGGCTGGTCGGATCCGCCGGTCACCCAGCAGGTGAACGACCTCGCCCGGCGGCAGTGCGGCAATCAGCGACAACGCCGCCGTGACCGAACCTGATACTCCGCGCGCCGTCGCTGTCACGCCGTATCCGGCTCGGTTCGCAGGCGGGCTCCGGGTCATAGGAATTTAGATTCTTTGTCAGTAACATGGAGCAACCGAAACCTGGCCCGGACGGAGATGGTGCCGTGACGAGACCGGTGGGCGCGCGCTCGTCCAGCACGACCGACTACCGCGTCCGGCCGCTGAAGATGGCCGACATGGTGGCGGGCCGCATCCGCCAGATGATCGCGCGCGGCCAGCTCACCGACGGCGAATGGCTGCCGACCGAGCCCGAGCTGATGGAACAGTTCGGGGTCTCCCGTCCCACGCTGCGGGAGGCGTTCCGGCTGCTGGAATCGGACTCACTCGTCACCATCCGGCGCGGGCCGCCGGGCGGCGCCCGGGTGACCGTGCCCGGGCCCGAGGCCGCCGCCGCCCAGTTCGGCATGCTGCTCACGCTGACCGGCACCACCCTGAAGGACGTGTACGAGGCGCGGACGATCATCGAGCCCGCCGCCGCCCGCCAGCTCGCCGAGGGGGGCACGGCCGCGGACCGCAAGCAGCTCGCCGCCGCCCTGGACCAGCTGCGCGACAGCATCGGGGACCCGCTGACCTTCGGCCGGATGACCACGGCGTTCCACCAGCGCGTGGTCGAGTTGTCCGCCAACAAGACGCTGACCGCGGTGGTCGGGATGCTCACGGAGATCATCAACCGGCACATCGAGCGGACCTTCAGCCAGACCACCCGGACGCCGGAGGAGATCGAGGCGGACAACCGGCGCGCGCTGCGCTCCTACGAGAAGCTCGTGGAATTCGTCGGCGGACGCGACGGTGACGGCGCGGAGAAGCACTGGGCCAGCCACATGCGCGGCCTCCGCCAGTACCTGATCCCCGACGCCGACACCCGGGTCGTCGACCTCCTCTACTGACCTCACGTGGGAGGAGCCTGGACACCGATCTGTTCCGCAGCACGGCCGCCGGGACGGGACGCTGATCGCGACCGTGGTGCAGGAGGGCCTCGTGCACGCCAACCGCACGTCCGCCACCGGGCCCGCACCCGGGTAGGGACGGCACGTTAGCCGGAGAGCCATCGCTGAGAGAGGAGTCTGCATGTCCGGTCCGCTGCACGGGCTGCGGGTGGTCGAACTCGCCGGGATCGGCCCGGGACCGCACGCGGCGATGATCCTCGCCGACCTGGGCGCCGACGTCGTGCGGGTGGACCGCCCGGTCGCGGCGAGTTTCGGCCTGGCCGGGGACGGGCCCGACCACCTGCTGCGCAACCGCCGGTCGGTGACGGCTGATCTCAAGACGGACAGCGGCCGGGATCTCGTGCTGCGCCTGGCGGCCCGGGCCGACGTGCTGCTGGAAGGCCTCCGGCCGGGGGTGGCCGAACGGCTCGGCGTGGGACCGGAGCACTGTCACGCGGTCAATCCCCGGCTCGTCTACGGCCGGATGACCGGGTGGGGACAGGACGGCCCGATGGCGTCGCGCGCCGGGCACGACCTCAACTACATCTCGCTGACCGGCGCCCTGCACGCGATCGGCCCGGCCGACCGCCCGCCCCCGGTGCCGCTCAACCTGGTCGGCGACTTCGGCGGCGGCTCCCTGTTCCTGGTCACCGGGATACTCGCCGCGCTGTGGGAACGCGAGCGTTCCGGCGAGGGCCAGGTGGTGGACGCGGCCATGGTCGACGGCGCCAGTGTGCTGATGCAGATGATGTGGGCGTTCCGTGGCGTGGGCACCTGGAGCGACGACCGCGACGCGAACCTGCTGGATGGGGCCGCGCCGTTCTACGACTCCTACACCTGCGCGGACGGCCGGTGGATCGCGGTGGCCCCGCTCGAGCCCCGGTTCTACACCCAGTTCCTGGCGGGCCTGGGCATCGCGGACGAGGACCTGCCCGCCCCGGGTGACCGGTCCGGCTGGCCCCGGCTGCGGGCCCGGTTCACCGAGGTGATCGCCAGCCGTCCGCGCGACGAATGGACGGAGATCTTCGCCGGCACCGACGCGTGCGTGACCCCGGTGCTGTCGTTCGGCGAGGTGAGCTCGCATCCGCACATGGCGGCGCGGCAGTCGGTCATCACGCTCGACGGTGTCGAGCAGGCGGCCCCGGCCCCCCGGTTCTCCCGGACGCCCGCAGCCCGCCCGACGGCTCCCCCGGTTCCCGGGGCGGACACCGAGGCGGTGCTGGCCGACTGGAAGGCCTGATCCGGGCATAGCCCCGGCCCGGCTTGGAGCCTCAGCCAGGTCCGTTCGATGAATATCTGGCTCGTTTCATGCCGCAAGCGCGCCGAGCCCGGCCACCCCTAAGGCCCCTCCAGCCCCGGGGAGGAACACCGCTTCCTGCCCCGGGGAGGAACACCGCTTCCTGCCCCGGGGAGGAACACCGCTTCGGGGTAGTGATCCCGCACCGCCTCGTGACCTTCCAGCACGGCGATCAGCAGCGCGGTGCCGGGCGGCCATGTTTGCCCGTTCGAAACGGTGTCGACTAGGTTACTAGCTTGCTAGCATCGGATTATGGGCGATCAGGACGTCAAGCAGTTCAACGTGTACCTGCCGGTCGGCCTGATCAAGCGGGTCAAGCACCGCGCCATCGAGTCGGGCCTGTCCCTCTCGGCGTTGGTCGCTGATGCGCTATGCGCCTACCTCGACGACGCCCACGAGCACCGAGAGCGATCTTCCGGGGAAGGGACCTGACATGACGACCGAGGGAATCGAGGCCGTGTTCCTGGAGACCCACAACTGGGGCAAGGCGGCCAAGTTCTTCCAGGCATTGGGCTTCAAGCTGGATTTCGAGACCGACCATGCCTCCGGCCAACTCCGGAACGGCGACGGCCCCTACGTCTTCGTTGCTGAGATCCCCGAGGATCGAGAGCCGGGGGTGCAGATCGTGCTGAAGGTGGCGGATGTGGATGCGTTCCGTCCCGATCCTGCCGTCGAGGTGGTCACCCCGTTCGAGGACACGCATTTCGGGACCAAGGAGATGACCGTCCGCGACCCCGACGGGCGCATCTGGAGCCTCCAGGCCCCGGCCAAGAACTGACCGCCAGAAGAGAGGACATCATGGCCGACGAACAGATCGGGGCTCCGGACGGCACCGCCGTCCGGGTCGCCCTCTGGCGGGCCATGCATGTCCAGTTCGACCCGCCGCCCCATGTGCTCGAAGACGAGATCGGCCTGCATCTGGCCGCCCCCGACGACGGCTGGCGCCGCCGCCCGGACATGGACCCAGCTGGCACCAGCCGGTTCAGGGCGGCCATTGTCGCCCGTGCTCGTTTCATCGAGGATCTGGTTGCCGAGCAGGCCGGCCAAGGCGTCGCCCAGTACGTCATCTTGGGCGCCGGCCTGGATACCTTTGCCCAGCGCAATCCGAAGATCGCCGCCCGCCTCCGGGTGTTCGAGGTCGACCAGCCTGGTCCCCAGGCCTGGAAGCGCCGGCGTCTGATCGAGCTGGGCTTCGGTGTCCCCGATTGGCTGCGACTGGTTCCGGTCGACTTCGAGGCGGGTGGGTCCTGGTGGGAGCAGCTGGCCACGGCCGGCTTCGATCCCGACCAGCCGGCGGTCGTCGTCTCCACCGGCGTCACCATGTACCTCACCAAAGACGCCAACGCGGCCACCCTGCGCCAGATCGCCGGGCTCGCCCCCGGCTCGACTCTCGCCATGACGTTCCTGTTGCCGACCGAACTCCTCGATGATGCTGATCGGCCCGGATTCCAGGCGGCCGAGAGCGGTGCGCGAGCGGCCGGAACGCCGTTCATCAGCTTCTACACCCCACCGGAAATGCTGGCCCTGGCCCGCGAAGTCGGCTTCAAAGACGCCCGGCACGTGTCGGGAACTTTGCTGGCCGAGCGCTACTTTGCCGATCGAACCGACGGCCTTCGTCCGTCAAGCGGAGAGGATCTGCTGGTGGCTACTGCCTGACGCTCTTCATCCATGCCGCCTGTTCCGAAAGCGAAGGTTTGGGATAAGGCCGCCGGCACCGGGAGATGGCCGGTCAGCTGGCTGGGAACTCCTATCCGGGACAGGCCGGGAACTCCTATCCGGGACAGGCCGGGAACTCCTATCCGGGACAGGCCGAGAACTCCTATCCGGGACAGGCCGGGGGCTCCTATCCGGAAGAGGGCAAACGTTGGCTGGTGCGGCACCAGCCGCAGCGTGAAGCCACGCCCGGCGCTTATCAACTTCTCCTTAACGCCTTGCCTTTCGATATTACGTTCGATATGATGCTATGTAAAGTTCTTTCGTCGCAAGGTGGATCATGCCAGACGAGCCATCCCGTAGTCACGGGCCAAGTGAGGAGAGAGGACTATCCCAAGGGGACGGTCCTCATCCTGGTCGGCGTGGGCGCGTGCCGGACGGCTCCACTGCCCGCGCCGGCACCCCATCGCCTGCCAACCGGCAACTGACGGCCGATTCGCGCGATGATGTAATAAGCCCTGGCGATCTGGACAGCGACGACTGGGATCAGGAGGCGGCGCTCGCAGCCTTCATGGCCGACGTCGATTCTGGTTATGATCTGTTCACCTCGTCAATCGGCCTTGAGCCAGATGACGTGGACTGGCCGCCGCCAGGAGTACAGGATGCGCCGCCGGCCGCCGACACTGGCCTGCTATCGCCGGGCGGTTACCCGGCTGGCGACAAAGAGGCGCGGGTAGAAGGGCAGCCCGGTGAGGATCCGGTGCCTGAGGTCCCGGAGTGCTTTGATGCCGGGTTCTTGCCTCGCGTCGCGTCTGCGGATGTGCGGCGAGGTAGCGGCAGTGGGTTCGCGTCGGGGAATGTACTGGATACCGCGTTGCCGGGTCCGGCGCTGGGCGGGTTCGCGGACACTGCGGCCGGGGCTGACCGGGGGTATGCGGGGCTGGATGATGATGAGCTGATCGGAGTGCTGGGCGGCTGGCAGAAGACCGAAGCGTGGGCGGCAGCCGGGAAATTGTCTGCAGTCGCTGAGCTGATCCGCCGCCGTCCCGGGGAGACCAGTCGCGTCCCCGGCGCGGCAAGTTCCCCCTGCCCCGGTCCCAGCACCGTCCCCGGCTCGTGGACCAGCGCCAGTCCCGGCGATGATCGGGGCGGCCGCCGGGGCCCCACCAGCAACGGCTCCGCCGCCGGTAACAGCGCCGGCGACGGCCCCGCCAGCAACGGCCCCACCGCCGGCGACGGCCCCGCCAGCAACGGCGGCAACGGCGGCAACGGCGCCACCGGCGGCGGCGGCGGTACGGGTGGCGGGATCCCGGCGGGGCACGGGAAGTTCTGCGCTGATGAGCTGGCGGTGGCGCTGGCGATCTCCCGGTGGCCAGCGGAGCGGATGCTGGCCCTGGCTAGCGACCTGGCGACCCGGCTGCCGTTGACCCGCCGGGCCCTGCACGAGGGCGTCATCGACGCTTATAAGGCGCAGATCATCGCCGAGGCCACCCGGGTCCTGGACGACGCCGCCGCGGCAGCCGCCGAAGCCGCCGTCATCCCGACCGCGGTGGGAAAGACACCGGGACAGTTGCGTGCCGCGATCGCCCGCGCGGTCCTCAAAGCCGACCCGGGCGCGGCCCGGCAACGCCGGGAGCAGGCGCAGCGGGACGCGCGGGTGGAACTGTGGCGTGAAGATGCCGGGACCGCGGCGCTGTGCGGGTTCGGGCTGCCCCCCGACGAGGCGCTGGGCGCTGATCAGCGGATCAGTGACCGCGCCCTTGAGCTGAAGGCCGCCGGGGTGGCCGGGACCATGGACCAGCTGCGGGTCCGCGCCTACCTCGATGCCCTCCTGGGCCAGGACACCGCCGCCGGTAACCGCCGGCACGGCGCTGGCCACCCAGTGCAGACCGGACCCGGCACGCCCGCAGGCGGGTCAAGCGTGCCCGAGGGTGGCGCTGGTACGGCCGACGGCAGCCAGCAGGCGGGCCGGGATGCCGACCAGCGGGCGGGCCTGGCGGCGCGGATCAACTTGACCGTCCCGCTGGCCACCCTGCTGCGGCTGGCCGACTGGCCCGGGGAAGCGGGCGGGTTCGGGCCGGTCGATGCGGACCTGGCCCGCGCCATGGCCGCCTCCGCCGCCATCGACCCGGCCACCACCTGGTGCCTGACCATCACCGACCCCGGCGGCCACCCCACCGCGCACGGATGTGCCCGCCCCGCCAAGCCCCGGGGCAAGGCCAGCCCTGACAGGCGGCCGACCGGGCCGGCACCCGGGCCGGCACCCGGGCCGACGTCCCAGCGAACCGGGCCAGCCCGCAAACCCGGCACCAAACCACCCGGCGCGGGCAGCACCGCGACACCCGGCAGATCCGGCAATAGCCCGGGCGGCAGACTCGGTCACTTCGACGCGACTCCGCCGGGTGAATACGGGACCTGGCGGCTGCGTCCCGTCCCGGGCGGCCCGGACCTGACCGTGAACCTAGACCCGATCGCGGTCACTGACTGCGACCATCGGCACCATACCGCCGCCCACGACCCGGGTGACCGGCTCCGCCACCTCGTCGAGGTCCGTGACGGGGAATGCACCTACCCACCCTGCCGGCGGTCCGCGAGACGCTGCGATTTTGAGCACGCGATCCCCTGGGAACAAGGCGGCCGGACGTGTGCTTGCAACGCCGGGGCCCGCTGTCGTCACCACCACCACGCCAAACAGGCTCAAGGCTGGCGCCTGGACCAGAACCTGCCCGGCTACCATACGTGGACCACCCCATCCGGTCGCCGGTACACCACCGGACCCGCCACCTACCCCATCTGACCCGAGGTTGGCTCGGCGGGCGACACCGACTCCTACCGCCTTGCCTCCTACCGCCTTGCGCAAACCCGGGCCTTAATTCAGGTCGCACCCGGCCAGCCAGCGCCGTTCGTTACGGCTTCGAAATGCGCCACGAGGTAGGTCACCCCGAAGGGGGCGTCCGCGTACAGGACCTGCGTGGCGGGTTGCCCAGTACCCATCGCGACGGCCAAGACCTGCCAGGCGGGGCGGCCGGTCGCCATCAGGTCACTTGCCAGGGCTTCGTTCACCGCGGCAAGCGCGGCCAGGTCGCCATCCCTGATGGCCCGCTCGACCTGGGCGTCGAACGGGGCGGCGCGTTCGTCCAAGTGGCCGGGGGCGGTGAGGCTTCGGCGCGCACTGCCGTCCCCCAGCACGAGCAGGGCGGCGCGGCCCACGGATGCCGAGAGCTTGTCACCGAGCTCGGCGCAGCGCGCCGTCGGCTCGCGCTCGCCGACCGCCTGCAGGACCCGCGGCCCGGCGTAACCGGCCTGGTCCAGGAGGAGCGCGCCCAGCCCGAGCGACAACGGCAGGCCCGGTGTGCCATCGGCCTCCAGCGCCGGGGCGAAAGCGGACAGGTCCACGCGACTGGCGGAGTCCCAGGCTGAGGTCTCGGAGGCGGACCCGACGACAACGATGACGTCGGGGTCGGCGTCGACCAGGCGGGCGGTGACTTCGGCGCAGGCTTCGCGCAGGCCCGAAACGAGCGGGTCACGTCCGGTCAGCTCCCGCGCCAGCAGCGGCGGAGACGGGCATAGGGCAGCGCCGATGATCACCGCTGAGCCCCCGGCCGCCGCGCGCACTGGTGGCCCCCCGGCCGCCGCGCGCACTGGTGGCCCCCCGGCCGCCGCGCGCACTGGTGGCCCCCCGGCCGCCGCGCGCACTGGT
>Ga0181530_10004510_pt1 | contig 14727 bp, 15 predicted proteins | sample PEATcosm2014_Bin_42_FD_119769 | JGI IMG/M metagenome (GOLD analysis project Ga0181530, IMG submission 119769) | Peatland microbial communities from MTU Mesocosm Facility, Houghton, MI, USA - PEATcosm2014_Bin10_60_metaG | ecosystem: Environmental > Terrestrial > Soil > Wetlands > Peat | place... | reverse complement strand
TTTGCGAAACGGAACGTCCTCCCTAATCTTGTCGTAGAGGTCGCTCATATCTTTTCCCGCGTGCCCCAACCAGTAGTCGTAAAGTCCTTTGGGGCAATCGGTGTAATTCTTTAGATATGTGTTCCGAAAACGCCGAAACGCATGGTTACCAGCCTTGTGCGTTCCAGTGTGGGGATTGATGTAGTTGAGTTCCTTGAGAGCCGGGTGCAGATGGCGACGGATGATGTTCGATGAAGAGAGTGGTTTCCCGGTCCGAGAAGCGAACAGAAATCCAGACTTTCGTTCACCGACAAAGGCTTTCAAAAGAGAAGCGATGGCTGGATGGATGTCCACGTCGCGGAGGGCGTTCGTCGTCTTCAGCCGGGTTTTCACTTTGCAGTGACGTGCCTGCTGCCTGACGCCGATGGTTCCGAAATCGGACGAGATGTGCTTGTCGATCTCAATACCGAGTGCCTCGCTTATCCTAAAGCCAGCCGCACCGCAAAGAACGAACAGCATACGTTCTTTCGGCTTCTTCCATTTCGCTAGTCCAGCCATCATTTCTGACGAGAAGCTAGGCGTGTTCTGCTTCGACTTCTCGACTAGTGGCACGTCCATGAACTCATGGTTCCACTGGCGTGGGTAGACTTGATTGCCGTCATCATCCACAACTGATGCAACAACCATTTTGGGGACTTGGAGGTAGTTTTCGATGGTCTTCCCTGACAAGCCCTTGTCCACCATTATCGCCACCAGCTTTTTCAGCACGCCATTGTTAACGTTGCAAATGGGATAGTCTCCTATTTCCGGGTTGATCTCCTTATTCAGGATGCGCTCCCATTCATCAATCGTTCCGGGTTCAACAGGTTTGCGTTTGCGTTTACGGAGATGTTCAAGCCAGCGTGATGCTTGCTGCTTGAGCGTGACACGGTCTTCTTTCTGCGGCAGTACGACCTTGTTGAAGTGCTCGACCGAGTCAGCGCCGCTTTCCGCAACGATCTCACGGGCACGACGTTTGCGTTCCGATGCCGAGAGTTTTCCGGCTCCAGAAATTGGACAAATCTTTGCTCGCATGTGGCTCCGTTCATATTGACCCGGAACATCCTGCCACCAACGAACAACCCACCACTTTCCGCTCCTTTCAATATGTCCATCTTGACCAGTTCGGCGGGACATTGACTTTCCTCTCCGCTTCGCTGGTGTCGCGGGAACGACCTTAATATCAGTGGAAGGGAATTGCAACAGGTTGGGAAAGGTTCTGCCGAATGAAGTCGGGACCTGAAATGCCTGGGGGGAGGACTCCCCGAGGACTCCGAGTGGCACGATAGTGGAAAGAAGGACATCCGCGCTGGCGGAAGGTATCGAGGCCGAAATTCGGACGCTACCTTCTTGAACGCTGTTGCGATAGCGCCTTCCTCAACATCTACCTCCTCCCCGGTGAGGTCTTCCAATTGCTGGACTGCCTGCGTCAGCGTTTTCAGGCCAACAGACTGCCGTGGCGAGAACAAAGAGGACCGGAACGCAATATTGCTGGTGAGGGGTGTACGTGAAGCCGGGTCTTGGTAGTTGTGGAAACGATTGCCTTGGTAAGTGACTTCGATCTCGCCAGCGCGAAAGAGTGCAGCGAGGATCAACCGCAACATGTCCCGTTCCCAGCCGTATGGGGTTCCACCGAATCTCCGTTCCAAGGCCTTACCCATCCGACTGTCTTTATTGCCATAGCTATCTTCACTTTTCAGGTAATCGAGCACTTCTTTGGCGACATCGGCCTTTACATTGACGATGTTCTTCGAGCCGTCCTTAACGACCAACCCCAATCCGTGTTCGCCAATGTAGAAGACGCTGGGCAGCGCCTTGAGGTCGGCGGCTTTGAGAATTTGTTCAGCCTCATCGCCTTTGAGAGACCGCGATCCCATTTGCAGTTTCGGATACAGATCAGGCACAACCTGTCCGAACAGCTTTTTCAGGATTTCGCTCAGCGTCTTGCCAAGGCTAGAAGCGTCTTTCTGCACTCCACGAAACATCCCCGTGCCGCTTTCCATTGCCTCGGTCAGCTTGTCTCGCACGCGTGTCTCGTACCCGTTCTTCGAATTCTTCTCGTCCTGAAGACATGTCGCCTCGTCAGGACTGATCTTCTGCTGCGCACTCAACTGGTTGTACTTGTCCACCATCGTGCGCGAAGCATGAAGCTGGGCAACCAGTTCGTCGATCTCTGGCGTTAGAGAGAACAGCCAGTAAACGTCGTTCGCGTGAGCATTCTGTTGACTCTCGGTGCGAACGTCGTCGATGCGTTTGGTGAGTTCGTCGGCGTCTTCGGCAACAGACAACGTCAACGGAAGATCGCCCTCATCGCCGAGTGTTATTCCATCCACGGTAATACCAACGCGGAATGAACGGTTTTGGAATCTGAAGGTCTTGAATTCTGGCTCGTCGAAAATCTGTTCCAGCGTGCTGCGTACCAACTCATTTCGCTCACGAGGCTTAGGTTCGAGATGACCTCGGCGCTCGGTCTCCCAATTCTTCTCTTGGGCAGTTTGGAGTTTCCAACCCTCCTCTGTGTTGCGGATGAACTGCGCGGCATGCAGCCGCTTCACGGCGGCTTGGACTTCGCTCAAAGGTGCTGGCTTGCCTATCTCATCGACCAAGAAGGCGGCAAGATTTGCTTCGGTCCGAGGGAGGTCGCGAATGAATTCAAGAAGGCAAATTGTTTTAGCAACTCGCAACGCCCACCCTTGGTCTTGTGTATCGTTCTTGAACCGTTCGGAGATTTGATAAATGTCCGTGCGTTTCTCATTCGAGAGATTGCCTTCTACTAACTCCAAGACCTTGTCGAGCGTGACGAGTGACCCAATCGGCTTTTTTGCAAATGCGGTGCGATCCGAGACGAGCATCTCGTACGCCTGTTTAATGATCGTTCGATTGCTTCCACCGTAGTGCCGTGGAGCACCCGGCTGGAGGCGAATGCCGGACATAATCCCTATACACAGATCGATATAGTGAGGCGGATAGGGGTAAAACTCGACGAAGTCGTCTGCGTCCATGTCCGTGCGGCGAGTTGTACGTTCGAGCCGAAGCGCAGCAGTCAACTGGCCTTGATTATTCGCAAATAGCTTCTTGAGCGGTTGTTCAGCATTCTCTTTTTTGGCCAGCACACGTTTTGTTGCGACCTCTCTGATGTCGGACGGGGCAAGGTCAACACGATAGCGGAAGCGGTCTTGCAACTTTGCCAATTCGACGCGCTTGGAATCAATGGCTGCGACGACTTCGTCCAACTTCTCCTGCGACGTGACGACGATCCAACAAGGGGCGATGATCTTGTGCTGCTTCAGCAAGTTCTTGCCAACTTTGCCGAACTCTTCGATTGTTGCCCGCAAGTCTTCGATTTTGTCTCCGCTGCGAGCAACGTGCTGACCGACTTCATCAATGATGAATACAAGGGCTTTACCCTTGCGCCGTCGCCCCCAAAGCTCAAAAGTGCGGCCCACCACTCTGCTCACCGAAATTGAAGCATCTCGGTTCCGCTGGGAATGCGCCCACGAGTCCGGCGACGGATAGAGCTTGGGATTTAATTTGTGCAGAGTGGCGCTTGCGCGTGACAACTTCTGAGCACCAGCCCGAACTTGTTCCCACTCCTTGCCCGTGACGGCCTTGCAGGTTGCTATGAACTCGGCCAGCTTTCCTTCAGCTTCAAGTTCGATCTCCAACTCGGCAATATCAAAATCTTCGGCATAGCCAAGCTCGCGTAAGAGCACCGTGTACATCAACTCTGCGATTCTTTGGGTGACTTTCCGTGTGTCTGCTTCCTTGGCGACTTCAAAGAGAATGACTTCCGTTGGCGTCTTTGCGTTGATGAGATCAAGCAAGTCGCTAACGTCGGTGTCCTCCACCTGCTTCTTGAAGAGATCGGCGAATCCTGTGCCCAGAACTTTGCGGTTCTCTAAGGCATAGCCGAGGTTCTTGGCGAAGGAACTCTTGCCAGACCCGAAGAACCCCGATACCCAAACGCCTACGCTTTCGTGAGGATCGCTCGGAGCTTCAGCAATCGCCTTAAAAAGATCGTGATACTGCTCACGAATGCTATCGGTGGCGACATATTCTGTGATTTCATCATGAACAGATTGCTCGTCAGCCTGATCGACCTGAATGATCTCTTCGATCTTGCGGCTGAGATCGCGTGAAAGCAGATCGCCAATTGTCTTCATTGTGGTTCAGTTTCCCTCAGCCATAAATTTTCACTCGATAGTTACCCAGTGCTTCCCGATCCTTTAAGTCCATGAACCGTAGCCCGGTTGTGCCCTCGATTGAGCCGGGATATAGCAGAACGGTGACCACTTTGGTCTTACCCTGCATCTTGTCGAGAAGCATCGACATGTGGAATATCCCCGGAGACATCGCGGCGACACGGGTAAGGAAAACGACTGCATTCTCCGGGTCAATTGAAACGAGCCGTTCGGCCAGTAAATCCCAGAGCGGCACCCAGACCTTGCTAGACAAATACATGGTTACTTGCTGCTGTGCTTCCACAAAGCCTCGCGCTTTTTCTAACTCAACGATGGCATCCAATCCTTCAGCATCATCTTTCTGATAGACCTTTTCCAATGCCGACCAAAGCAGTTCCGACATCCGTATCATGTGAACGTTCTTGCCTGCCTCGTCAAGGCGCGTGCCTAGCAACTTGATTTCGCGCCGAAGTTCCCACTCATCTGCGGGGTCGTACCGCATAATTGCGAAAGGCAAGTCTTGATATACGTTAATTCGTGGAGGCGATGCCCTCAGATCGCTTTCGAGAGGCCCGATACTATCTTTGAGCGAGGACATTTGCATACTCCTCAAGAGTTTCGGTAGGAAACGTAAGTCGTGTGACACTGCCAGCTACGTGATACTCCAGCAGACTGTGTTGATGAGCCTCAAAAAGCATGCGTTCGACCGATTCCCGGTTCAGGAAGAAAAGCTTCCAGTCCGGTAGCTCGATCAGCTTAGCGCCTGACGCCTGATGTTGTTTTAAATAGAAGGCGATGTACGCAAACGACTGAACCGGGAGAAACACCGAGGCGATTCTTTTCTTGGAAGCTCCTTCAAGCACGCCGAAATCTCGAAGAGTCGCTAACAATTCTTGAGCAACCCGGAGGATGGTAGTCTCGGACCAACTGCTAGCGGTTTTTCCTTGCTCCACCCATCGTACTACTGGTCGTTGGAGATCATGGACTGCTATATCGATCAAGCCCCGTTGCTTCATGGGGAGAAGCACATCGATGACCGCATCGTGGAGTAAACGGTCAGCGCGAGCAGAGTGAAAATACAGAAGTCGTTCCAGCGAGGCGGGTGGAAATTTTCTTCGAGCGAGCGTGACGAGGGCTGCGGTAACTGATTCCTCGCTCAGATAGCGGCGGCGGAAAATCGCGAGAATATCCTCTACGCGAGAACGGGACGCCTTTCCAAAGATATTGTCACTGTGAACCCGTTTGACGTTCTCGTTTACCGTGGCACCGACATCCCAGTGGGAAAGCAGTGTCTTTGTGTCTCCGATCAATGCCCCGGCTTTGAGAATTCTGGAGGTATACGGAGCGCCGGATCGAATCTTTCCTGCCTTATCGAAATTTGTCCCGGTCATCTCTCCGCCGCGCCCTGCCAGTCCGTACGCGAAATTCTGCCCTGCGTGGTACGCTGTGCTCATCTTTTCAGGTGTTTGCGTGAACCCACAATGATACATGCCACGCGCAAAATCCGCGCAAAAGTGAGTTGAACGCATGAAATCCGGAAAGTCGGCCAAAGCGGACGGTCGGACGATCAGGGCGTTGACGATCCGTCAGCCATTCCCAGAGTTGATCTTGAGAAAGCGCAAGCCATACGAAATCCGAAGCTGGAAAACGAACTACAGAGGGCCGCTTCTGATCCACTCGGCAGCCAAGATCAAAACGGATTGCGCTCAGGAGGCGGGAATCAACGCAGGCACCCTCACGACAAGTGCCTTCGTTGGCATCGCAGTGCTATCAGATGTGCGGCCCTATACAAGAGCCGATTCCAAACTTCTGAACCAGAGGCGGGCAATAGGCGGCTGGTCGCCCGGTTTATTCTCGTGGGTACTCAAGACACCGATCCGCTTTGCGCGTCCGATCAAGGGTAATGGCAAGCTGGGGCTGTTCGCTGTTCCTTCTTCGGTCGCCAGAATAGTGCAGCCTTATGTTCGAAAGCTGAAGACGGGCGCGGAGAAGGCGGGTTGTCACCCGACGACACGAAGGCGCTCGGAGGCTGCACGGCGGGCGAATGCAAGTAGGACACCCGCAGAACGGTCGAGAGCAGCACGCAGGGCATGGGTAACGCGACGAGGGGAATCATCTAGGTGACGGATACCGGGTCCACAGCAGCGTCTAATGCCCGAATTCATCTGCATACAGGCTGAGATCAACGATGCCCTCGCAGCGGGGATAGTTCGAGCAGCCGAGAAACACATTTCCGCTCGCTCTTTGCCTGCGTGGTTGGGGCCTTGATCCGCAGACAGGGCACTTGATGTTTTGTACTTCGACAAGGGTCTGAGCATCCTGTGGAGTAATCGCTCTCGAATACCCGCAATATTCACGCTCACAGCGCAAAACAACCTTCCCGAAAACTAATCGGAGGAGGAGAGGATGGCTGCACCGGATACACAGGAGACGATGAGTGTCGCTGATCTCAAACGGGGCTTCATACAAGTGCCCACAGGCGATGGTTGCCAATTTTTTTGTGGTCTCAGGCATTCGAAATACCGTCCATTGCTGCATTAGCGGAAGACCAAGATAGCCCTGCCACGTGGCGAACGGAGGTATTGCTGCTGTCCGGGAATCGCGGTAGGTGATTCCATCGTTCGTGGCCGCTGGGGGCACCCGCCCGCCAGTTATGACAATCAACTTCATCCCCAGCTTTGTTTGAGCGAACCGCTGCTTCACTGCCTCTGGACATGTGTCGCTGCTACTTTCAACAAAAACGGATGGCAAAAGCTGAGGTTCCGAGCCTCCGTCAGTCCACGCCGCGCTCAAATCACCGTGACGCAGGACTTCCGCAACTACATCTCGAACGGGGATTTGCACATAACCATCGCGGACTTTTTCCCAGAATCGACGCCAGTATTCGTTGGCCGTGGCGAGGCTCTGCACTAACCGAACACTTCCAAAGACCACGAGGTTCTGCTGAGCCCGTGATAGAGCAACGTTAATGAGGTTTTCGGCCTCGTTGCCAGTGAAAAACTTCTGGGGGTTATCGGCAGAGTGGGCGGTGAGATCAACGATGACGGTGTGTTCTTGCGAGCCCTGAGCCTTGTGAATCGTGCTGGCAGACAACTGGCGATTTGGCTTCGAGAGGTCTCTTGAAGCGGCGTCCAGCAGCGCACGCTGCGCCCTAAATGGGCTGAGAAGCAAATTGTCTGGCCCGAGCCATTCGTGAAAACGTGTGCAGATCGCGCTCAGGAGAAGCAGAGAATGCGGCTGATAGTAAGAACTCTCGTGAACGCTGTAGGGCGACGTTGGGCACAACTGCGAAACATCCACAAAAACAGGGCGTCTGCCTACTCCGATCCCCTCATTAGTGATGAGCTTGCCAAAATAGCTGAGGTCGCTAACGACTTGCGCGATACTCTCGGTCATGCGGTACTGCTCACGGAGCATGGACACGAACGGCGGTAAAACTCCGTTCGCCTTACGTTGGCTGACACCTAAGTAGTCAAATACATTCCGTCCGAACCATTCTCTTACCTCGCGCTTTTCGGAATGGCAAATCGGCGGCAACTGTCGGAAATCGCCTGCAAAGATAACCTGCTCCGCAGCTTGGGCTGCGCCCGCAAAAGCGAACGGTAAAGACACCATTGAAGCTTCGTCGATGTAGACAACATCAAATTCGCGTTCGCTCAGAGTGGGGTTGATAACCAACATTGCCAATGTTGCAGCAACACACCGGGAATCGGCAGCGAGGGATTCGGCGAATGCCTTTGCACGCGCTGCAAATCCGGCGATCAGGTTCTTGCACTGCTGCATCTCCTCAAAAATCTTGCCACTCGAATCGGTCTTCAGGAGGGTTGGAAGGTTCAGCGTCAACTCACGAAGGCGCTGATCGGCGCGTCTCACAGCAGCGGCTAGTTCGGGTTCCCGCCTTTCTAGCAGCCCGATACACGTAAAGGGTTGAATTTCTTTGTCTGCCGTTACTCCAGCCCGAAAGACATGCTCTAGTCCTTCGTCTCCAAGAGCACGCCCTGTTGCTCGCACCATCTCATCCACTGCTGAGTTTGACGTAGACAGCAGCAAGCAAGTCTTTTTCCGGTGAACATGCCCGGATACTGACATCCCAACCGTGTGCGTCTTTCCAGTTCCGGGAGGCCCCCACAGTAAATGAACTGCGTCTGATTGCATTCGGAGAACGGAGTCATGCTGGAACTGATTCAGACGTTCATCGTGTCGTGGCGCTCCCGAACCTGTCTGCGCATCTGCGCTGCTATTTCCTGCGGGAAGAGCACGGGCAAGCAAAGCCTTCAACGGGGTGGGCGGAAATCGGAGCACTTGGTCAAGGTGCTCGTCGAGCTTCTTGAGAATAAAGGTCGGGTCGAACTCGACGCGAACCATTGCCATTTGGTGCGGCAAAGGCTGCTGCGACATCACGACGAGAGTTCGTTCCGCCGTGTAGAGAACTTGGACTTCAAACGATCCGTCCTGCCCCGGCACTTTGATAACAAGGGTGGAATCTGGGGGAACGCGAATCTCTTCGGCAAGGGTAAGTCGGTAGATGAACTGGCCGGGCTTCTCGTCCAAAACCTCGGTCTTATCAATGAGCAACCAGAGCGAATGCCTGTGCTGCTTTTGCGCACGCAGTTCTTCGATGATTGCCTGATGGATATCCTGCGGAAGTGGCACAATCGCCTCGGCAACGAACCAACAGCCGATTCTAATGCTTGCAAACTCGACTAGTGAAAATCAGACGTGACCAGAAGAAGCAGAACGGTGAGGCTGGTTGATTCTAAGTGGAATTGCGGACAGGTGTCCACGCCGCGACGAACAACTGTGCTGGCTACCCCTCGTCGTCGAAGTCTTCCGGGTGAATCTCGCGGTGTATTCTTTCCAGCATCTTAGCCAGCGTCTTTTCGCCCATCTTCGACACATCCTTGCAGACGGTTCGTTCGTCAAGATCAAACGGGTAGCCGCTGTCTGGGTGAAGACTAGGCCAATCTTCCGTGTATCTCTCCAGCCTCAGCATCAATTTGTCACCCACATAGATTGGACGAATTGAGGGCGTAGTCGTCGAAGAGCAACCCTGTCCTATGCCAAAGCGGAATCAGACGGGTTCCATTGGTGGCGTGCGGGTGCGACTTGATGAAGGCGATGAGGCTGTCCAGTTGTTGCTTCCTGCGTTCCAAAGCGAGGACTTTCTTCTTCACGCTGAGTTCCGGCTTCATGCCGCCAATGATAAATCTGGACGGTTGCGGTGTGACGCCCCAAGGTTAGTGGCTCGTCTCACTCTGAGCAATTTTTGTGGGGTGTCGTCGATCAATCTCAGTCATGATCTCTTCTGCCCATCGGATTGCATCCGCTATCGCGCTTACCGTTGCTGGCACTCGTTTCCCGCCATCGAACTGGGCAAGTTTTCGGGCCGCGAGAATGGAAGCTGCGATCAGCAAAACTCGCTTTCTGCTCTCGTCCACTCCAGCAGCGTAGCATATTCGCCTTTTGTTCGCTATTGTCGCATGGGCCAGCAACCTCAGCCTCCCGAGCGGGTGTTTCGGAGACCGAGGCCCCACGAGGACGCGCCCGCCGCGTTGGTCACAAAGGCCAAAATCAAGGGTTGAGACGGTGGGATGGCTGTGGAGGTCATCTGGCAGCCGAATCGCCCAAAATCGGCTTCCCGAGGGATACCTATACCCCGCCGCCCAGTTGCGGAACTTGCGGGTCAGCCCTTGATCGTTTTCTTTAGGATGTAGTCAAAGAAACGCTGGGTGGTGTCGCCCGAAGTCCACTCTGCTCGTAATGTCGTTCTCTTCTCCACTTTTCTCATAGCTGAGAGCAGTGCACGATTCAGTTCCTTCGCGCTGACTCCTTCCATCTCGGCTTTGACGATGAACTCGTCGCCCTCTTTCGCGACGGAGCCCCTCGCAGCGAGTTGGTCAAGAACCTGTCAGATCGTCTGGGCGTCGGAGCGGTCGACCCGTGCCTTGAGCTGGAAGTTCATGTGGGCTGATTCAGCTATAACGAGCCTGCAAGCGCCTTCTGTATCATCGTAGCGCATGAACAGATCACCGAAACAGGCTCCCATCGCTCCGAGGCTCGTGAAAACCAAACAGGCTGCCGAGTATTTGGCGATCAGCCCGTGGAAGCTGCGCAGCCTCGTTCAGCAAGGTCTGATCCCATACATCGAAGATGGCGGCGGCACCAGTCCGTGGCGCTTCGATGTCCGAGACCTCGATACCTACGTTGAGCGGAGTCGGCGAAGGGTGTGAGGATCGGGAAGGACGATAATCTAGTGTTTTGACTGGTCTTTTGTTCTTTGGCGTTCTGTGTCCTTCTGTTTTTCGGGATTGCTGAATTTCTTCTGCGCAGCCTGCTTGACTTCGGGCCCCATCAATTCGGCAGCGTCAATTATAAGTTTCTCTCTCCGAAACGAAGTAAATGCAAGATCGTCACCGACCAGAGTTCTTTTTTCGATCAGTTGAAGTGCAAGTCTGCGAAACTCAGGAAGATGCTGTCTCAGGTCGCGAACGGCTAATTCAAAACACGGCTTTATATACTTACGGCTTTGTTCCCACAATCCCCTATGAGTGAGTTCTGCCCGCAGGTCGTCGAAATCGAAGCCCATACTTTCTGGAAATTGACCTAAGTCTTCAAAGGTAGTCATTGTGGGTTCGAGCCCGCAGGCTACTTCTGCCGCACCACCGAGTACGCTGTGTAGGATGAACTCTGGCAAGAGCGGATCGAATTCGCCAGCATAGCTACTGTGTGCACCTATTGAGACTCCAGTTGTTTGCCCGATCTGGCGTACTTGAGTCCTAGATTCGCCCTCAACGCATAACGGGCACGGATCGGAGAAACTGACATGCGGTTGTGCGGACTGGGGGAGCATTGCCGAGTGCCCGATCTCATGCATCCCCTCTTTGAGTTCAGCAAACGCTTGGTCAGTTTTCCCGTGGCAATTCTTGAACTTCTTTTCCTGACCGCAGGGGCACGGAGTGTTGCGCCCAATCTTTGGCATACGCTGATGTTCTCACGATAGCGTTCATCTAATTCAAGAAGAAAAGCTCGCCGACCTGTCCCTTATCGTCACCCATTTGACCTCATAAGCAAAAGCAGCGTGCTACACGGCAATCGCGAAGCCACGGTCGAAGTCCTCGAAAGAAAGAACTTCGCTAGAGATTTTGGCTTCGGCGGCGATCTCGGCTAGTTCCTTCCGTTGCGCCCAATCAGCCGTCACGAACTTGTCGCAGTATGGGAGATATGCCGCCATCATGAGGTCGTTTCTCTTTGCTGTCGGCGTCCCGTCCAGCACTCGGAGCGATCCGTTGTACCAAGCCATGACCAGCCCGTAGCAAGTTGCGCGAAACGGTGGGCACATGTCCATGAACGCCTTGATCTCCGCATCGGTTGGTTCTTTGCCAGCTACCCGCTCATAGAGCCCAGCCCCGAAGCCCGACAGGATGCGACCGTGGACGCTGGCAATTTCGACCGCCTGCCGATACGTGGTCGGTCGCTTGGCCGGGTCTTTCTTGAGTATTTCGTCGAGCTTTGGCCGCAGCCCTTTCCATATCTTCTCGAACTGCCCCTGAACCCTGAACTGCTCCTTTCTTTGCAGAATACAAAGCGGGTCATCGAAATCTCGCCGAGGGATGGCATCTTCATAGGGTCGTGCCCTCACATCCACCTTAGCCCAGTCGAATTGACCCGGCCTTCTCAAATGTGCCGAGACCAGCAGCCGGATGATCTCGTGCGGAGGCCAAAGGCACTGGGCTGTGTACAGGAATCGCCCAAGCCGAGAGAGGAGGGCATCCCTTCTTGCGGGACTCTTGGTTGAGATGATCTCGTCCGCGCTCATTGCGGTCAGGATGACTTCGTAGCCACTCTCCAACGCCCTCATGACTGGCTCAGAAGCGGAGCCGCCATCCTCAAGTTTATTGATCCCAGTCGTATCGAGGATGATTCTGGGTCGCACGGTCATGTCCCAATTATATGGGCGAAGACTACCGTCCAGACACGCCCAAAGACGAACGGGGCTCGGTTCGCACCTTGGCTCGCTTCATTTCCAAACTACTTGTTCTGACTGCCGCAGGCTGCCCAAACTCACAAACGTGATTTTTCGTCTGTCCTTTGTCAGTATGGTTTCGCCCGTGAATGGAATCTTCCTGAGAATTCCCCGTTTGTGACGGACTGAGAATTTTCCAAAACTGTTCAGCTTGAGCGTGAACCCATCCGTCCCCAGATTGTTCAGCAACGTGGCTTCTAAGCTGCCGATCACCACGTCCACAATCTGCTCGGCCTGCTTCTTCGTCGGCAGCATCAACGCCTGCTGAACCCTCGTCGCCAGTTCATCTCGACCTCCTACGCTTGCTCGCATGCAGTTCAAATCCTCTCTAAGGAGATGTCTCCATGCAGAGCAATACCACCGTTAGCGAAAATCAACCCATCAATTTCCCCAATTTTTCTGTTGAAAAACGCGATCCGTTCTCGGTCAGGGACGGTCGGTTCGTCGGACATGATGGCTTTGTCGTCCCGAAGAACTTTGACGAGTTCCACGAGCGATTCCCAGACTACGTTCACAACTGGGTCAGGAGGCACGCAGGAGCATCAGCCTCAAGGGAGGACGTTGAGGACTGGACGCAAGACCTGCTGATTCACCTGCGATACCTGCCGCTCAATTCCAAACACCGGGACGCTGGCAAAGAAGACGTGATTCAGACCTTCGACCCGATAAAGCATTTCGGAGCAAACCAAGCCCGGTTTCAGAACTACATCAATCTGTGCCTCACAAATAAATTCACCTCTCTGTACTCGAAGCGAACGAACGATGCACTTTTCCGACCCGGAAACATGTCGCTTGACACTCAAAGGGAATGGAACGACCCCAGCGCTGCGGATGATGAGTTCTGCCACTCGCACTCGGTTCACCTGCGAAGGGCTGCCAATGCTTCCGAAAAACGGGATCAAGATAGAGCTTTTGTCGGCGAGTTCGTGGATTTTGTACGCTGCGAGAATCCGAGAAACTTGTTCGCGCTGGAAGCGATTGCTGTAACGAGCACACTGGAAGAGGCTGCTCGAACACTCGAAAACGCTCGTGCGGATTTCAGACGTGCCTATCGACGGCTTCGGAAGCTGGGGCGCACGTTCTTGATTCAAAAAGCCCGACCGCAGTTTCAGAGGCGCGCTTTGGCAGAGCAAAGAGATCGCGAGACCAATTCCTGTGCTGTTGAGAATCTCCGACACGTTGAACTCCGCAGCATTGTGTGGAACCGCATGGAGTTGTATAACGAAGTTTGGAGTGAACCGCTGGTCATACTCTCTCGAAAGTATGGAATCTCCGATGTCAGACTGGGGAAGGTGTGTCGCAAACTGAAGATACCCCGCCCCGGACGAGGCTATTGGGCCAAGAAGAAGGCTGGCTCAGCCCTCGAACAAATGCCCCTTCCGGACTTCAAGGACGCACCTGTTGTGCGGCGAATGAAAACGAAGAACGCTGCTGCGCGATTGGACAAGGATACGTTCGCGGGCAGCCGGACGGGAGTGTGCGGAGCACGAAGGTGGCGGAGTCGTCGAGCGTGGATTGGCTAGGGAGGCGTAATGCTCCGCAGCGAAGTCCTGAGAGAACAGGAACGGCAGCAGGAGAACCGCAGTGAGCCTGAGAGGTTTGTGGACTCGGTTGTCGCGGCAAAGTTTCTATCCATTCAGAGGCGACAACTTTTGGAACTTGCGAGAGCGGGGAAGATACCAGCCTACCCGATAGGGGACGGACAACGTCGGCTTTGGCGATTCCGCCTTTCTGACCTTGCGAAGGCGATGGAGCAACGCGTGGTTCAGGGAAAAGGCATGGATAGCACCGGTGTGAAGAAACCTCGTTCCATCCGGTAGAGGTCGTAAATGAAGAACCGTGAACAGCCAGAGCCAGCCTCAGCCTTCCATTACGAAGTGTTAACCACAGCGGAGCTTGCCGAGCGTCTGAAGGTGAAAGAAAGCTGGGTGGTTGACCAGAGCAAACGCTCGCGGACTGCCGATCCAATCCCCATCTTCAGGCTGGGCAAGCATCGCCGATACCTCTGGGGCTCGCCGGAGCTTAACGCTTGGCTCCGTCGTCGCATTGGTTCGTCCGAGAAGAGCGCGTAGAATCCGGCAGGAAGCGGATGCGGAATTTCGGTACAACTGGGGTTCAACTGACGGGAGAGAGAAAGTGGCTTTCTGGCTCCTAAGCGACACCAGATGAAGCACTTGGATTTTGACCTTCTCATCTTCGGGACCAGGGGGTCGGAGGTTCAAATCCTCTCTCCCCGACCAATTGTTTTCATCTACTTACAACTGGCAGCCGGTGCTCTGACCCGAGCACCTGGTTGTGTCCAGGTGGTCTCCCTCAAAGAGCCGCAAAAACGTTGGCTTTCTCGCGGCGGCCGATTGCGGGCACCGTTACAAAATCATCTACAGATGAAAGGCGCCAATGTTTTCGATGGCTTGGTAAGCACTAGGGAATTGTTGCGCACTACAGCCTCGTAGCGTCGCCGGCTTTGCCCGAAGCCCGGTGATCCTGACGTGGCTTCGCGAATGG
>Ga0181530_10004509_pt1 | contig 14730 bp, 16 predicted proteins | sample PEATcosm2014_Bin_42_FD_119769 | JGI IMG/M metagenome (GOLD analysis project Ga0181530, IMG submission 119769) | Peatland microbial communities from MTU Mesocosm Facility, Houghton, MI, USA - PEATcosm2014_Bin10_60_metaG | ecosystem: Environmental > Terrestrial > Soil > Wetlands > Peat | place... | reverse complement strand
TTCTCCGAAGACCTTCTCCCGGATTCCTTCCGTCCCCTGGTGGTAGACGTGGCGGAACGTATGCAAGTCCCGATAGATTACCCGGCGGTGGTCATGGTGCTGTGTTTGGCTGGTGCGGTGAACAGGCGGGCCGCGATTCAGCCGAAGGCGAACGATACCGGCTGGGTGATTGTGCCGAACCTTTGGGGCGGCATCATCGCGCCACCAGGCTTTATGAAGTCCCCTGTGATTCAGGCGGCAACCCGTCCCCTGAATCTGATTCAGACTGAATGGCGTGGCGAGCACGAAGAGGCGCTGAAGGAGTACGCGCGGGAGAAAGAAGAACACGAACTTCGGCGCGCGGCGTGGAGGGAGCAGTTCAAGGCGGCATCGAAGAAGGGGAACGCGGTACCCGACAGGCCGGAAGACGAACCGGATGAACCGAAGTTGCGGCGGCTGGTCGTGAATGATGCCACCTTCGAGGCGCTTCACCAGACCATGAGCGAAAACCCGGCGGGGATTCTGGTAATCAGGGACGAACTCACCGGCTGGTGGAGTCAATTGGACCGTGCGGGCCGGGAAGGTGAACGCGCCTTCTGTCTGCAAGCGTGGAACGGGGACACCGGGCACACGATAGACCGGATCGGGCGCGGAACCATCCACGTTGAAGCGTGCTGCATGTCCATGTTGGGCGGCATCCAGCCGGGAAGACTTCGCTCTTATCTGGTGGACGCGCTCGAAGACGGTCCGAGCAATGACGGGCTGATTCAGCGATTTCAATTGCTGGTATGGCCGGACACGGCACAGGATTGGACCTATGTGGACCGGGCACCCGATCAGGTATCGGCCCAACAGGCGGCGGACGTCTTCCGCTCACTGGTGGCAATGAAGGCGGAAGAACCGATGCGGTTCCGTTTCGATGCGGACGCACAGGAACTCTTCATCGCATGGCTGGAAGAACTCGAAGCCAAGATTCGCGGTGGCGAACTTCACCCGGCACTAATTTCCCACCTGAGCAAGTATCGAAGTCTGATGCCCAGCCTGGCGCTTCTGTTTCACCTTGCGGAAACGGCAGGCAGCGGTGTTGCCGGTACGGTTTCATTGGCAAGTGCGAAGCGGGCGGCGGCTTGGTGCGAGTATCTGGAATCTCACGCGCGGCGGGTCTACTCGTGCATCGTGACTCCGCAACTGCGGGCGGCGCGGGAACTGGCGGCAAAGATCAAGCGGCGCAAGGTTGGGGCAGATGGCTTCTTCTCCTGCCGGGACGTTTACCTGAAAGGGTGGAGCGGCCTGGACTCACGGGACGCGGTGAAGCAGGCGGCGGAAGTGCTTCAGGATGCCGGATGGGTCCGGGACTTGTCCGGCGAGTCTGGACCCTTTGGCGGGCGTCCGTCGAATCGGTACGAAGTGAATCCGGGGGTGTGGGAATGAGCGACATAACCCCGCAAACGGCGGCGCGAAGCCGATGGATGGACTGGCAACCGAAGGGCGGCATCTTGGCCGAAGGCGGGGAGAACGAACCTACAAAACCATCAGAACCCGGTTCTGTAGGTTTTGAAGGTGCCTCTTCCGCCGATTCTCCCGAGATTGAAGCCGAAACGGAACAGGCACGAAGCGCGCGGCAGCTTCTGAACCGGGCGGGCGTTCGCATCATGATTCTGGAGAGCGGCGCAAGCATCGGCGTCTGGAGCGACTTGGACGGGCCGGAAATCCGCGCGGCTCTCCGCACGCTGGGAAATGCGGAGTTGCCAGTCCGCTATTTGGAGGGCGCGGGCGTCCCCATGCACTACAGGGCGCGACGCGTTGAAGGCGAACCCGTCCCCGTGAGCGTGCTTTCAGAGATGGAGGGGCACCCGGCGGAACCGTGGAGGGTCAGGGACCAGATGCTCAGCGAAATGGGCCGGAAGGTGAGGCATACCCGATGAAGAAGACAGGGACGGATAGCGCGCTGAATGTTGAGCGGCACCAGCGGGCGTGTTCCGCCTACTCACACTCGCAGCGGGAAGAAATCGAAAGTGCCTTCGTATCGTGCCGAAGTCCGGAGGAAATAGCGCAGGAATTCGGTTTGCCCGATTGGGCGAACGTCTACCAGCACGCGCACGCGATGAAGCTATTTGAGAAGCGGCGGCCCAATACCCGAGAGGCTCTCGAAAAGATCATTGAACGCGCGGGAGAAGTAGAGGTAAGTGCGTCCGCGCGGCGAAGAACTGGATTGCGACCTTCCCAATTGACCTCTGAACCCTCGGGCTGTCATGTAACGGCTCCGTTGGATGACAAGCGGCGGGCGGCGGCTACCCTTCGGCGTGTTTCTTCTTCGCCTTGCGCGCGGCAACGGCGGCGGCGGAAGCTTTTTTCGCTCGGGCCGTGCGTTCCTCCGGTGTCATGGTTTCAAGGGAACGCTTCCCGCCGATCTTTCCACCGATTTTCCCGCCCTTCGCGCCTTGCTTGCGGAAGTACTCCAGAACTTCGGGCGGGAGCTTCTTCTTCGCCATGAACCAATCTTAAAGCGGGTCTTAGCTGAGAGCAACATTTGGCTTTATCTAATAGGGGGTATTAGGTATAATCAAGGCATGAAGGCAATCGGCTACGTCAGAGTGAGCACCGAGAAACAGGCAGACTTCGGGGTTTCGCTCGAAGCGCAATCGGAGAAGGTCCGCGCTATGGCCGTGGTGCAAGGCGCGGAACTGACGGAAGTGGTTATCGACGCGGGCGAATCGGCAAAGTCTCTGAACCGTCCGGGCATGGCGCGGCTTCTGGCGCTTGTGGATTCCGGCGCGGTGGATATCGTCATCATCGCCAAACTGGACCGGCTCACTCGCAGCGTGGCGGACCTTGCCGAACTCCTGAAGCGTTTCGAGCGGCGCGGCGTGTGTCTGGTGAGCGTGGCGGATTCGCTCGATACGCGGACGGCGGCGGGCCGGTTGGTCCTGAACATCATGACTTCGGTGAGCCAGTGGGAGCGGGAAGCGATTGGAGAGCGGACACGGGATGCGATGCGACACAAGCGCGCCAATGGTGAGCGGGTGGGCACAGTCCCCTTCGGATACCGCGCGGCGGCGGACGGGCTTCACCTGGAAGCGGACCCGGCGGAACAAGGCGTCCTGTCCCGTATCCGGGAACTCAAGGCGGCGGGCAACACCACGCGGCGGATTGCGGAAGAACTGAACCGGCAGGGCTTCACCACCCGGCGCGGGACGGCATGGCGGTTTCAGTATGTGGCGGAAGCACTGCGGGCGGCATAGGTTTTGAAGGTTTTGTAGGTATGGCTTCGGGAGAAGGCAGGAAGATTCGAGGGTGTATGAAGAAGCGAACGGGCAAGCCGAAGCAGGATCGGGAATGGTTCAAACGAAAGGTGGCTGAACTGATAGCCGAACTGGAGAAGCTACCGGCGGACCGGCAAGAACAACTGAGGCGGGAACTCGAAGGCGGGAGCGGTGACGCGCGGTGGGTCCTTCCCGCAAAGACTCGCGCCACGGGTGATCCGCTTGCATAGGCGCGTTAGTGGCAGGGCCGGAAATCCACTTAACGTGTTGGGCACTTAACAGGAGATTCCATGAATGAGGTGATTACGAAGGCAGAACTCGCGCGGGAATTCGAACTGTCACGCGCGCGCGTTTCGCAACTGTGCAAGATCGGGCTTCCTGTAAGGCCGGACGGCAGACTGAACAGGGCCGAAGCTGTGGAGTGGGTGAAGGCGAACGTGTGTTCGTGGCGCGGCGGGTGGTGGGGGAACATCCGGCAGAAGCCGAACGCGCGGCGCGCGCCGGTTCAGGACGAAAGCGCGGACACGGCGGAAGCGGCGGTGATTCACTTCATCAACGAAGCGCGGAAGACCGGGAATATTGAGAGCTTCGCTCACATGGCGCTTCGCTTCGGATGCACCATGCAACAAGCCTTCGCGGTGGCGCGATGGTTCGATATGTTTCTTGCCTTCTACTTCGTCCCGATGGACCCGGAACGGGAACACATCCGGGTCTATGATGAACCGGACTGGAACCGCATGGCGGCGGACGCGGGCACAACGGCAGACGTGGAAGCGTGGCAGGGCTGGATGAACCGGCTTATCGAAGACGGAGAACCGGGAGAGGCGGAAGCGTAGCAATGGCGGTCTACAAGCGCGGCGGCGTCTGGTGGTACAAGTTCAACTGGAACGGGCGAACGATCCGGGCCAGTTCGAAGGTTACGAACAAGCGAACCGCCGAACAGATCGAAGCTGCGCGAAAGACCGAACTCGCCAAGGGTGAGGTTGGCTTCCGGGACCGGAAACCCGTCCCCACGCTGAAGGATTTTGCGGATGGGGACTTTCTACCGTACATTGAGGCCCGCTTCCAGGACAAGCGGAACACGCTGGACTATTACAAGAACGGTCTGCGAAGCCTGAAGGCTCACACAGCGCTTGCCGGTTGCACTCTCGATACCATCACGGCTGACAAGATCGGGACGTTCGTCGCGAAGTTGCGGCAGAACGGATTATCCGTCGGGAGCATCAACCGGCAACTGGAAGTCTTGCGGCGATTGCTCAAGCTGGCCGTGGAATGGGGGAAGGTTGAAAGAGCACTCCCCAAAGTGGAAATGCTGCCGGGTGAGAATCACAGGGACCGGGTTCTGTCGGCTGACGAGGAAGCCCGCTACCTGGAAGCGGCGGCGTCCATTGGTCACAGCATCGAAGAAGGCTATCAGCGCGCCCTAAACGGCATCCGCGCGACTCTCAGGGGCGAAGAACCTGTTAAGCCCGAAGACCCGTTTCTCCTTCGAGACGCGACTGCCTTGCTGATGGATTGCGGATTGAGGCCGGATGAATGCTTCCGGCTTCGGTGGGAAGACGTGCGGGATGGTGCGGTCAACGTACTGTTCGGAAAGACCGCAAGCGCGCGGCGGACAATCCCGTTAACGCCACGAATGGCGGCTTTTCTCGAAATGCGGCGGGCAGTAGCAAACACCGAATGGGTGTTTCCGGCATCCACCCGAAGCGGACATATCGAGAAATCGAGTCTGAAGAAGCAACACGCGAAGGCGTGCAAACTGGCGGAGATCGGGGCGTTCGTCCTGTACACATTCCGGCATACGTGCCTGACGCGGTGGGCGGCCTACATGGACCCGTACACGCTGGCGTATCTCGCGGGGCATAGCGACTTTTCCACTACTCGCCGGTACGTTCATCCGCAGGCGCACACGGTCCGGGAAGCTATGGAGCGCGCGCGAATGGCACAGGGTGGGCACAAATTTGGGCACAGTGAGGAAAAACCGGCTGAGGCCCCCGCTGGGGGAAATATCGCTAAGGAATTGAAAAGGGAAGGGTTGAATTGGTCGGGGCGAGAGGATTCGAACCTCCGGCCTCCTGGTCCCGAACCAGGCGCTCTACCAGGCTGAGCCACGCCCCGAACTCTACCAGTGTAGCGCGCGCCGCCAATTGCGACACAAATTACCGGATGTTGGTGCAGTCTCGTGCGGTCTCAGTTTCAACCGGGCGGTCCGGACGCTCGAAAGGGTTGCGGAAAGGGTTGCACTCTGAAGGCACAACTCAATACGATCAGAACGTGGCTTTGCGCAATCTGCGGGACTTGCCGTCTGTAAATGAAGTGCTCGAGCGCCTCGCTCCCTCCTCGCGGCGGCTTCCCCATGCGCTGGTGACAGCCGAAGTGCGGCAGGCGATCGACGCAGCACGGAATGCGATGAAAGCCGGAGATACTTCGCTGCCTGCGATTGAGAGTACCGTGGAAGCAGCGCTGAACCAGTGGAGGAAGCCTTCCCACCGGCGCGTCATCAACGCCACCGGGGTTATTCTGCATACGAACCTCGGACGCGCTCCACTGGCGCAATTTGAGGCCGTGAGCGGTTACAGCAACCTCGAATACGATCTGGCGGCGGGCGAGCGGGGGAATCGCGATGTCCACGTGGCGAAGTTGCTGGAAGCGATTCTGGGACGCCCGGCGATAGTTGTTAACAACGGCGCCGCCGCGCTCTTTCTCGTACTCAACGAACTGGCAATGGGCGGAGAAGCGATTGTCTCGCGCGGCGAGCTGATCGAAATCGGCGACGGCTTCCGCATCCCGGAAATCATGCAGCGCACCGGCACACAACTGCATGAAGTGGGTACGACCAACCGCACACACATTGACGACTACCGCAGTGCGATCAACGATCGTACGCGCGTGCTGCTGAGGGTTCATCCCAGTAATTTCCGGATGTCGGGGTTCACGGCTCGCCCCGAGTTGAGCGATCTGGTGCAGCTCGGGCGCGAGCGCGGGATTCCGGTCTATGAGGATCTCGGCAGCGGGTGCATCGTCGACCTTCGCGCGTACGGAGTCCGCGAGCCGCTGGCACAGGACAGTCTCGCGGCTGGAGCGAATCTGATTTCGTTCAGCGGCGACAAACTGCTCGGCGGTCCGCAGGCGGGGATCGTTGCTGGAGATGCGGAACTGGTCGCGCGCTTGCGGCGGAATCCGCTCTTCCGGGCGTTGAGGCAGGACAAACTCTTCTATCAGGCCATGGAGGCGACACTGCGGTACATCCTGTTTGGTGAATACGACTGTGTTCCCTCGTTCCGAATGATCCGGATGACAGCGCACGAAATCCGGGAGCGCGCCGAGGCCATCGTGCCGAGGCTCGGAACGAATGGACGCGTCCGAAGCAACGTGCGGATTCGCGATGGTGAATCCGTTATTGGCGGCGGCGCCACACCCGAGCAGTCGCTACCGACTTGGTTGATTGTTATTGAAACTGAAGACGCCGTTGCCGAAGAGCGGCGATTGCGTTTCAACGACCCGCCCATCATTGCCCGAATTGAACACGACCGCGTGGTACTGGACCTGAGAACCGTCTTGCCCGAAGAAGAAGACCTTCTGGTTCAGGCTCTTTCCTGACCCTCAGGCTCTTTCCTGGTAGGTGCCTTCCGACGTATTGACGCGGATTCTTTCGCCTTCGCCGATGAAAGGCGGCACTTGGACCACAAGCCCGGTTTCCATCTTCGCGGGCTTCGTCACATTCGAAACGGTGGCGCCTTTGAGGCCGGGCTCTGTTTCGACAACTGTCATTTCCACGGTGGCCGGCAATTCGACGCTGATTGGTTTGCCTTCGTAGAATTCGACCGTCACCTTGAGTTGCGGAATCAGGTAGTCCGTCGCATCGCCGAGCAGTTCCTTCGTCAGGTGCATCTGCTCGTAGTTTTCAATGTTCATGAAGTAGAAGTATTCGCCGTCGTCGTACAGATACTCCATTTCGTGTTCGTCGAGCTGGGCCTTTTCCACTTTGTCTTCGGAGGAAAAGCGATGCTCGGTCATGGAACCCGTGCGAAGGCTGCGCATCTTGGCCTGCACAAAACCCCGCAGATTTCCCGGCGTGCGGTGAGTCATGCTGAAAACGGAGTACAACTCGTTGTTGAACTTGATCACCATTCCAGGACGCAGTTGTGTTGCGGAAAGCATAGTGGGGTAAGATGCCGTTATCTAATGTGAAGCCCCAGTATATCAGCCTGTTACGGCGACGCTTTGGTTTTCCGGCTGATTCACCGCGAGATATCCCAGGCACATGATGGCGAGGAACATCGTCAGGACCTCCGTATCGCCGAGGTTCTTTTCCATGATGCCCGCGACCATCGTGCCGATGACGGCGGCAATCGCGGCCTGTAGAAGGAATCGCCGGTCCGAACGCCCGGCGGGCAGATTCCCGAGCGCGCGCCGGAAATCCAGCAGCGCCATCACGAGAGCGACGGTGAGAAACAGAGCGGCGGGCACACCGCACTCGGCTGCATAGTGGATGTAGATATTGTGCAGATGCTGATAGTTGCCGTCGGGCAACGGATAGTGGATGTCGGCGGGAAGGTAGGCGTCAAAAACCGTCTTCTTCCTGATCTCCTCGGGTCCAACGCCCACAAGCGGATGAGCTTTGATCATTTGCCAACCGGTTCGCCAGACGATCATCCGCTGTGCGTTCGAATCGGTTTCCCCGTGCGGCTGGTTAAGAGAGCGCACGCGTTCCTGAACCGCCGCGGGGGCAACGAGGAGACCCAGCCCCAGCACGGCAGGCATCGCGATCGCCGCCCATTTCTTCCATTCCCAAAGCAAATAGAAGCCGGCCAGCAACGCCGCGATCCAGATGGAACGGGTATCGCTCAGGATCAGCGCGATTCCGACAACCGCCGCGCACGGCAGCCAGAACCATCGCCATTTTCCGATATCCGGAGCAAACAGAAGGAAAGCCGCGACCAGCAGAAGGATAAACAGTTCCTGGCCTGAGAACGTCATCCAGTGGCTCATGAAACCGCGTATGCGGTCCGCGATATAGAAGCGGTAAAAGTCGGTGTGCGCGGCCCGTGCGCCGGCGACGTCGACCGCATACTGGACGAGACCCCGCCCAGCTGTGATTGTGCCCACGCCAATCCAGGCCATCACCAGCCACTTGGCCTCGGCGGCGGTACGGATCGACGAGTAGACGATGAGCAGCATCAGGTAGACCACCATCTTGCGAACCGTCGGGATGCCGAAACCAGGATCGGGCGAAAACGCAAGAGCCACCAGGGTCCACCCGAGAAACAGTCCGAGCGGAATCGAAATGCGGGGCCATCTGAGGGGCAATCCCGAAAGAAGCAGGGCGGCCAAAGCCACCGCCAGCAGGATCTGGGAAACGGCGATCGAGAGAAGTATCGTGACTGCGGACGCGGATGCCACCCAAACGGGCAACCTTTTCAGAAAAGGCGAGGGAACCAAGCTTAGAGTATGCCGCAATCCTATTTGTGCTGCGGACCCCATGGTCCGCAGCCGACCCCCGGTCGGCTTTCCGGATTGGGATGAACCAGGATTCGTCGCCGATAAGCGGGTCCAGGGGACCCACGCGGACCATGGAGTCCGCCCCGTCCGCTAGTACCCTGTGGTACTTTGCAGTCGCCACCACTTTGCGGCACGGTGTACGATGGGGATTAACGCATGAAGATGCTGGATGCGCTGGCTCCGGGGAACCCGGATCGGGAATTAGCGCTGACTCTTGATCCTGCGAGAATCCCGGCGCACATTGCCATCATAATGGACGGCAATGGGCGGTGGGCGAAGCGGCGTGGCCTGCCGCGCATCGCGGGCCACAAGGTCGGCGTGAGTACCGTGCGTTCCGTGGTGGAAGACTGCGCGAATCTGGGCGTCAAGGCTCTGACGCTCTACGCCTTCTCGGCGGAAAACTGGAAGCGCCCGCGAACCGAAGTCGACATGCTGTGGCGGCTGCTGCGGTTCTATCTGCGGCACGAACTGGAAGACCTGCAGCGCAACAACATCCGGCTGCAATCGAGCGGACATGTGGAAGCGCTGCCGGAGCGCGCGTACGAGGAACTGCTGGCTGTGGAGCGCGCCACCGCGCGTAACCAGGGCATGCGGTTGAATCTGGCGATCAACTACAGCGCGCGCATCGAACTGGTGGACGCGGTGAATGCGCTCATCGACGAAGCGCGCATCGAAGGCCGGCTTTCGAGCCTGGTCATCGATGAAAAAATGATTTCGCGCCGGCTCTATACCGCCGGTCTTCCGGAGCCGGATCTGTTGATCCGGACTTCGGGTGAAATGCGCGTCAGCAACTTCCTGCTCTGGCAGATCGCCTACGCGGAGCTCTACGTTACCGATACTCTCTGGCCGGACTTCAACCGCGCGGAACTGCTGCGGGCCATTCTCGATTTTCAGCGCCGGGAACGCCGCTTCGGAGGACTTTCGGGAGAGTTGCCGGAAGAAGAGAGCGGAGAAGATCGGGAGATTGAAGAGATCGTCGTCTCCTCGCAATGAAGCGCGTCGTTACCGCACTTTTTCTTGTCCCCATCGCCGTTTACTCAGCACTTTTCGCTCCCTGGTGGGTGCTTTTCGCGGTCATCGCGCTCGTGGCGCTCCTCTGCTTCCGCGAATACGCGTCGATCACCGAGTCGTTCGCGCCACTGGGATATGCGGCGGGAATACTGATCCTGATCGCCCCCCCGCACGAGACGACGCTGTTGATCGTCCTGAGCACGCTGGCCGCGATGTGTTTGACGTTTTTCACGAACCATCCCGCGCGGGCATCTTCCCTGGTGCTGGGCATTATCTATATTTTTGGTTCGTGGAAAACGGGAATCCTGCTGCACGACATCAATCCCAACTGGCTGATGTTCGGCCTGATGGTGAACTGGGTTGGCGATACGGGCGCGTTCTACGTGGGGAGGAAGTTTGGCAGGCACAAACTCGCGCCTTCGATCAGCCCGGGCAAAAGCTGGGAGGGCGCGGCGGCGTCGGCTGTGACCGGGGTCGTGTTTGGCATGATCTACCTTCCGCTCGCAATCAAGGGCACCTCTTTGCCCGCGGCTGGGTTACTGGCGTTAGCGGCTAATGCAGCCGGGCAGGTGGGGGATCTGGCTGAATCGGCGATCAAGCGTGGCGCCGGCGTGAAAGACAGCGGCAATCTGCTCCCCGGTCACGGGGGACTGCTGGATCGTGTGGACAGCACGATGTTCGCGCTGCCGGTGCTGTACTCGCTGCTGACTTTCCTGAAGTAAAGGAGAAGCGGCTGCCAGCCGCGCGTCCTATTTGTCTTTTTCGGTCGGAGCGCCGGTGCCCTGCGATCCAACGAACAACTTTTTGCCGTCGGGCAGCGTGATATTGCTGCCGTTGGCGCGGTTCGATCCGTCCTTCGCCTGCCAGCCCTCGACGACGATCTCGGTGCCCGGCAGCAGGGATTGCTTGGTAAACCCGCGCCGCAGAAGCCCGTTCGGAGCCCCGGCTTCAATCATCCACGAGGTGACCTTGCCATCCGCGTCCTTCACGTCGATGTGGATCCAGGCATGCGGATTGATCCACTCCATATTCGTGACAGTGCCCTTCAGGATCAGCGGCTTGTTGACATCGAACTCCGCCGCGAACGCATGATGCGCCCAAACCGGCGCGGCGCTCAGCAAAAGACCGGCGGCCAAAATCGCGATACAAAAATTTGTTCTCACTATGATTCCTTTCCTAATTCTTCCTGGCTGCGGCAGCGGCCTGTTCCGCGAGTGTCCCGGTGATCATGTTGCGCATGGCCATATTTCCTTCGTGGCAGGCGTATTCAAAAAGCTGGTAGCCGGGCTCATGCGTAATGGGGAACGCGATCTTCCACGTTGCGGTATACGTCTTCGGATCGTCGACCGTGAGCTCGTAATCGATCGTGTTTTCAGCCACACGCGTAAAGCGTTCCGTAAGTTTCATGTCTTCGCTTTGGAAGCCGCCGCCATTCGGGCCGATCCCCATTTTGTCGTTAAAGTTCGTCGTTTCCACAACAAGCGTGTTGCCTTCCCAATGACCCACCGGGTCTCCCATATAGGAACGAATGCTGGGCGGCATGTGCGGCCGTCCGTCCGTGGGAATAATTCTCGCGTCATGAACCATCTCATAGCGAATCGCCACGTATCCCGGCGCCTGCACGATCTCGAGCCCGTTGCCGTAGATCACCGGGATGATCGAGCCGGCCACGCCGCGAGTGATGCAGCGATCGTAGATACTCCAGTCGGTCCACGTTTCGGGAGTCTTCCGGCGCAGCGCCGCGGCGGCAGCCTGTTTCTTCTTGCCTTCGGGAGTCAATTCCGGAATCCTTCCATTGGGCGGATCCACCACCTGCGAAGTCTGCCTTGAAGCGCGCCGGGCATACTCGCCGAACTGCCCTGGGACCGGTGCCGCATCCACGCCACGCCCGAACGCACCAGCCGCTGGCGGTGGGGGAGCGGCGCCTTTGGCGGCCGCATCGAGCTGTGCCTTTGCCGGAGAGTGATTCTCGTCGCTCGGGTTTTCAATCCGCTGCTTCGACTGCTCGACTCTCTTTTCGCGGTCCTTCAGCTCGTCTTCGGTGAGATAGAGCCGGTCGCCATACGAAACCGGGCGTTCCATGGGCACTCCCCACGTATCGTCGCTCGTCCATGTACCCTGGAGATCGGGATCGCCCCACGGTGTTTTGGAAAGTGACCAGGTCTTTCCCGAATTTCCAGCGGAAGCTTTCAGCGCGGCGGGCGTTTGGGCCGCCAGAGGCAGGGCTGCTGCGAACACGATCGAAACGCTCAGTGCGAAGATTCGCTTACTCATTCGAGATCTCCCTGATTCAATTCTAATACCGCAAAATCTCATGGGTGCAGCGCCTCCCGATCGAACACCAGGTTGTTCGAAAAAAATGCCAGAACCTTCGTCTCCACGCGCAGGGCGATGTGGTTCGTATGGTCGCCGTCGTAGATTTCGAAGCTATTCGGAATGTCGTATTGGGTCAGGACCCTGCTCAGTTCCTTATTGCTTGTCGACAGGCCGTCTTTATCGCCCACATCGATCGCAATGGCATGCAGTTTCCTGAGATTCGAAATGTACTGGTCGATGATCGCGAGAGGCGCGTTGGCCACCCACCGGGCGGCAACCGCCGGTTGAACCTTACCCTCCTTGACGGGAAGATCGAAGAAAAACGGCGGATTTTGGGGATTGGGGGACCATGCCGCAGCCTCTGCCAGCATCGTTATCGGCCCTCGGGCGAGGTTGGCCGCGTCGGCCTGACTATGGACCGCGTCGGCCTGCGCAAACGCCTGGCCCTGCGGGTTGAGATTGGCCGTCAGACAGCACGCGCTCAGGATGTAGATGCTGGAATATATATCGGGATATTTCATGGCGAGCCGGATAGTCCCGTAGCCTCCCATTGAGTGTCCCGCCAAGCCGCGCCCGGCGGGCGTGGCGATGGTCCGGTAGTGGCTATCCATGTAGGCGACCAGATCGCGCGTGACATATCCTTCCCAATCGCCGGTGGTCACCGAATTCGAGAACATGCTGCCCTGATAGACGGTGTAGGCGTTGGGCATCGCGAGAATCATCTCGCTTGCCCCGCCTTGGGTCGTCGCCCGATCGGCCAACGCGGGCAGCGAAGAGTTCGGGTTCAGGAAGCTGCCCTTCAGCGCTGGCCCGAACCAGCCTTCATCGGAATTAGTGTAGCCATGGAGCAGGTAGACCACCGGATAGCGCCGGTTGCGGGATGTCGCGTAGCTCGGCGGCAGATAGATCGATACGTCGCGATCGGGAGAGTCGCCTTCGAGATTGCCCTCCAGCGATTTTCCATGGACCTTGATTCTCTCGAAGGAGCCTTTGGCCGGCGTTTCGGAATAGAGTGCGTCCGCCCCGATCAAAGCGAGTGCGGTTACCAATAAGAGCGAGTTTCCGAACATCCTCGTCACTTCCCGGCCTTCTTGCGCAGATCGCCGTAGATCAGCTCTTCCGTAAACTCGACGCACTTGAATTCGAGCAGGCGAGCGTCCTTCTCGCGATGTCGATACAGGATGACATTGATCTTCCAGGGCCGGCTGAATGTTTTCGGATCTTCGATTGTGGCTTCGTAGTTCATCGTGTTCGCGTCGAGCAGCGAGTAGCGCTCCACCACGTGAAGGCCGTCACTGGCAAAGTTCCCGGCGCGATCGAACCATGCCATCCCGTTGAAGCCGGTCACGTCGACCACCAGCGTATTGCCGTCCCAGTGTCCGTTCGATGTCCCCATCCATGTGTCGGTGACGGCTTCCTGCGGCTTACCCATGTTGATCAAACGGTTCTCTGAGCCAAACTCGTAGGCGATGAGAATATCTTTTTGCGACTGGATGATCTGAAACGGAAACGCCATATAAGTCGCGCGCGGCACTCCGGGCATATAGCATTTGATCACCGGATCTTCCTTCCAGCGGTTGGCCAGATTTTTCTTCTTCTGTTCCAGCGCTTCCGTGAGATAGGGGATCTCGACGCCTTCCACTATGCCCTGGCCGGGCGGAATCGCCCCGATCGCGCCGAGCTGATAGAAAGGTCCCGCTTGGGCGCCGTGATCCTGGATGTCCCAGTCGGCAGTGCCGAGGGACTGCCAAAGCCCGGTCAGGTTGGGTTTGCCGTCTTTCATGCGCGGCAGGCCCGACCCCGTATTTTGAGCCGCAACCTGGATTGCCCCCAATGCCAGAACGGCAATCAATGCGCAAAAAAAACGCTGCTGCATCCGCTATGTTTTCTCCTGACTTCGGCAGCCAGCATATCAGTTTCTTCAGAGCGTCTGCTTGCCGAGGAATGCGATCAGCAGCCGATTGAACTCAGCGGGGTTTTCCAGCATCAGGAAATGCCCAGTTCCGGCTGCGAATCGTAGCCTTCCTCACCGTCTGCAGCTTCAATGCCAGGCCCATTAGCCGGCGAAACGGCCAAACGCCGGGGATCTTGACGAGGCCATCGACAAGCACCATCGCCGCGACATGCTGCGGATACAGCTTGGCATAGTGGACGATGACCGCCGTCCCCATGCCGTGGCCGACCAGCACCACGCGCTCCGCCTTCGCATCGGGCCGCACAGACTCGATGGCGCGGGCGAACAAATCCATCGACAGCTTTCCCTCTGCGGGCGCGCTGCTTCTACCATGCCCGGGCAGATCGATCGTGAGGACCCGATAGTCCTTCGCCAGCGCGGGGACCTGCGATTCCCACGTTGTCTCATCGCAGGTCCAGCCATGAACCAGAATCACTGTTCGCGGACCCTGGCCGGTTGACGAGGCGTGCAGCGACGGAAGCCTACTCGCCCCCGTTGAGTGTCTTGTAATAGGTGTCGTAGAAAGTCAGGACCGCCGGCTGGACTCCGGTGCCCACGCTCACGGTGTCCCCGAGAACCATGGCTTGATCGGCTTTGCCGTTATAAGTCGGCCACTCGGTAAGCCCTTTGCCGTTCGGATTTCCCGTAGCGGCGAAGTTCACCCAGTAGGAGGACATCATATCGGCGAGTTTACGATCGACATCC
>Ga0181530_10004507_pt1 | contig 14733 bp, 12 predicted proteins | sample PEATcosm2014_Bin_42_FD_119769 | JGI IMG/M metagenome (GOLD analysis project Ga0181530, IMG submission 119769) | Peatland microbial communities from MTU Mesocosm Facility, Houghton, MI, USA - PEATcosm2014_Bin10_60_metaG | ecosystem: Environmental > Terrestrial > Soil > Wetlands > Peat | place... | reverse complement strand
CTTCGTGGATTGGAATCGCCCGGCGAGTTTGATAGGCAAGCGCATGACAAAAGCCAGCCGCCAATTCGTATTGATCCTGCTCGGCCTCGCGATCGGCCTCTCGGTCATCGCCGCTTTCGCCTTCCGCGATATCGGCGGGGGCGGCGGGCAGGGCGTCGCCGCCATCGGCGGCCCCTTCGCATTGACCGCGCAGGACGGCCGCATCGTGACGAATGCCGATCTGGAGGGGCGGCCCTATCTCGTATTCTTCGGCTATACGCATTGCCCGGATCTGTGTCCGGCGACGCTGACGGAAATTTCCGCCGTTTTGAAGGAAATGGGCGCCGACGCCAAAATCGGCGCGGTCTTCGTCACCATCGATCCGGAGCGCGACACGCCGCAGACGATGAAGACCTATCTCGAAAGCTTCGACCCACGCATCATCGGCTTATCCGGCGATGCGGCGCAGACCCGCGCCATCGCCCAGGCCTACAAGGTCTATTTCAAGAAGCAGCCAGGCGAAAACGGCGACTACACGATGGACCACACAGGGGTCGTCTATCTGATGGACAAGCGCGGCCGTTTCGTCAACGCCTTCAATCTGGAGCGGCCGGCGAAAGACGCCGCGAACGAACTGGCGCACTATCTTTAGGCTTTCAGAGCGGGATGGCTTCAAAAGAATCCAAGCGGAAAATATTTGAGATAGAGTTCGGTGTAGACGCCTTTCGCCGCAAGATCGGCCAGCGCGTAGTCGAGCGCTTGCCGCAGTGGCGCATCGTCTTTCTTCACCGCGATGCCGACGCCCTCGCCGAAGAAGCGGCTGTCGAGGAACGGACCCCCGACGAAGACGCAACAACCCCGCCCTTCCTGGCCGTTCAGCCAGAAGCTCAAGGCCGCGCCGTCGCCGAAGAAAGCGTCGATTTCGCCCTTGCCAAGCGCCTCGGTCAGCGCCTTTTGCGTATCGAAGGTCTTTATGGCCGCGCCTTGAAAGAAGGCGGCGAGGAAGGCTTCGTGCGCGGTCTTGGCGATGACTCCGATCGTCTTGCCGCGCAGGGTTTCGGGCGTCGCGTCGCGCAGCGGCGCCGACTTCAGGACGACGAAGCGCGCCGGATTTTTCATGTAGGGCGCGGTGAAATCGAGTTTCGCGCGGGCGGCTCCATCGATGCGAAGAGAGGCGATGATCGCGTCGCCTTCGCCGGCGTTAAGGCTGTCGATCAGCGTATCGAAGCGGCGGGCCTGAATCGTGCACGTGAGTTTCAGATCCTCGCAAATGGCGCGGGCCAAATCGATGTCGAAACCGGCGAGCGATCCGTCCGGCAGGGCGAAATGGAACGGCGGATAATCATCGTCGGTGAGGAAGCGCAGAGAGCGCAGGCTGCTGAGGTCCGGCTTCGCGGGCCGCGCGTGCGGATCCCAGAAACTCGGGCTGAAAATCCTGGGCTCGCCAAGCGCGGGCGCGGCGCAGAGGAGCGCGCCAGCCAGAACCAGGAGAGCGGCGCGGCGCAAGCCGGCGCGAAATCCGGCGGTCTTTCCGAGCCCCGCCCGTGTCATGCTATAAATCATGATATGATTTGCTTTCCTGACCGGCGAGAATAGGACGAAAGCGCTTTAATGGCCAGAGCTTTACCGCCGGAGACAAGCGGCGACGAAGGGCGCCCGGCGATGAGGGGACTCGCCGCGCTGCCGGTGTTCCTCAACCTGAAGGGCAGGCGCGTCGCGCTCGTCGGCGGCTCGACCGCCGCGCTGTGGAAGGCCGAACTGGCGCAGGCCGCCGGAGCCGATGTCGACGTCTATAGCGCTGAACCCTGCGCGGGTCTCGTCGAACTTGCGCGCGGGCGCCCGTCGGTTCGCCTCGTGCGGCGCGCGTTTCAGGCGGACGATCTGAACGGCGCCGCGCTGGCGATCGGCGACATCGAGGGCGCGGCGGAGGCGGCGGAATTTCGCGTCGCCGCGCGAGCGTTCGGCGCGCTCGCCAACATCATCGACAAGCCCGCCCTCTCGGATTTCCAGTTCGGCGCGATCGTCGATCGTTCACCGCTCGTCGTCGCCATTTCCACGGACGGCGCCTCGCCAATCCTGGCGCAGGCTGTGCGGGGACGAATCGAAGCCGTGCTGCCCGCCGCAATCAAGCTCTGGGCGGCGGCCGCCAAAGGCTGGCGCGAGTCGTTGAAGACTCTCGCTCTGCCGCCAAGGTCGCGCCGCCGCTTCTGGGAGATGTTCAACGCCAGGGCCCTCGCCGCCGGTTCGGCGCCTCCGGGCGAGGAGCTCTTTACGGAACTGTTGGCGGAGGCCGGACGGGACCCTCGCGCGCCGGAAGGATCGGTCGCGTTGGTCGGCGCGGGGCCGGGCGATCCCGAACTTCTGACGCTGAAGGCGTTGCGCATGCTGCAGTCGGCCGATGTCGTCCTCTACGACGATCTGGTGGCGCCGGCGATCGTCGACATGGCGCGGCGCGAGGCGGAGAAAATCGCCGTCGGCAAACGCGGCTATAAGCCGTCCTGCAAGCAGGATCACATCGTCGCCCTGATGATCGAACTTGCCGGGCAGGGCAAGCGAATCGTCCGGCTGAAAGGCGGCGATCCGATGGTGTTCGGTCGCGCGAGCGAGGAAATCGCGGCGCTGCGCGGGGCTGGCATCCCCGTCGAGGTCGTCCCGGGCGTCACGGCGGCGCTTGGCGCCGCGGCGTCCTTGCAGACCTCGCTGACCGAACGCGCGACGGCGCGACGGCTGCAGTTCATCACCGCGCATGCGCATGACGGCAAGCTGCCCGAGGATATCGACTGGCGAGCGCTCTGCGACCCGGGCGCCTCGAGCGTCGTCTATATGGGCGTGAGGACGCTTGGCGCCCTGGCCGAGCGCCTGCTGGCGCATGGCGCCGATCCCGCGACGCCGGCGCTGCTCGTCGAGCGTGCGACCTGCCCGGACGAGCGCCGCATCGCTGGAACGATTGCGACGCTGCCGGCGAAGGCCGCCGCGCAGGCGCCGTCGGGACCCTGCCTCATCTTGATTGGCGCCGTTTTTGCGGCGCAAGCCGACCTCGATCCGGCGCATCGATTGGCGGCGGCGGCGGAGTGACGAGGCGCCGGGACGCTGGAGCGTCCTTCATACCGCCTTGTTTTAGTGATCGGTTTTGATCGCCCGGACTGCGCAGGTCAGTTAAGGATATCGAGCTTTTCATGCTCGCGGAGAACAGGATGCGGCGTTTCACCCTCTTGGCGGTCTTCGCTGGTTTTGCTGCGATCGGAGCTTGCGGGCTCGCGCTCTATCTTTACGAGCGGCCGACCATCCTTCGCGTGGCGGTGACGCGCGGCGCCGACGATCAGCAAGTGCTGAGCGCCGCGGCCTATGAATTCGCGCAAGCGCACGAACAGATTGGGCTCAAGCTTGTGCTCGTCGATTCGCTCGCCGAAAGCGCGCGGGCTTTCGAAGATCAGCGCGTCGATCTCGCCATTGTGCGCGGCGACATCGCGATGCCTGTCGATGGCCAGACGGTCCTCATCATGCGCCGCAACGCCGCGGTGCTGCTCGCGCCGGCGGGATCGGCGCTGCATGACGTCGAAGACCTGAAGGGCCGCAGAATCGGCATTCTACAGACCGAACAGGCGGGACGACCCGATAACGATCAGGCGCTGCTTGACGCCGCGCTGACGCAAAGCGACGTTCCGCTGGCCTCGGTCGGCCGTGCGCCGCTGACGCTCGCCGAGCTGCCGGACGCGATCGAGCGCCACGACGTCGACGCCGTGCTGGCGATCGGAACGCCGGGGTCGGCCGATTTGACCGAGGCTGTCGCGGCGGTGTCGCAGGCGGGGCATGGTCCGCCCGTGTTTATCCCGATCGCAGAGGCCAAGGCGATCGCACAGCGTTCGCCCAATCTCGAGTCGGTCGAGGTTTTGCGCGGCGCTTTCGGTGGGGCGCAGCCAAAGCCCGCGGAGAGCTTCGATACGCTCGGCGTCAGTACGCGGATGATCGCACGGCACACCCTTAACAACGACGTTGTCGCCGAACTGACCGAGTTGATGCTGAACGCGAAGCCGTCGCTCGCCGCTCAGGCTCCGATAGCGAACCGCATCGAAGCCCCTTCGACGGATAAGGGGGGGGCGGTGCCGGTTCACGCAGGCGCGCTCGCCTATCTCGGTGACGAAGAGCAAAGCTTCTTCGATAAATACAGCGATTTCATTTACATCGGAGCGATGCTGCTGAGCCTGTGCGGAACGGCGATCGCAACGCTCGCGTCGCGATTCAAGCGCCAGCAACAAACGGATCTCGAACGCATTTTGCAGCGGTTGCTGGAAATCATCGCGGCGGCGCGCGCGGCCTCGCGCGCAGAGACCCTGGACGAACTCGAACGGGAAGCCGACGACCTGTTGGCCAAGGCGCTGGCGCATGACTTCAATCACGCGTTGAGCGGCAGCCGCCTCGCCGCCACAAGTCTCGGGCTCAGTCAGGTCCGGCAGGCGATCGCAGAACGGCGCATCGTTCTCTCGGCGCCGGGCCGCGCGCCTTTCGCGCCGCGGATCGTCGCCGAGTAGGCGATTTCGGATCTATTGCGTCCGGATCTGTTGGGTCGCCACGAAGCGGCGCAGCGCGACGAGGCCCCAAATCGCCTCGACGAGGCCGAACGGCCAGGCCCCCTGCAGAAAGCCATAGATCGAGCCAAGCCAGCAGGCGCCGGCGAAGGCGAGAATATACCAGCGGCTGCGCTGTTCGAGCGCATAAGTCACCAGCATCGCGGTCACCGCGAAAAGGCCGAACAGGGTCAGGCGGTCCATTCTTTAATCTTTCTGTCTGCAGGCGTCCGGGCGCGGCCGGCTGTTAGCATCTGGTCTCGCCTGCAGCAAGTTGCGGACCAGCCGTCGCGATTCGATGGGCCTTCGGGCGTGGCCGCGGACATCGCCCAAAGGGCGCGCGCGGCCGAAGATTTGAGCTTATGACGATAAGTGTTCCCAAACACGCCGCTTTCGTATATTGCACTGCTGCAATGCAAAAAGTCGCTACGTTAGCGGGTCGGCCCAGCGTCAAGCGCCTGGGCTGGAGGGCCCGCGCGGCGCGGCTTAGCTCCGTTTTGGCGTCTCGCGCCGGAGCGCCGCACTCAAATCAATCAGATACGGCAACAAAATGAAGCTGCGCAATATCGCCATTATCGCCCACGTCGACCACGGCAAGACGACCCTCGTCGATCGTCTCTTGCAGCAATCCGGCGCCTTCCGCGAGAATCAGCGGATCGTCGAGCGCGTGATGGATTCGAACGATCTTGAAAAAGAGCGCGGCATCACGATCATGGCGAAGGCGACCTCGATCGCCTGGAAGGACACCCGCATCAATATCGTCGATACGCCCGGCCACGCCGATTTCGGCGGCGAGGTGGAGCGCATTCTGTCCATGGTCGATGGCGCCATCGTTCTCGTCGACGCCTCGGAAGGTCCGATGCCGCAGACCAAATTCGTCGTCGGCAAGGCTCTGAAGATCGGCCTTCGGCCCATCGTCGCCGTAAACAAGGTGGACAAGCCCGACGCCCGCATCACCGAGGTGGTCAACGAGGTGTTCGACCTCTTCGCCGCCCTCGACGCGAGCGACGAGCAGCTTGATTTCCCAATCCTTTACGGTTCGGCCAAACAGGGCTGGATGGCCGATAGCCCGGATGGGCCGAAAGATGGCATGGGACCCTTGTTCGATCTCGTGCTGCAGCATGTGCCGGAGCCGCGCATCGAGGAAGGCGGCTTTCGCATGCTCGGCACGCTGCTGGAGGCGAACCCCTATCTTGGGCGCCTCGTCACCGGCCGCGTGTTCGCGGGCAGCGTGAAGCCGAATCAGGCCGTCAAGGTTCTCGACCGCAAGGGCAATGTCGTCGAACAGGGGCGGGTGTCCAAGATTCTCGCTTTCCGCGGCATCGAGCGCACGCCGATCGAGGAAGCCGAGGCCGGCGATATTGTGGCCATAGCGGGTCTCGAGAAATTTAATGTCGCCGACACGCTCTGCGCGTCCGAGGTCGTCGAGCCGCTGCAGGCGCAGCCGATCGATCCGCCGACGCTGTCCATGACGTTTTCCGTCAATGATTCGCCTTTGGCCGGAACGGAGGGGGACAAGGTGACGAGCCGCGTCATCCGCGCGCGGCTCTATAAGGAAGCCGAGGGCAATGTCGCCCTGCGCATCGAGGATTCGCCAGGCTCCGATTCCTACATCGTCTCGGGGCGCGGCGAATTGCAGCTCTCGATCCTGATCGAGACGATGCGGCGCGAAGGCTTCGAACTCAGCGTCTCGCGGCCGAAGGTCGTGTTCCAGAAGGCCGAGGACGGCACGCTGCTGGAGCCGATCGAGGAGGTCGTGATCGACGTCGACGAGGAGCATTCGGGCGTCGTCGTCCAGAAGATGGCCGAACGCAAGGCCGAGATGATCGAAATGCGCCCCTCGGGCGGCAATCGCCTGCGGCTTGTATTCCACGCGCCGACGCGCGGCCTCATCGGCTATCAGGGCGAGCTTCTGACCGATACGCGCGGCACGGCGATCATGAACCGCCTGTTCCATGAATATGCGCCCTGGAAGGGCGAGGTCGCGGGGCGGCGCAACGGCGTCCTGATCTCCAACGACAACGGCGAATCGGTCGCCTACGCCATGTGGAAGCTCGAAGATCGCGGCCCGATGATGATCGAGCCCGGCTGCAAGGTCTATCGCGGCATGATCGTTGGCGAGCACACGCGGGAAAATGATCTCGAGATCAACGTCCTGAAAGGCAAGCAGCTGACCAACATCCGCGCCGCCGGCAAGGATGAGGCCGTGCGCCTGACGCCGCCGATCCGCATGACGCTGGAGAAGGCTCTGGCCTACATCGAGGACGATGAGCTGGTCGAAGTGACGCCGAAATCGATCCGGCTGCGCAAGGCCTACCTCGACCCGAACGATCGCAAGCGCGCGGTCCGGGCCAAGGAATCGGCTTAAAAGCGCGCGTCGCCTCCGATGATCGACGCCGGCGCTCTCGCCCCTTATCGCGATTATGTGCTGCCCGAGGCCTTCATTCCGGAGCTGCCCGGCTATTATCGCGGCAAGGTGCGCGAGAATTACGATCTTGCGAACGGCGAGCGGATCCTGATCGCCACGGACCGCATCAGCGCGTTCGATCAAGGCCTCGCCGTGATTCCGTTCAAGGGTCAGGTGCTGACCGACATCGCGCGTTTCTGGTTCGAGGCGACCAGCGACATCTGCGCCAACCATCTGCGCGCCAATCCCGACCCCAATGCGATGGTCGTCCAGCGCCTCGAAATGATGCCGATCGAGATCATCGTGCGCGATTATCTCGCCGGCTCGACGGCGACGTCGATCCTGCCGATGTATAAGGCGGGCGCGCGGAAGATGTATGGGATCGATTTCCCCGACAGCCTCTCCGCCAACGAAAAGCTGCCCTGGACGATCATTACGCCGACGACCAAGGCCGGTCATGACGCGCATGATGCGCCGCTGTCGGCGGAAGACATTATCGAGCGGCGGATTCTGACGCCGCGGCAATGGGACGACGTCGCGCAAAAGGCTTTCGCGCTGTTCGCGCGGGGGCGCGAGATCGCCGCGGCGCGAGGGCTCATCCTCGCCGATACGAAATATGAGTTCGGCTTCAACGCGGAGGGCCATATCGTCCTCGCCGATGAAATCCACACGCCCGACAGCAGCCGCTACTGGGTGGCGGCGACCTATGCCGAACGTCTGGAGGCGGGGCGCCAGCCCGACAGCCTCGACAAGGATTTCATCCGCAACTGGGTCAGGGCGCGCTGCGATCCGTACCGCGAGCCGATCCCGGAAATTCCCGGCGACGTGATTCTCGAAGCCGCGGCGGCCTATATCCGCACCTTCGAGATCATCTCCGGCCGCGGTTTCATCCTGCCCGAAAGCCTCGAACCCGCGCCGCTGGAGCGCATCCGCGCCAATCTGGCTTTCTACTGGAGGCGCTAGAGCATCGGACCCGAAAGTGGGAACCGGTTTCGGGGAAATTCCGATGCTCAAACAAGAATTGGGCGGCTGCTCCGATTGCGTCCGAGCTCGCGGCGCTGAGCGTCAACTCGCTTCGACGGCTTTGGCCGCCGCGTCCAGCGCGTTGGCGATCTCGGCTGACTGCTCGGCGCTGAGGGGACCACGCGAGAGCCGCAGCCTGAGGGCGGTCCGTAAGTTCTCCATGGCGCGGACGATCTGCGGGGCCGGGCCGCCGCCATGGCGCGCGCTGACGTCCGCCATGCGGCCGAAGATCGCCTCCACCGTCGCCTGATTCTGGCGCAGCGACTCCTCGCCCTCGGGCGTGATCGCGTAGAGCTTGCGCGGACCGTCGGTTTCCTGCACCCGGATCGCGCCCATTTCCTCCAGCAGGGTCAGGGTCGGATAAATGACGCCGGGGCTCGGCGCATAGGCGCCGCCGAGACGATCCTCGATCGCCTTGATGATTTCGTAGCCGTGCGAAGGCTTTTCCGAAATCAGTTTCAGAACGACGAAGCGCAGATCGCCCTGTTCGAACATGCGCGGGCGCCCGCCGGGCCGGCCGTGCCGCCGGAACAGGCCATAGGGCCCCATTCCGTCGGGACGGCGATGGTCGCCGCCATGCGCGAAAGCGTGAAAATAGGGATGAAGTCTCATGGGGCCGTTCCTTCCTGTGCGGCGCCGGGTCGGGCGCGACGACATGAAAACCGTATTTAGATATATCGGAACAAAAGATATATCTAAATACGCTTTTTGCAAGGGCGTCCCCCGATTGGGTCGGAACCGAGATGGTCAACCCCCACGGGCAAAATTGGCGAGAAAGAAAATCCGACCGTGGCTTCCTTGCAATATCGCGGGGCATTTTTCTGAATTATGTTCGATTCTCGCTTCAACCCTCACAGATGAAACGCCCATGTCACATGTGAACCGCCGTACACTGATAGCTGGCGCCTCTTCCGCAGCGGCATTCGGCCTTGCCGGTTGCGTCGGCGGTCAGCAACAAATCGCCGCCGCCGTCCCGGCGGCTCCCTCGTCGGCCTCTACATCAGGCTCTCCGGCGACGACCGTCATCGGCGCCGCAGGCGACTTCGGCCAGATGTATGGCCCGGTCCAGGACGGGAAATTTCTCGTTGCGGCGGTCCCGCAGTCGGATCTCAATCCGGCTTTCCGCCGCACCCGGGTCGCTTACGCCGGCCCCGAAAAGCCGGGGACCATCGTCGTCGATCCCCAGGCCCATTATCTTTATCATGTGCAGGAGGGCGGCCAGGCGATGCGCTACGGCGTCGGCGTCGGGCGCGAGGGCTTCGCGTGGTCGGGCGAAGCGGAGATTCACAACAAGCAGGAATGGCCGGACTGGTATCCGCCGAAGGAAATGCTCGAACGCCGGCCGGATCTGGTGAAACAAATGAGCCAGCTGCAGAGCGGATTGGGCATGCCGGGCGGCCCGGATAATCCGCTGGGCGCGCGCGCTCACTATCTTTGGCACGATGGCGCCGACACCTATTTCCGCATCCACGGCACCAACGAGCCGGCGACAATCGGCTCCAGCGTTTCCTCGGGCTGCATCCGCATGGTCAATCAGGACGTGATGGATCTTTATCAGACCGCGGCTGTCGGCTCGAAAGTCATTGTTCTTGGAAACGCGCAGCCGACTCACAGTTCGTGACGGCTGGCGCCTGCCTCACCTCTGGCAGGCGGCGCAGAAAAAGGTCGAGCGCCCGGACTGCGTGATGCGGCGGATGATTCCGCCGCAGCCGGGCGTCGGGCAGGGGCCAAGTTCGCGGTCGTAGACGCGAAAACTGTGCTGGAAATAGCCCAGCGCGCCATTGGTCTGGCGGTGATCGCGCAGCGATGAGCCGCCGGCCGCCACCGCCTCCTCCAGAACTTCGCGAATCGTTTTGGCGAGTCTATGCGCGCGCTCCGTCGGCGTGCCGTCCTTGCGCGCGAGGCTCCCGGCGGCGCGGCGCGGCGACAGGCCGGCGCGATGCAGCGCCTCGCTGACGTAAATATTGCCGAGGCCCGCGACCAGAGTTTGATCGAGCAGGGCGGCCTTCAGCGACGTCGTCTTGCCGGCGAAGAGCCGCGCCAGCGCCGCGCCGTCGAGTTCATTGCCGAGCGGCTCAAGACCCAGCGATTTAAACAGGGGATGCGCCGCGAGCGCGTCGCGCGGAACAAGATCCATGAAGCCGAACCGTCGCGGATCGTTGTAGATGATGCGCGCGCCGGTCGACAGGGCGAAGACCACGTGGTCATGCGCGGTATTTTTTTGTGGGGCGCCGGGCGCGGGCGAGTTCTCCGATCCCCCGCTTTCGACGCGAAACGATCCGGACATGCCAAGATGCATGACGAGCACGTTGGCGTCGTCGAGGTCGGCCACCAGATATTTTGCGCGCCGGCCGAGCGCGACGATTCGCCGGCCGGCGAGGCGCTCCGAAAAGGCGTCCGGAAACGGAAAGCGCAGATCCGGGCGCCTTTGCTCGACCGCGACGAGACGCGCGCCGACCATCACGGGCTCGAGGCCGCGCCGCACCGTTTCGACTTCAGGCAGTTCGGGCACTCGGGCGTCCTTGATGGGATGGCGGCGCTGGCCTGACCTTAGAGCGCGACGAGGAAAAGGGGGAGGCTCGCTTCGGCAGCCATCGCGTCATCCGCGCCGCGCACCCGGGGCCAGCCGTCTGCGCCATTTGCGCGCGGGCGACGGCGCCGGGATTGGCGCCGCGGCGCTAAAGATGCTCTAACCCGTGCGGCGGCGATCGATGAATCGCCGAAAAATGGCCGTTCTTGACGATGGAACCGGGTATGGCGGCGACTTTCTTCAGCTTTGCCGGCGCGATCTGGTGGTCCGTCGCCGTGGGGCTTTTGTGCTTTACGCTGGTTTGCGGCCTGGCGCAGCCCTTTGTGCAGAGGCGGCGCGCGCGGGGCGCGGCGCGGCCGCCCGTCTCCGTGATCCTGCCGATCAAATGTCTCGATCCGGGCTTCGAAAGAGCGCAGGCCTCCGTTTTTGCTCAGGACTATCCGGATTATGAAATCCTGATCAGCGCCGCCGAGGTTGAATCGCCGGCGCTCGAGGCGGCGCGCCGCCTCGCGGCCGCACATCCGGCCGCCGCCTGCCGATTCATCCATTCGCAGGGGTGTGCCGCGGTCAGTCCCAAGCTCAACAATCTGGCGGCGCCGCTGGCTGAGGCGCGGCATGATTACATCCTCACCAAGGATTCGAACATCACGCTGGCGCCGGACGCTTTGACGGCGTTTCTCCAGAATTTCGCGCCGGGCGTCGGCCTCGTCGTCGCGGTGCCCGTCGCCGTGCGGGCGGAATCCGTCGGCGGCTGGATCGAAGCGTCGATCATCAACGCCCATGCGCGGCTTCTCCTCAGCGCCTCGACGCTTGGCCTTGGCTTCGGCATCGGCAAGATCATGGCGCTGCGGCGCAGCGATCTCGAGCGCGCCGGCGGCGTCGCGGCGATGAGCCAGAATCTGGCGGAGGATACGGCGATCTCGATGGCGTTCGCGCGGATCGGGCTCAAAACCGTCTTCGCGCACGAGACGGTCGCCCAGGAGATCGGCTTCCGCTACCTCGCCGACGTCTATCATCGACAGGCGCGCTGGAGCGTCATCCGCCGCACCAACGAGCTGATTTCCTATCCGTTTGAGCCGCTCGCCAGCCCGTTGCCCGCCGCGGTCGCGGCGGCGCTGGCGGCGCCGCTTGCGGGCCTGTCGGCCCTCACGGCTTTCGCCGCGACGCTCGCCCTCTGGTTCGTCGCCGAGACGGTCTTCGCCGCGCTGAAGGGCTGGGAGATTTCAATCTGGTCGCCGCTCGCCTTCCTCGGCCGGGAAGTCGTGGCTCTCGCGGCCTGGCTGCGCGGCTGGACCACGCATCAGGTCACCTGGGCGAGCCAGCGCTTCGACGCGCGGGAGGGCGTGCGCGAGGCGGATTGATTCGATCGGACGTCCGCCGCACAGAAAATAAATTTGGCGCGGGGCGAGGGCTCCGGCGAGCCTGACGCAGCAACGCGCGCGGCGGCGTCATTCAGCTGAATTGCGCTCTTGCTTGACGTGCTGCGTGCCGAACACGTAATCCCACCACGGCGCGCTGACCCCGAAGCCGCGCGTTGGGTCGCGGAAATGATGCAGGAGATGCAGCCGCCGCAAGGTCTGGCCGAGGCGCGTCGTCGGCTGTGCGTGATGCGTGTAATAATGCACCATGTCATAGCCGAGATAGCCGATGATGAAGCCCATCAGCACCGGATAGCCGTAAGGCAGGCCGAACAGAATCCGCGCGACGACCAGCGCGATCAGCATGATCGGGATGCTGAGCAGCACCGGCATGACGAGACGCAGCGGATCGTTTGGGTGCTCGTGATGGACGCCGTGCACGAGGAAATGGATGCGCGCGCCGAATTTGCTCGGGTGCTTGTAATGGAACGGGTAGCGATGGCCGAGATATTCGGTCAGAGTCCAGAGGAAATAGCCGACCAAGGCGCAGACGGCGACAACGGGAAAGCTGAAGGACTGAAGGCTCAAATACGCCAGCACGGCGACGACGGGAAGATAGACGAAAAGCGGAACCGACCAGTGCACGCGCGACAGTTTGTCGAGAAGATCATTCTCGAAAAGCCGGGGCGACTCGCCGAGGCGACCGACGCGCTCCGGGATGGAATAGTCGAAATTGCCATTTGTCTGCGTCATGATGGCGTCCCGCAAATCCTCAATCGGGGTTCTTAGCCTAGTTTACCCAAAATCGGAAATCCGCCGCCAGCGCGTTTTCAAAGTGGAGGCGCGGCATGGCGCCGCCTTTCGCGGTGAAGCTTTAGCGCGGGATGACGAGTTCGTGCAGGCTGAACATGCGGTCCCGGTCGGTCCAGACCCGATGCGGCGTCCAGCCGGCGCGATGCGCGAGATCCTCGAACTGCGGGATCGAATATTTGTACGAGTTCTCGGTGTGGATGCTTTCGCCGGCTGCGAAATCGAAGCTGCGCGCCATGATCGCGACGCGCTGCGCCTCGATGCTGATGAGATGCATCTCGATGCGTCCCTCGGCGGCGTTGAAGACCGCGCTATGGACGAAGCGATCGAGGTTGAAATCGGCGCCCGTCTCACGGTTCAGCCGGGCGAGGATGTTGAGGTTGAACGCCGCCGTTACGCCGGCTGAATCATTATAGGCAGGCAGCAGGATCGAGAGATCCTTTTGCAAATCGACGCCGATGACGAGCCTGCCGCGCGGGCCCAGCGTTTGCGCCATATGCGCCAGAAGATTGCGCGCTTCGGCCGGCGCGAAATTGCCGATGGTCGAGCCGGGAAAAAAGCCGAGACGCGGGCGGCCCGCGAACCATCCGGGCAGCGCCAGCGGCGCGACGAAATCGCCAACCGTCGGAATGACGCGCAGCTGCGGGAAGCGCAGGGCGAGGCGCACGACGGCGTCATCGAGCGCGCTCCGCGAGACGTCGATCGGCGCGTAGGCGCAAAGGCCGGGCAGGGCGTTCAGCAGAATTTCGGTCTTGCGGCTGGAGCCGGAGCCAAACTCCACGAGGACGCCGCCCGGCGGCGTCTCGGCGGCGATGTCTCCCGCCGCCGATTCGAGGATCGCCGCCTCGGTCCGGGTCGGGTAATATTCCGGCAGACGCGTGATTTCCTCGAAGAGTTCGCTTCCCCGCGCGTCGTAGAAGAGCCAGGGCGGCAGCGATTTTTGCAGCTGCGACAGGCCGGCGAGAGCTGCGCGCGCAACATTCTCGCCTACCGGGGCGGGCGCGGCCGGCGCGAAGGTTTCGGCGATCTGCTGCATCAGCCTTCGTCCGCCAGCCGCAGCCCGCAGAACTGCCAGCGCTGGTGCGGATAGAAGAAATTGCGATAGGTCCTGCGCGCATGCGAGTCGGGCGTCGCGCAGGACGCCCCGCGCAGCACCTGCTGGCCGCACATGAACTTGCCGTTATATTCGCCGAGCGCCCCATCGGCTGGCCGGTAGCCGGGATAGGGCGCATAGGCGCTCTGGGTCCACTCCCAGACATCGCCGAACATTTGCCTCAAGCCCGAGCCCGGCGACGCGGGACGCGGCGCCAGATTGTCCGCGCCGAGCATGTTGCCGGCGACCGCGAGCCCGCCAGCCGCGCACTCCCACTCGAATTCGGTCGGCAGCCGCTTGCCGGCCCAACGGGCGTAGGCGTCGGCCTCGAAATAGCTGACGCAGCAGACCGGCGCGGCGGCGTCGATCGTCTTGAGTCCCCAGAGGGTCATCTCCAGCCACTGCCCGTCGCGCTCCTCCCAATAAAGCGGCGCGCGCCAGCCGTCCCGCGCGACGCGCGCCCAGCCATCGGCGAGCCACAGGGCCGGCGCGCGGTAGCCGCCATCGCTCATGAACGCCGCCCATTCGGCATTGGTCACGAGACGGTCGGCGAGTTGGAACGGGCGCAACAGGACGTCGTGGCGCGGGCCTTCATTGTCGAAGACGAAGCCCTCGCCGGCATGTCCAACGCTGCGCCGCCCGCCTTCGAATTGAATGAAATGCAGCGGCTCGGCCTCATGACGGACGCGCAGCGGGCCGCCCTCGCGATAGGCCGGGCGCAGAGGGCTCTGCGCAAAGAGGCTCAGGATGTCGGTGAGCAAAAGCTCCTGGTGCTGCTGTTCGTGATGGACGCCGATCTCGATCCGCTTCAGGACCTCTTCACCTTCGGCGAGCGCGCCCGCGAAAACAGCATGGAGCGCCTCGTCTACATGGGCGCGATAGTCGCGCACCTCGAAACAGGTCGGGCGCGTGAGCAAGCCGCGCAAGGCGCGCGGCTGGCGCGGCCCCTGCGCTTCGTAATAGGAGTT
>Ga0181530_10004503_pt1 | contig 14738 bp, 14 predicted proteins | sample PEATcosm2014_Bin_42_FD_119769 | JGI IMG/M metagenome (GOLD analysis project Ga0181530, IMG submission 119769) | Peatland microbial communities from MTU Mesocosm Facility, Houghton, MI, USA - PEATcosm2014_Bin10_60_metaG | ecosystem: Environmental > Terrestrial > Soil > Wetlands > Peat | place... | reverse complement strand
AGATTCAAACAGCGAGGGGTAATCTCCCGAATCAAATTCTGCCGCCGGCTCATAGGTCGTTAACTTGCCCATATTGAAGGGCATTTCTGCCGGAGTAACGAAATTACGCCGGCGTATTTCCGCGCGATCGATATTTAAATCGGTGGCTGCCATATCGATAAGGCGCTCGCGGAAGAAGTGTGCTTCGAACCTGCCGGGACCACGATAGGTTCCGGAAGGTGTTTTATTGCTGAAAAAAGCATTCACGCTGCAGGTATAATTGGGGATGCGGTACGGACCTGGCAGAAATTGCCCACAGCGAGCTGGCGCCGTACTTCCAGTGCCCCGAGCGTAGGCGCCGAGGTCAACAGCTACTCGCCCGCGCAAGCCTTGGATTATGCCATCGCGATCACACGCGATCTCCAAATCACAGTAAGTTTCACGGGCATGATTCGTTGCCATAAAGTGTTCGCGCCGATCCTCCACCCATTTCACTGGCCGATTCATCTTGCGCGCTAAAAACGGGATCAAAAAATCCTCTGGATAAAACTCCCCCCGTACGCCAAACCCGCCGCCCGTGTCCCCGACCTTCATAATTACCGACCGCTCTGGAATCTCCAACATTCCGGCAAGACTTCGTCGATTAAAGAACGGGATCTTCGTGGCTCCGTAGACTGTCATCGTCCCCGCTGTTGCATCCCAGTTGGCCAACAGACCGCGTGTTTCCATGGGCATCGCGGTATGACGCTGAACACTGAAGCGTTCCCGCCTCGTGTAATACGCTGTGTTGAATGCCTGATCGGCATTTCCGCGGCCGATGAAATTACCAGTGATGTTGGTACCTACGGCTTCGTGGATGAGTTCCTTGCCTTCCGCCGCTTGTGCCCACGTCAGGATGGGCGGTAGCTCATCGATCCCAACTGAAATTAGAGATAAGGCATCCTCAGCGAGGTATGGCGTCTCTGCGATCACTACGGCGATGGGCTCCCCTACATATCTGACCTTTTCAATTGCTAACGGGATTTGTTGAAATTCTTCAAACCGAGGAAGTCCGGCCACGCGAATCCGAATTGGCTTCAAATGACCCGCAAAGTCACGCCCCGTGAAGACGCCGAAGACACCCGGCAGCGCCTCAGCTTCCCTCGCATCAATGCGTCGAATGCGACCGTGCGCAACAGAGCTACGAAAGATTGCAGCGTGTAACATGCCCTCAATATGGAAGTCATCGACGTACGAGCCTCGTCCTTGAAGTAGCCGTGCATCTTCCTTTCTGGGGATTGAGGCGCCAATGAAAGAGTTCACGTGATTTTCCTATAGCTTGGCGCCGCGTCCAAGATGGCGTTAATGATCCGAACATATCCGGTACACCGGCAAATGTTCCCAGATATCACGTCGCGCACACGATCTGCCATAGGCTCGGGATTGTCTTTAAGAAACGCATGGGCGGTATTCAGGATACCCGGCGTGCAAAAGCCGCATTGTAGTGCGTGATGCTTTTGAAATGCCCGCTGTAGCGGCGACAGGTCATCGCCTGTCGACAGTGCCTCAACGGTGTTGACGTCTTTTCCATCAACCTGAACCGCGAACAGGAGACAGCTTCGCACTGCTTTTTGCTCAACAATGACCGTGCACGCTCCACATACGCCATGTTCGCAACCAAGGTGTGTGCCGGTAAGCCGAAGCTCGTGCCGCAGAAAATCCGCTAATGTGAGGCGCGCTTCAACCTCGCGCTCGACCGCTTTTCCGTTAATCGTCGATATTATGCGATGCACGCTCACCGGTGGTAACCGCTCGCCAGAACTCGGTTCATTGACCTCTCGAGCAATACCTTCGTAAGAGCTAGGCGATACTCCGCAGAAGCGTGAATATCCGCGCGAACCTCAAAATCATTACCAATGCCGGCGGCAGCTTCGTGTATTGTTTTGTCCGTAAGACCCAATTTCGCGATTACCAATTCCGCAGTGGGCAACCGACAAGCCTTATCGCCGATTCCGAAGGCTACAAAACGAACAGGATCCTCGCGATTGTCGTGATCGATCATGACCGCCACGCCGGCAATTGCAAAATCTCCGGTGCGTAGTGCGAATTCCTCAAATGCCCAGAAGCAATTGCAACCATGGCATGGAATCTCCACATCGACGAGTATTTCGTCAGCATCAAGCGCCGTAGTAAGCGGCCCGAGAAAAAAATCGGCCGCAGAAACCAATCTTCGGCCACGTGTGGAGAAGAGGGAAAACTTCGCATTTGAAATGAGCGCAACTGCCGGAAACTCCGCTGCGGGATCCGCGTGCGCGCAACTTCCAGCCCAGGTACCACGATTACGGATCTGGTAGTGAGCAATGCTTTTCACCGCCTCGGAAAGCAAAGGATGTATCTTCGCAATAACCGGACTCGTTTCAATTTCGCACCAACGGACCAACGCGCCCAAGCGCACGGCATCATCCCGCTGCTCGATAAAATTGAGGCCTTCTACGTCATTTATATCGACCAACATTTGCGGAGTAACCAAACGGAAATTCATCATTGGCACAAGCGTCTGTCCACCGGCCAATATTTTGGCATCTTCCCCATATTTTGAAAGCAGGACAGCTGCCTCTTCTAAGGTCGTAGGCTTAAAGTAATCGAACGAAGCGGGCTTCATTGAATACTTATCCGGCGAACCACGGCTTTGCGTAAGGACACCGCCAAATCAGAGCTGCGGCTGGGCTAGCTTGGTCTTTGACGATCACGGTCTGGAGCAGCCTTTGGGCGAACGGCGTCTGCTTTCTTGCCCGTTAAGGATTGCGCCGATCGGGTGCTTTCAATGCGCTTCGCTTACGCCTGTCAAACGGACAACTTCCGCCCACCTCGGCACGTCAGAGCGAAAGAAAGCACCAAATTTCTCCACCTGCCAACCGCGCGCATCCACGCCGATCTTTTCAAGATCATCGGCCATGCTCAGGACCGCGGAAGAAAGTGCGGATGACAGAGTGGTTACGATCGAATCTGCCGTCTGTGCGGGTGCGAAGGATCCAAACCACGAAATGAGATCGAAGTCTGTTGTGCCCAGAGCCTCCCCAACGGTCGGCACGTCGGGCAACAATTTGATCCGATTCGGCGAAGCAACAGCTAAGGGTCGGACTGCGCCAGAATTAAGAAACGGCTGCAGACCGATGGCGGGATAGCACATCATATCTACCCGTCCGGCGACGAGATCATTGTAGGAGTCGCCGACCTTGGCGGCCGGCACATGCTGCAAAGGGACGTTCAGTTTGACTCTGATGAGTTCGGGAAGCAGCTGCGTCGTTGTCGCGACGCCACCTGAAACATAGAGCGAGTTCCCCTTTTTTCTCGCGTAATCAAGATACTCGACGAGAGTTTTTGCGGGAACAGCCGAATTGACCACGATAAGACTGGCGGTAGTCACCAACAGCGCAATAGGCTTGAAATCCTTTATGGGGTCATACGGTAACTTTTCCATCGCCGCCGCGATTGCGTGGCTCGCGACCGTGCCGAGGCATATTGTGTAGCCATCTGGTGCAGCCGTAGCGACCGCCTCTGCCCCGATTGCCCCACCCGCACCAGGTCTGTTCTCAACAACAAAGGTAGTTTTTAGAATCTCGCCCGCTTTATCGCTCACCTTCCGTCCGACAATGTCCGCGACCGATCCGGCGCCGAAGGGAACAACAAATTTAATCGGACGCGACGGAAAATCGTCGGCCCGTGCCGCTCGTGACAAAAACGGTGCTGCCATAATTCCGGCAAGAACCTTGCGCCGATCGGTTCCACTCTTAAATCGATCTCGCGTCATGGCTACCTCAGTCAGGAAAATGCGGGAGCGGAATTGCCTCAGCGAACGGCAACGGTACTCGCGCAACATTCGCTGTCATCGACAAGATTGAATATAGGCCCTGGATAGCGATGAGGTCGATAACGCCCTGCTCGGAAAACCGGTCGATTGTGCGCCTGTAGGTTGTATCACTGACCGACTTATTGCGCTGCAGCTCAATGAGGAAGTCGTAGATAATCTCCTCATCGTCAGTCATATTTGACGGGCGACGACCCTGGCGCAGCTCGGCCGCGATCTCCGGCTTGAAGACACCATCTCTCTCCATGTCCTGCTGGTGCACGTTCCAGACGTAGTCCGCGCCCCAATCTCGAGCCACCATCAGACAGGCGAATTCAAAGAGATATCCCTTAAATACAGAATGGTGCGTCACGTGCACACCGACGCCGTTAAGGTGGCGCATCACCTCAGGACTGCGAAGCAAAATCCTATATGGACGGCTTGGCGGGTAGCCACGAGAAGTCACATAGCTGTTTGCGGCTTCTCGCTGGTCCTTTGTCAGACCAGCATCCAACTCCAAAGGTGGCAGTCGAATTCGGCCTTGCGAGGACATTACCGAGAGACCCATCTAATCTCCAACTGTCCGAACGGTAACACATCCACGGTCGCGAGATCTGTGGTGCGGATCCGGCCGCTGCGAGACAGTGAAAAGCAAACCACCCCAGTATCAACCCTGGTATCACCTCACCCCCAAAATGTCTATAGATTCATATGTACACAAATGAATATTGCCGGGGGACCAGCCTCCTTACCTCGTCTTCATGCGTTATGCTGGATATTGACGCACAACGAAAGACGCTGTTAGCGTGAATACAATCAGGAATGCACACTTCACAACTGAAAGATCGAAACGGGTGTCATGATTATTCAAACCGCGCCATCGCAGATGCCCAGGCTCGCAATCATGATGTACGAACATAATGCCCTATGTCTCCAATTTGCCCACGCTTTCGGCAACGACCGCTTCGAGGCTTTAAGTCCTTCAGAGCTCATGATTTACGTCATCGCACATCACGACGCTGGGTGGTTTGATTTCGATCGGGATCCAAAAATCGATCCTAAAACTGAACTTCCCTATAACCTTGCAGAAACACCGTTCGAGTACATCACGGTTACCAGCAAACTCTCCCCCGACTTCAATCAACGCCTTCATCCCTACTGCGGTTTGATCTCTAGTATGCACAGTTGGGGGCTCTACAATGGGCGCTACGGCTTTTCGAAGTTAGTTCTTCTGGATAAAGTCCCACCAAAAGACCGCGAGGTCACTGACAAGATGTTGAATGGAGAGCTTGAGCGCCAAACACGCCTAAAAGAGCAACTCGCCGAGAACCCTGCTCACCGGGTGTGGCTGGAACAGAACAAGGTTTTTCAGAATTACAAGTTGCTGCAATTCATTGATACGCTCGCCCTATATTTCAATCGAATTCACCCCTCGGAGCGAGTTGAACAGATTTTTGAATATGTTCCCATCTCGCCACAGGAGGATGTGACGATTACGATTCGGCCTGTCGGAGATAACACTTATTCCTTAAATCCATTTCCATTCGTCGCAAACGGCTCAGAGTTTGCCTTTAGCGGACGCCGGGTCATGGCGGCCGATGGCAAAAAGCCCGGCGGATGGCCGGCCGCATTAGTGCAGCTTCCAACCGAATGGGAAGAGTTTCGACTAATCGCTGGATAGAAATTCGATGCTGCCAGTAGACGACCCGAAGGTTTTGTCGGAACTTGTGGCCGCATTCGAGGCCTATGAGCGCGCGCTGGTACAGAACGACATCGAAACCGTGAATGGACTATTTTGGAATGACCCGCGCACTGTGCGATACGGCACTCGAGATGTTGAACGCCAGTATGGACATGCAGCGATCGCTGAATTTCGGATACGACGGGGTGCGATAAATCAGCAGCGAGAGCTGGCAAATCAACGAATTACGACGTTCGGGGTGGATTTTGGCGTAACAACTACGGAATTTCGCGCTGTTGGTTCTGACAAGATCGGTCGACAAACTCAAACTTGGATTCGCACACCGCAGGGCTGGAAGATTGCCAGCGCGCATGTATCATTCGGAGTAATATAAGGCATCAGGACATTTTTTTAAGCAGCCGCACAATCGCTCGCTGCTCGTTTCGCTTTAATGGGGCGAGAGTCTTTGTAGTAATCTGGTGAGCGAGATTGATCGATTGTTTAGCTATACGTGCACCGACTTTGGTCAAAGCTACCATGCTGTGCCGGCGATCTCGTGGATTAATTTCGATCGTCACTATCTTTCGCATCCGTAGTCGGTCCACAACACCTTTTGTGGTTGCTGCATCAAGGTAGACCAATCTGCCAAGATGATTTTGAGAGGTTGTTCCAACTTCTGCTAACTTGGCCACAACAGCAAATTGGGTTTGTGTCAGGTTGTGTGGCATCAATGACATAAAAATGGATGTGTGGCGCTGCATAGCTACGCGCATCAGAAAACCGACCTGCTGTTCCATGACGTAGCGCTTGGGTGCCTTACCGTTCACACTTTGCGAACGTGACCCAGGCTCGATCCGCTCTGTCTGTCTGCCATTCGTGGCCAAAGATAACCTTCCGTAATCAAATGAGCGGATCTCAGGACCCCATCAAGCTCATCTCAAAACCATTTCATCTCACAATTTGCCGACTTCCGAAAGCTCAATTCCTGTGTGCTGAACAATGAATTCCGAACTAATCGGTGGACGGTCCGGTGCATAGTCAGATCGCCGATGGCCATTCGAATCCATCTGAAAATATGACCCGAGTTTTGCAGCCCACTCTACTGCGGCCCGCCCCGCCTTAGTTCGCTCAGCGGAAAAAGCTGCGATCGCGCCTTCCACGGTGCTATTTGCGGCGAGGGAGTCCGCAAGACACGCAGCATCATCGGCTGCCTTCGATACGCCCGCCCCACAATGCGGCCTCGCGACGAAGGCTGCGTCTCCGATAACTGCAACCCGTCCCCGCCCCATCTGATCTGATTCGAGATCATAGATAGCCTGTACAAACATCCCTTCCATACGTGCAATAACGTCCGCAAAAATGGGCGGAAGGAGACTATGCGCCTCCTCCTTCATTGCCTTCACTAGTTCAGGCCTGACGAGACTTGGTGGGATGCCATTCTCATAATGAATGCCGTCCGTTCCGGTGAACTTGTCGCGTAGCTCGGCACCCGGCGAAACTGGTCGATACCACATGATGTTGAATCGGCGGTGCCCTATGTCGACATTTCCATTTGGCCCAGCCACGGGATAGCCAATCAACTCCTCGCCTCTCGGAAAACTAAAATTTAGGGCAGAAAAGCAATTCTCCACAAAATCCGACGATGCATAACGCTCCTCAAGCATTCCGCGCCACGACAGATAGCCGGCATAGCGCGGTTGAATTTCGGGAAATAGCGCTCGCCGAACCGTTGAGCGCATCCCGTCGGCGCCAATAAGTAGGTCACCTTCAAACCCTCGCCCGTCGTCCAATATTACAGCAGCGCCGTCTGCTTGTTGGATAATCTCTGTTACATTGCAGCCAGCGTGAAACTGGCCCGGGAAAGCATCGCTCAAGAGATTATAAAGTAGCGACCATGAGGTAGCATATTGGTCGTAGAAATGGGTCGCAAACGGCACGCCTGCCCGATCATACGCAACGCGTTTGCTAATGCGAATCCCTATGTCGGTCGGAATCGTCACCCCAGCGCGCTTGAGCGCGGCCAGCAGTGAGCGTTGTGGAACGATCCCAGCGCCGCGCCCTTCCAGCCCCTCTCGGCTGCGCTCAAGAATGTCTACCTTCCATCCCTGCCGGACGAGCATATTGCCGAGGAGAACTCCTGCCATCGAACCGCCGACTACGATTGCCTTTTTCATGGACGCACTCTTTTTGGCAGAAAGACATCAGACACTAGTTCTCGCATAAAATTCTCGGAGAGCAAGCGGCCTGCAAACCGCATTCATAACGGAAACGATGTTCTCTGTACGGGTGATAAGGCGGAAACGTCCATCTTCAGTGAAGAAAACCGAGCTTGCCTCAAGGAGAAATACGGTCTTCGCATTATGACTTTGCGAGAGCTGGCGGGCGAACTCTGCAAAGGCTGAATAATGACCTTTCAGCTTCGAAATCGAAACCATCAACAGACAATTTGGCGCAGCACCGGAGAATGGTTTCGGGACGGGAGTTGGCGGAGGGAGCGAAAATGCAAACCAACTTTCTCTCGTCCTAAGTCCATAGAAAACCGGCAAAATCGGTCGATTAATCAATGCTTGTTCGAATTCTCCAGTGGGAAGCGAACTCACAAGCTTCTTGGGTCCCGATTGGTTGCGCCGAAGAGGGCGGCACAATTGCCGTGTTAGGTTTCAAGCGAGGTTTGATGCTTTAGCATGACCTCGGAGCGCGATTTCGCGGATTCCAATATCGCGAGACAGACTTCGAGGGTCGCCATGCCCCAACGGCCGTCGTGAAAAATCCGTTCACCGTGGACTACGCCCTGATAAAGGTCCATCAGCTCCGCGGCGCGCCCCCTCACCTCTTTTTCAAGGAGCATTTCCGAGACGCCCTTGCTGTCATAGAGAAAGAGTCCCTTGGCAGATTGCCGCATTGCGCCGTGTTCGCAGCTCACGAGCGTCAGGCCGAAGAAGGCGTGGTTGTCGATCTGCTTGGTATCGGGGTAACCCCAGAACTTACCCATGTCCGCGTGCTTCTGCTTCGATCCGTATCGACCGGCCTCTTTTCGCTCGGCGAAAATGCGCTCCATTTCCGCGTCGCCGAGCGCTTTGAGCTCGGCGAAATGCTGATGCATCTCAAAGTTTGTATTCGGCCGGCGCGGCCCGCCGCTCTCGTGGACCCACCAGAATAATTCCGCGGTATCGAAAAAACCCCGACCGTCATAGACCATCGTCGCGGGCATGCCATCCTCGAATTCGAGATAGCAGTTGTAGCCCCCCTCGCAGTCCCGCAGCGGATCCCAGAGTGTCGTTCCGCGGATGCTCCGGAGCATGCCGCCGCCAAGCTGACGGATGATGTCGACCTGATGCGGTCCCTGGTTGAGCACAGGTCCGTGCGTCTCCCGCAATTCGTCGGTGGGCCACGGCCGCGGATTGAACGCGTTATAATTCCAGGTGTTGATCTGGACGGGCTTGCCCAGTCTGCGCTCCACGATCAGATCGCGCATTTTGCGGATGGGCGCATCGAAGCTGTGTGTGTGGCCAGCAAGGAGGGAGACGCCATGCCGTTCGGCTTCCTCGATCATGGCAGCGCAGTCGTCTAGCGTCAGAGCCATGGGTTTCTCGACGACGACGTGCTTGCCGTGCCGGGCCGCGATCGTGACATGCTCCCGATGCAGGCGCGGCCCAGTGGCTACATAGATAACGTCAACGTTCGGGCTGCGGCACAGATCTTCGACGTTGTCGTAGGTCTCGCCGCCGAAGTCTCTCCTGAAGGCATCCAAGGCATGGGGCCGCGTCTCGGCGGCGGCGGCGATCCGGAACGGTAGCAGCGCCAGCTCGTGCCGCTGCTGGAACATGCGGTCGACGGCCTGCCCTAGCCCCACGAAACCCAGCCCGAGAACACGTTCCTCAGCCACTACGGTCTCCCTGATGCGAAACCTGCGCTTCGCAGCGCGGGGACTCAGAAGAAAATCGAGATGGTCATGGGCAACACTGTCTGAGCCAGCGTCACCCGTCGCGTAGCGATTTGCCACCCCTGCTCAGTGCGCCGCAGAAGATCGTCGCGCTTCCCGACGAACATAGATACATGACGGCCGCGACGTTCGATATGCACGATGAAGTTCGAGGAGACCCGATACTCGCCGGCCGATGCCGTGGGCTCGGTGAGAATATTGGTGATCAGCCGCTGCGTGATTGGAGGCGGGCTTTCGGTCGGTGCGACGTTGGAGAGGATCCGGCGAGTACGAAGCCGGATCGAACTCTTGTCATCATCGAAAAGCGCAAAAGTCGCAGGCGATGATGGTCGCTCCGGCCCCAATGGAACCGTCTCACGAACTGGCATGAAGTAACGGATGTCGTCCGCGAGAAGCTCAAGCCATTCGTCCAGGCGATTCTCGTCGAGGAGCTTTGCCTCCCAAGCCAGGAAACGTTGAATGTCGAGTTCCGTCTCAATGGGTGTTGTCGGCATTCGCATCACATCGATTGGTTACACAGCGCGTCGCGCATTACGTGCTCGGTACTTTTGCTCAAGCGTGGAAACGATCCTCGCCCAGGGCACGGAACCAGCTCCGAACGTCGTCCAGGCCATCGATGCTGCGATAGGCCTCATCCGGCGACCCGGCATCACGCATCTTGCGCAGCGCTGTTGCCATACCCCAGGCGGCCGCGACGCTTGGAATCGTCGGGAAGATCATCACGGGTACGCCCAGTTTGGCCGTCTCCTTCCGAATCAATCGGTCGGTCGGGACGCCAAGGAAGCGGATGCCCTTCGCAGCATCCCGGATCGGCTGGATGATGTCGGCGCCGAACCCAGACGACCACATGCCGTCGATGCCAGTTTCAGCATAGGCGATCATCCGTTCAATCAGGATCTCATTGGACGTGCGGTCTTCGCAGCGGCCAATGATCAGCATTTTTTCGTCGACCCGTTCGTCAAGTGCAGCCTTGAGCTTGTCAATCATTTCAGCGGTCGAAATCGTGGGGACGTTGCCCCCAGCCCGATAGCGCCGCGGCGTCACCTGATCCTCGAAATGAATAGCGCTGGCCCCAGCGCGCTCCAACGCGCGCACCGTGCGGCGCAGATTGCGCACGTTGCCGAATCCGGTCTCCCCGTCGACGATGACCGGAACGCTCACCGCATCGGCAATGGTGCGAACCCGGCCCTCCAGCTCATCAAGGGTTATCAGACCGGCGTCCGCCAGACCGAGGCTCTTGTGTACCGCCTGACCGGAGACGTGCACACCGTCGAATTTCAGCATTTCGACGACGCTCGCTCCAAATACATCGGCGATGCTCGGCGCAAGCCGCGGCTCGTCGCCGGCGAGATAAGTGGCAAGTATCGCCCTTCGATCGTGCATGGCGAACTCCTATTCGATGGCATATGCCGGCTAGACGGTAGCCGCCGGCGCCCAGGCGGCGACGCCCATGCCCATCAAAGCGCGATAGAACGGCTCGTACACGGACATTGACGTCTTCGCGCCGCGCATGGCACCCGCCACCACGATCCAGGCGCGAAACTCGACCTCGCCGTGCTGCAATAGGTCTTCACTCGAAAGAGAAGCGATCCGCGAGATGTCGCCTGCATTGAGCTGCGAGATCAATTTCCGGTCGAAGTCTTCGCTGATCCCGCCATAGGAGAACGGACCCTTGTAGGTCTTCCAGGGATAGCTCGCGGTGAAATGGGACATTCCGCCAGAGCCGCAGATCGCGACGCGGGCGTCGTCCGGAAGATCACGAACGACATCCGCCAAGAGTTCACCGAGCGCGAAACAGCGCGAAGGCTCCGGCGCGGGATGGTGGATGGCGTTGACGAAGACGATAACCGTGGCCGGCGGATCCTCGGGGAAAAGCGTGTCGAGCGCCTGGACATGCGCGTGCGACATCAGCGTGTTGTCGGCAAAACTTCCGATCGACGCAATATCGAAGCCGCGCTTTACACCTGCCTCAAGCAGCTTCAACGAAAACGCCTGTTCGGCGCGGTATGATCGGCCGGCGCGGCTATGTCGCATTTTGGCGATGTAATCGCCGCCGGTGTAGACGGCTATTTGCGGCATTAGGTCCTTGCCGAGATTCTCGTTCTGGTCGTCGCCCACCACGATCACGATATCGGGCTTCGATTGGGCGAGCTCCTTTCGCAGCTTCTCCTGCGCGGATCTGATGTGCTCAAACCGGATCGCATCGTCTGCCGGACTGGCTGCGGCGAGCCCAGGTGGGACTGGCGGCTCCTTGCCCTGACGCTCGATGTAGCGGCTGCGGTTTTGCTGCCGCCCCTCATCCCAGGTGCTGGGATCGCGCATCGCAAATGCGTGCGACAGAGCCATGGCGTTAACAATCTTTCCCATCGTGCTTCTCCAGCCCTAATCGGTCTACGTGGCGTTCATCAAACTGTACCAATAGCGATAGAAGTCCCGCTGCATCACTTCGGAATAATTCGAGACGATATGGCCAGGCCACTGCTCGGCACCGACAATCTCGGGTGGCCGCGCGTCCTCCTCGTCGTGATTAATCGCCATGGCATAGTGCAGCGGGGACATTTGCGATTCTCGGGTGTAAATGATGTCCGAGATGCGCTCGAAGTTTTCGTGATCGTCCGGCGCGACGAGACCTGCCGCGGCCTGACGTTGCATGAGCACAAATCGCTGGCGGTCTTTCACCACTTGCGGCGCATTCTTCTCGACCGCACACCACATCCAGATTTCGGTCTGCGCCGCGCCCTTGGGGTGATGGCAGATGAGACCCTTGCCATAGAGGCCGGTCGCCACTCCGATCAGCGAGAAGTTCGGGAAGATGTTGCCGACGTGGAAGCTGTATGGCTTCGCCTTGTAGTCCTTCAGGCGCTCCTCAAGGCGGCGCCACCGCTCGATGATCCACTCCGCCGCCTCCGGACCGAGCCGTCGCGCATGCTCGAGATCCAGAAGATATGGACCTTCGCCGTACTGCAGCTGCAGGAGCCCGTGCGCTGGGCCTTTGCGATAGCCGGCGGCGACCGCGAATTCGTAGTTCTTCCCCTTAACTGCGTCGGCGGTCAGCGCAATCCGACTGTCGCCTTCCTGCTTGAGCGCGTGAGCCACACCCGCATGAGTGATGCCGAAATGATAGTGGTCGCCGGCGAAATTCTCCGCGAGAAGCTTCCAGTTCGCCGGCATCACGTAGCGGTGTGGGCCTGGGAGAACTTCCAGTCCGCCGATATCCTCGCGGCACAAGAAATTCTCCAAATACCACTTTGCGTCGCCGAGATAGTCGTCGAGCGACATGGCATCTTTGTCCCAGTTGCCGAAAATTAGTCCACCTATCGTCGCAACGCGCGGCACCTCGATCAGGCCCCAGCCGGTGCCGTCGAATTCGTCGCGGTAGGCGTCTTTCTTATGAGGGATTCCGGTAAGGGACCCGTCCTTGTAGGTCCAACCGTGGTACGAGCAGGTGAAGCTGCGCGCAGTTCCGCGGTCGAACGGGCAAACAATGTTGGCGCGGTGCCGGCACTTGTTGAGGTAGATGCGAATCTTGCCCTCGGCGTCCCGCTGAACAATGATGCTCGACTCGCCCATGAAATGGGTGAAGAAGTCGTGCGGCTTTGGGATCATGCTTTCGTGCCCGACGAAGAGCCAGCAACGGCCGAACACGCGATCCATCTCCAGTGCGTAGAGTTCAGGAGCGAACACGCCCGGAGAGAGCAGACCGTGGGGCTGCAGTTCCGAAGTCATAACTGACATCGTTCCTCCTATACCTTTCGCAGCTCCAGCTCGGCCTTCCACTATGGCCAAACGACTATCGATGCCGACACGGGCAAGTACACCGCCCGCATGGAATTGTGGTCAAATCCGCGATCCTTGACAAGATACTTTCACAAGATATCATTTCATGTGAAAGCAATTTTTCACAAGAGGGCTAGTTTGAATCGCGATCTGAAGCGACGCTTTCAGGACGAAGATTTCCTGCTTTTTTGCCTCCCCACCGTGGCGCGGCATGCCGCCCATATTTGCGTGACGGAATACGCGCAAAATTTCGATATCAGCGTACCAGAGTGGCGATTGATGGCACTCGTCGGCCGCTTTGAGGGAATCTCAGCGAAGGAAATCAGCGACCGGCTCCTTATGGATCAGGTCACGATTAGCCGTGCCGTCCACAAATGCACGCAGCGCGGTTTCATCCGGGAAATGCCGAGCCCGGGCGACAGACGCCGAAAGCCTCTTGCATTCACTGCGGATGGACGCGCGTATTTCCGGCGCTTTTTTCTGCGCGCTTGCCAACTCGCATCCGACATGGAAAGCGGACTGACCGAACCCGAAACCCGCACTTTGAAGAAACTGCTCAAGAAGCTCGACCAGCATCTTTTGCAGATGATCAGCAAAACAGCCAAAGGCACAAGGAACAGACGAGCCACCGCGGCGGCCACTGATCCCGTCGTCATGCAACAGCGCGCGTAGTCAAGCGGCTGCGCCTGCACTCGAGGGAGTTCGCAGTGAAAATCGGACGGCGCGAATTTCTTCGGCTGGTGAGCGGTGCCGCCGGATTGTCGCTTGCAAACGCTGCCGTCGCGGAGGGCTACCCGGAGCGGCCGGTGCATTTGATCGTCTATTTCCCACCTGGCACTGCGAATGACATCATCGCCCGTCTGGTGGCGCAGCGGCTGTCAGCGTCCCTTGGCCAACCCATTGTTGTCGACAATCGCCCTGGCGCCGCTGGCAATCTCGGCACTGAACTTGTGGTGCATGCGCTGCCCGATGGCTACACGCTGCTGCTCGCGGGCGCACCGAACGCGGTCAATACGACCCTCTACGACAATCTCAGTTTCAACTTCCTGCGCGACATTGCGCCGGTCGCTTGCATAGGCCGAGGCGCTTTCGCTGTCGTGGTGAATCCAGAGGTGCCTGCGCGAACCATTGCCGAGTTCATAAGCTATGCGAAAAGCAACCCGGGCAAAATCAATATGGTCACCGGCGGAAATGGAACATCTACGCATGTATTCGGTGAATTGTTCATGATGATGACCGGCGTCCAGTTGGTTCATGTCCCCTATCGCAGTGACTACATGGCCGACCTAATCGCCGGGCAGGTACAGATCGTGTTCGGCCCCATCCCTTCGCTCATCCAACACATCCGTAACGGCAAATTGCGCGCCCTTGCGGTGACCACGGCCACGCGATCCCAGGCACTACCCGATGTCCCAACCGTGGCCGAAACTGTGCCGGGCTATGACGCAATCAGTTGGTACGGTATCGGTGCGCCCAGAGAAACACCCGGCGCGGTCATTGAAATACTCAATAAGCAGATCAATGCCGCGCTT
>Ga0181530_10004501_pt1 | contig 14748 bp, 11 predicted proteins | sample PEATcosm2014_Bin_42_FD_119769 | JGI IMG/M metagenome (GOLD analysis project Ga0181530, IMG submission 119769) | Peatland microbial communities from MTU Mesocosm Facility, Houghton, MI, USA - PEATcosm2014_Bin10_60_metaG | ecosystem: Environmental > Terrestrial > Soil > Wetlands > Peat | place... | reverse complement strand
GTAAGCGCCGGCGATCTGATTCATCATGGCCTCGGTCGTAAATCTCTCTGCTACCAGGTTCCTTCCCGCTGCGCCCATCGCCTTTGCCTGCAGCGGATCGGAGAGCAAACGAAGGATGGCTGCTGAAAGGGCGTCGGGATCTTCCGGGGGAACAAGAAATCCAGTGATGCCATCTTTCACCGCCTCTGCGTTCCCGCCCACATCGGTAGCCACAACCGGAAGAGACGAAGCCATGGCCTCAATGATGGCATTAGAGAAACCTTCGCTGCGCGAGGGAAGAACAAAAATATCGGCGGCTGCGAGATGTTGGCGCAGATTCGTGACCCCTCCGTCGAAACGGAAATGATTGACGAGGTCCAACTCCCGCACGAGGGATTGCAATTCTATGAAATAGGCCGGCTCCAGCACCTCGCCGGCGATGCTAAAGGAAACCTTGGGAAATCGCTGCACGATGGTCGCGGCTCCCTTGATGAACACGTCGTGCCCCTTCACCCGCCGGATATTGCCCACGGTCGTTACCACAAACTCGCCGGGTTTCTTTAAAAGCCTGGGAATCGCATCCCAACTGGCAAGATCCAGGCCGTTGTAGATAGTGTGTACACGAGCGGCGTCGATTCGATCCACCTCGATCGCATGCCGCCGGACCTGTTCCGAGACGGAAAAGACCGCATCGGGTGCTCCAGCCATAAGTCGATAGGCAATGTGATGCTTGCGAGTTCTGAGAATACCCATGTCGCGGCGGGCCCATACCAGCTTTGCCTTGGACATTGTCTTGGTAACGAACCCCGCCCAGATGTCTGAACTTTCAAAAAATGTATGGACGATCCGGATCCTTTGCTGCTTGAGGAAACGTCTGAACTCGAGCGCAGCCTGAAGCGCCGCCAAGTCGTAGGTGCGCTCTAAGGGAAGCACGTAAATGGGACAGGGCGGCGACTTCAAGGCAGCGCTCTCAGGATGCGCGGAAAAAGTCAGGATGGATGCCCGGTATCCATAGCGCGGCAGAAGCGCCGCGAGCTTCAGAGCGATGCGCTCTCCCCCTCCCAACACCTTCGCAAACTGATCGACCACGAGCAGGATGTGCGGCGAGTCGTCCCGGGCTGCGCTCGCCACGCTCGCTGGCTCCGGCGGCAAACCAACGATCTTCATCATCTGCTCACCCTTCCGCGGCTAAGTAGCCGGTAAGCAGCTTCAAGCATATGATGCCTGCCGATCAATTCACACCTTTATGCGCCGCGCCTTTGAAACGACGCGACAGCCTAGCAAACGCGGGCGGCCGCACCTTCAAAAGATCGATCATTGATATGGTCAGGTCCGTACAGCGAACCTTGTGTAAGGCTACGTTTACTCTGGTTTCGCTTCGGGCGATGCGGAGGCGCTGCTGGCTTTTGGAGTTGCAGCGGGCAGCCTAGTCCAGTAACTGTTAACGCTTCCACCATCCGTGTTCCAGTTGCTTCCCCAAACATAGGCGGTCCAGTCGCGGTTGACGATGGTGTGAGGCTCAGCGCCGTAATCGGCGTCCCGTATCGACATCGCTCTACCCAAACGCCACACCTGAGCAGGGGACCCGTTGGCGGCTTTGGTATCGATCTTCACCGCAATGTTTTCCATCGCGTAAGGCCCGGTGTCGCCTACGGTAAGATTGCTCACCGGGGCGGTCGCGGAGTGGGCCTTTGCAAAGGTTGCTGTGAAAGTGGTCGAGGTTACAGCCGTCACCGTGACTGTTTCCACATTCGCATTGCCAAAGTCAATCACCTGCTGCGTACCTACCCCAATATTCGCCATAGACGCCGGTGTTACAGTGTTCACTCCAGCAGTCGTTACAGCAGTTCCCAACTTCGTTGCCGTTGGCATATCCACCACGAAGGCGTAATTCCCTCCGGCCAGCGTCATTGTAGAGAATAGAGCATATCCGGGCACGCTGCCCCAGGTGCCAGTCATGGAGATATGCGATGCACTCACCTTTGCGCCAAGTTGCTGACCTCCCGTACAAGGACTGGCCCCGGCTCTAGAATAGCTGCACGGCAGTGCAATTTCCTTGGACGTAATGCCGCTCGTGCTCAGCGTGGTTAAGTTTGTTACTTCAATAGACCGCTCGTCGGTCAGCGTGCCGGTATCCCCGCCCACCCCAACCCAGACCGGAACACCATTTATGTCAAATCCATTGTCTTGGTGAGTGTTGTTTTGAGAGATCGGACCTAAAAAGTTATAGGTAGGCCCATATCCCTCTGTTCCGCAACCCATTTTCCAAGGGTAAACGGCGCACTGCCAGACCACCGTGATGTAGTTGGCATTGGGGTGCTGGTTCATGCGAATCATGTTGTAGCCCTTGTGGGCTAACTCTTCGGAGGTCCAAACGGCGCATCCGCTAGGCACTCCTCCTGGACACACCGTATACCACTTCACCTGCGTGGTCACGCTGTCCGTGCTCCGGTTGTAGCGGATGAAGTCAATCTCCCCACGTCCGTTACCGTTTGAAATATCACACGTGAAGCTGAAATAGGTATCAGTCAAATCGAACATACCGCCCTGGGCGCCGCTACCGGTTTCGATCACATTTCCGGGCAGTCCGGAGCCACCAGGAAAATAAGAGTCGGAGGTGCACGAGAACGTGTGAACTGTCGTTGGAGTCAGCACACAGCTTGACGTGGTGCATTTACTCACATCGACATAGCGAAGTTGCAAGCCTGCCCCGGCGTAGTTGCCCCACGGGATATAGTAAATGCGCGTCGGAATCTGATTGGACCAGTACGCATCGCCGTTTCCGGGATCAACATTGGTGCCGTCAGTCGTAGTGATGCGGTTGATGGGCGTCGGCGGCGTAGTGGTCGCATCGTAAAGATCAGCGTAAATACCCGCCTCTTGTAAAATCAGGTGCTTATTGTCGGAACTGAATGCCTGCACGCGGCTATAAATCGGGCTGGCGCGACCAGTGGTATTCTGCGAAGCCACTTTCAACTCCCAAGTCGTCGTTCCCCAGGTGGGGTCAAAATAGCTGCCGCCCATCCCCGGATTCGCGGGCATCGGCCATGTCGGGCACGGCGCGGCCCCTGCGCAGGTGTAATCGGTTGTCGTCGTAAGCAACCCTTTGAACTGCGATGGAGCCTGCGCGCCGCATAAGGCGCTCGAGAGAACTAGAGCCGCGAAAAACACGGTGTTGGCTGGATGTCTCATTGTTATCAATTGAACACCTCAAAGCTGTTGTTTTTCGTTGGCACCTAACCGGGAATCCCAATTTGGCGGCCCAATCGCAGCCAGTGTACACCCCGCCGCCTCCCGGCGCAGCAATGCAGCTCCTGAAGGTAGCCGGAGACCGGATCAACAACCTACTTTGCTTCCGCATGAAAATACGATTGGATCTTGGGAAGTATCCTGCGCTTGAGATTTTCTCGGAATATCCAGCCAACCGAGATGGCAAAAATGGGCAATAGCGCGATCGTCTGAAGAATGAATATTGTCATATTGTGCGCTGGAAAGAATGCATTCATCACACAAGAGGCACCGGCAAACGGCACCGCACTAAGAAAGACTGGCCCCCACACTTTCAGCAAGACCTCGCGATAGTGAATGCCTACGAGATGGCAGACATACCTTGGCCACAGGAGGAGATTCACAGCCAAACTTGGCACCAGTGTCCCAATCGCCACGCCATAGATGCCGATCTTGCGGGCTAGAACAATGCTGAGTGTGAGGTTTGCGATCGCCTCACCGATTGCCCACATTGCAATTGTCTTATGTTTTTCAATGCCAAAGGCAATCGAAGTGGCAGGCGTATTCTGTAGTGAAAACATCAGCGCTGTCGCCAATATCGCCAGCACGGTTCCCGATGTTCGCGAGTATTGAGGTCCCATCCATACGCCGATAAAGTTATCGCCTCGAAAAATGAGGGTGATCAGTATCGGCAGCGAAACCGCCATTGTTGCACGCGTGCCGTTATAGTAAAGAGCGCGCAGGCTCGATGTATCTCCGGCCGCGTCGTATGTGCTTGCCGCAGGAGTAAAGGTAGCTGTCATCACGCCGACAAGCCCTCGCGTATAACCGCATAATGAGTTTCCAATCGAGTAAAATGTCACCGCGGATGCCGATACAAAGGCACCGACGACGAGGTTGTCCGTCTGATAAACCAACTGAACCGCAATCATGAGAAGAAAGACATATACGCTGTAGCTCCATATTCTCTGAAGGACCTCCCGATCCGGTTTCTTGAAATGGATTCTCAATTCGGGGTAGATGCGGCGCGCGACATACACAAAAAGCATGTTGGCCACGGTGCCCGCGAAAAGCTCACACCAGGCAACCGCAACAATACCGTGGCCGGTGCGCAAAACCGTAACAACCCCGATGACTCGCAGTGTTAACTGCGCGAGGACCACAAGCGTATAAAGGTCGTATCGATTCAGAGCAGACAGAATTCCGCCAAAGACTCCAATCGACATATAAATTGCGAGGTTCAGGCCCGTGAGAAAAACGACCACGCGAGCGTCAGCGGCCATTGCCGGAGTGACCTTGAATATGATTGGGAACACAACGACGAGCACTCCACAAAGCAACATCACCAGCGCGGCGATTTGTATCCGTACCCAAAGTGCCGCCGAAAGCACTTCGGAAGCCCCTTCGTGATCCCCGGTGGTGTGCCCTTTGGCAACGAACATGGTCACGGAATTCCGCAAGCCCATATCCAGGAGTCCAAAATAACCGACGGAAGACATTGCCAGGACCCAGACCCCATAAGCGACGTTTCCCAATCGATGGACAAGAAAAGGAGACAGAAAGAAGCCGACTGCCATGCCGGCAGCCATTGCGAACCAATTTGACAGAACACTCCGAGCAATGTGCCTGGCACGCAGTTGCAAACGAGGCTCCTTCACGCCGATTCTGGACTATGACAACAACATTTTACGCTTTAGACTTCCAGGTACCAGTTCCCTGCGACCTAATGGAATGGACCCGCCTGGTGAAGGCGAGTTGATAGGCTCGCTACGAAAGAGGGCAGACGACGAAGGCCACTATCTCTAGCCGTAATGGTGCTATTTGACATCGGGTTCAATACGCACGCCGTATGCGGATTCGAATCTTTCGTATTCCATCCGCATCGACTCCCGGTCAACTGTAGATGCAAATACCGGATAGGGGCGCCAATGCATCGTCGCAACGTCTGTGGTCCACACACGACCTTCGCTGACTGCACGTTGTTTCAAACAATCGTTTAATACTCGTGAACTGTCCAGAGACGAGATTTTGTTTTCGAGCATCCACTTCCTCGGGGAGTAGGCAGAGAATTCCGACACGAAAGCTTCGAGGTCGTCCGCAATATTGTTACGCCGTAGAAATCGGCCTGTTTTGGGGTTGATAAACGCGCGCGATCCAACGTTAGCCCCCTGAATTACCCCCACAGGAACATCTGCGAACAGCGACTCGGAGACGGCGACGCACGCCCCCTCCCCCATCGACATAATCAGGCTGACTTTACCTGATTGCATCGCCTCAATCATTTTGTCGTCCGGCAGACTCTCTGCGATTGTAATCTGGTCGAAGACACCAAATAGTTTCGCTTCTCTTTCCAAATCTGACCGTGTGCGGTTGCCCCATTTTCGGCCGAGGATAAGCACACGCACTTTTTTATGCATCCTGCTAACTGCTCTAAACAAAGCAAAATGCCGCTTGTAAGTGGCGAAATTTGAAAGTACAACGATGTCGAAGCGCTTCTCTTGGCTTGCCTTCGATTCAAATACAGTAGGATCGACCCAGCTGGAGGCAAGCAACGGGATAGTGACAACATTGGGTGCGAGCCTTTGAAATACCGGCTCATCATCAAAGTTACTCAATATCGTGAAGAGCGTTGAAGGCCAAAGCCGATAGGCAACCAGGAATGGAAGGTCGTGTGGCGGGGACCATGTTGGCGAAAGCACAAGGTCATAGTCTCTCGCGAGCTCTTTCAGGTTAGCGTTTCTGAGAAGCCGCAGCCAGTTATACTCGAAAGCTACAAACAACACCCCCTTTTCTCCGTTGGCGCCTGGCCTTTTAAGGATGAGCGACCGTTGCACCAACTTCGGCTTACTATCGGGAAAGAATTTGTCCCAGTCAAAATTCTCGATAGACCATTTTTTCAGCGTGCTCTGTATCTTTCGTTCGATCGCAGCGGACAAGCGTCCGCGGCCACAGAGCCGGGCCGCGAATGTCAGCTTCAAAAGCTTCTCGGCGGCACTGTTGGAATCGCGAGATGCGCCGACAGAATTCAGCAACCCAAGCAGACCACCGGCGATAAGCCGAGCCGGCTGATTGTACTTCAGGTAGTCAGGCGCGATTAGCCTTATTCTGTTGAGCGGATTCATGCCTCGAATATTCTAATCTGAACGTAGATGAATTGAAAGTTTTGGGATCGCTTATTGGCCATCGCATAAAATTGAGTCGTTCGGGCCATAAAGCGCCCGCTTTCAGGCGATCAAACGGGGACGGCGGCGCATCTCTCGCGTGGTACAGTGGTCCTGGCAACGTTCCGGCCCAATTCTGAATGACGGCATCCGACTATCGGAACCATCATGAGACATGGATCGAACGAAAGTGGAATGGTCTTGAATGACGTCGAAATGCTCAACTGAGGGATGGGTTTAGGCCATTTTAAGACGAGGCGGTTTGTAGAATCGACCGCGATCTCAGAAGTGGCCTCCCGGTTCGCCGATCCAGCGTTGGCGTAGTCAGCGGCGAGGTTGTTCTTCATCCCCTCTTTGAACGTCATGGAGGTTGCAACTTGGGGTTAGGACTCGTACAGCACATTCCGCTAGTGGCCTATCTTGGCTTCTGGGTGATGTGTCTTGTTTCGTTGGCCTGGCGGCCCCTTTGGGGTCTCTACTTTCTGATTCCGTTTCTTCCATACCGCTCGATGCGAGATCACTTTCTCGATTATCCTCTGGGCGCGCACGTGCTGCTCATCCTCGTCGTCGCCGTGATCGTCGGAGCCGTCCTCCACGGAAAACGGCTCCCAAAATCGAAACTTTACATCCTCTGGCTCGTCATCGGAGTTTACCTGTATTTGTCAATGTGGCTGGGCGCAGCGCTTGGAAACGCTCCAGCCCCGCTCTGGCTTTCCGACGCAAACTTCGTAGTCTGGAAAGACTATTTGGTCATTCCGCTGGTTTTCGTAGCGACTTCTTTAGTCGTCGAAGACCGGAAGGCCGTCAGGATGGTCATCATCATTACTGCCATTACACTTCTACTCATCGATAGAAGTTGCATACTTGAGTCCAGGTTGCATTCCTGGACAAACTTCGACGAGAGTAAGCGCGACGTCGGCCCGCTTATCGGCGTAAACACTACCGCCGCATTTCTGGCTCAATTCGCGATGTTTTTCTGGGGCTTCCTGCAATTTATCAGGGCGAAGAGATTTAAGCTGCTTGCCTACGGCTTAGTAGCTGCCACATTGTACGCAACGATGTACTTGTTCTCCCGCGGAGCATACCTCGCTGTTCTCGTCAGCGTCCTCGTTCTCGGTATTCTGAAAGACCGCAAACTTCTGGTAATTCTGGGCGTATTCCTACTGACCTGGCAACTTATTGTGCCTAAAGCCGTGCACGAACGCGTCAGCTCGACCGAGAACTCCAGTGGGCAACTCGAATCCTCTGCTCAGACGCGCGTCGACTTGTGGAAAGAGTCATGGAATTCAATCGTTCAGCACCCAATCCTCGGAAACGGTTTTGCCACTTATCAGTATGGTCAACACGTTGGCAACCTAACCGATACGCACGACTGGTTTATCAAAGTGATGGTGGAAACTGGCACTGTTGGATTGATTATGTATCTATTTCTACTGCAGCAAATGCTTGCGCTGGGATACCGCCTCTTCCGACGCGGCAAAGACCCAATGTACCGTGGTCTCGGTCTTGGCCTGCTCTTAACATTATGCTCCTCTATGGCGGCCAACTGTTTTGGCGACCGGTGGACCTATCTTGAAGTTACCGGGCTCCTGTTTGTTCTGGTTGCGGCTGCGGTTCGAGCTAATCAACTCACAGCCCAGGAACCCCTACCTGAACCGAGTCCCCTGAATTCAAATGCGCTTGCCGTAACAAATTTCGCTTAAAGATCTGGCAGGTTATTCGGCGTTGATTCGCACGGAAGAAACTCGATTTCGCCTTTGACTGCAATGCACGCGAATATGCAATGCCTGCAACCAGGTGCCAAGAAAAGGTGAACTTCGATCTAGAATGGGGACTGCGTGAGCGTGACGTGCAACTCCGGACGATCTTTGACCCGAAGAGAGCCAACTAACAGGAGTGCAAAGGGTATGACAGACGAACTGACGAGTCAGGAAGGAGTACTCTCCCAACCTCGAACAGCTGCAGGATTGGTGCTTCCAAGCGACGCCGTGGTGGTTCGCCGTCCCCATTTCCGGTTGCAGGGAGGTTCGTTGTTTTTCCTGATCTCGAAACGTCCATTTGCGGTTTTAGCCCCGGCGGAACAGAGCTTGTGGAGCGCGTTGGAGAATGAGGCGACGGTCGGGGAACTCGAGGAGCGGCTGGGTACGTCAGTAGGCGAGGATGTGCGCCGCCTCGTTGCGCTCGGTGTTGCCGAAGCGCTGACCTCTCCCCCGCCAGGTAAACGGCGGCGCGTAATGGTCATCGAACCGCACATGGACGACGCAGCGTTGAGCGTTGGCGGGTTGATGTTGCAGCGACGCGCCGAATGCGAATTCCTTCTTGTCACGGTGGCCACTCAGAGCGTGGCGACTTCTTATAGGGGCATCGACCGCGATTTTTTCGATGTCAAAACCATCTCGAATCTCCGCAAGGCCGAATCCCAGATCGTGGCCCGGCTGGTTTGGGGACGCCACATCCCCCTCGATCTGGTCGAGGCCACTTTGCGCTACTACCCGCAGAAATGGACGCTCGACTGGTTCCGACGGCACGAACAGGCGGTTTGGGCGTATTTGGTGCATGCCGCCGGACGCGGCGAATTGGAACTGTGGACCCAGGCCATCGCCAAGGCAATCGAGGATCTGCAGCCGGAGGAGATCTGGATGCCCCTGGGCATCGGCGTTCACGTGGACCATCAGTTGACCCGCCATGCCTGTCTCAATATCCTGCGGACCAATCCGAAGCTTGTCGAGCAACGCATCTGCCGGTTCTTCCAGGACGTGCCCTATGCGGCAGATCTTCCCCATCACACCACTGCATTGGTGAAAACGCTCCGCGGCGCTGGCGCCAAGCTCGAAGAGGAACGCGTGGACGTTACGGACGTAAAGCAGGAGAAAATGCACCTGCTTTCCGTCTACTTGTCGCAATGGAAGACCGAGATCATCTGGCGGAGGGTAGAGAATTGTTCGAAGGCACTTGGCGGGCCGCCAGGGAGTTTTAACGAATTGTGGTATCGCGTGACGGCCGCACCTGCCGAAGACCTCGACATGATCGATACCTCGGCGATGAGGGAGTCCATTTATCGCGTTGCGCGCGACGTGGTGCCCTGGTTGCGCCGCAATCGGAATACCCGAAAAATCGGCATTGTGCTCGCCGCGCCCATGGGACGCTGGGCGGACGATCTCAAGTTTCTGCTCGATTGCTTTCCCAGCGCGCAATTCGAGGTGCACACGCAGACCAAATTCGCGGGGCATGCCGAGATGTTCGTGTCGCCAAGAGTCGAGGTTCGGCTGGGAGGCAATCGTTGGCGTTGGATCCTGGGCGATGCGCTTACGACTACCCTGGGGCGGCGGATGCCGCTGGTGATCATTACCGGACGCGAAAGGGAGAAGCATGGCCGGTGGCTGGCCCGCTTCGGCATGCTCTCAGACCCGGTGGTCGCGGCGACCATGAGCGATTTTGTTGAGGCGCTTCGATACGCCACCAGGGAGGGCGAGTAGTTATCTCGAACTCACGTTCGCGCAACTGGAACGGCCCACGGAATGAGTCCATCGAACAGTCTCCAGCTCTGGCCTGGGGGCAGTTGCTTTTTGTGTGCCCGTCGGGACGTACCGCGAGGAGGTGAAATCCTATACACATCCGGCCAATTGGCTTTTTCCCCGCCACGTCAGGCCGCTAGTCTGGCGCGGTGTGGCTTATTTTTGCTCTGGCGCGTACAGATGTTTACGACGTCGCTACTGCTCTTGAGTGCTACAATCCGGACATATTTGGTCCGCAGTCGGATTTTCATAAAAACGAGGGTCGCGTGAGCCTGTCTCGTACTTCTGAGGGACTTTTTACTCGAAGTATGTCTGCCAAATCGGAGCATGTGCCGTCACTTGATGGGCTTAGGGCCATATCGATCGCTCTCGTTTTTCTGGGTCATCTAATGGGAACGCGCGGATTCTTGAATGTGGATTTGGGGATTGGGAACTACGCGCAACTGGGAGTGGTCGTTTTCTTTGTCATTTCAGGCTATCTAATCACGCGCCTGATGCTGCTGGAACATGCAAAAACTGGTCACGTGTCACTCAAGCTGTTTTATGAACGCAGGATCGTGCGTCTTTTCCCGGCTGCTTACACATATATTGCCTGCGTATGCCTTTTGTGCCTTGCCGGGATTGTGCATTTGCGCGCTACGGATATTTGGCATGCTGTCACCTATACGGTGAATTTTCTGCCCAATAGGGGAAAACAAATTGGACATTTATGGTCTCTTTCTGTTGAAGAGCAGTTCTATCTAATCTGGCCCTTGACATTCGTCCTGTTGGGACGGCGGCGGGCAGGCTGGGCGGCAGTTGGCGTGATTCTATTCGGCCCTGTGGCCCGCTTTAGCGACTGGCTTTTCCTGAGGGGAACCCCTTATCACGAACTGCAAATGTTTCCGATGGTCGCAGACAGTCTTGCAATAGGTTGTCTGTTGGCGATGGTCGGCGGCTGGCTCGAAGGGAAGAAATGGTATCTGCTGTTATTCCGGCCGGTCTATTCGGTCGGATTGGTTGTGTTAGTCCTATTGATCAATCGCTATTTGGCCTACTCGGTAGTCTGGGTCTTTGGCACGTCGGTCATCAATCTTTGTCTTGCGGTTCTTATTCACAGATCGGTTTATTACTCCCGCGACCTGGTAGGGAAGGTACTCAACTGGACACCGATTGCATTTGTAGGTGTCCTCAGCTATTCGTTGTACCTGTGGCAGCAGTTATTTCTCATCGAGGGTTCGTCCGCGTGGGCGTGCTCGTTTCCGCAAAACCTGGTTTTTGCGATTGCCGCTGCTCTGGGATCTTATTTTCTCCTGGAGAAGCCCTTACTCAAGTTGCGCCGCCGCCTGCGAGCTCCGGGAACTGCGGAACAAGTCCCGTCTTCGCATCCTGCTTGAAGGATCGGCCCGTTGAGAAAAAGGCGCAGCGCCGGATAAAGACTAATTTTCGTTTCCATTTTTTGAATTCGTTTTCGCTGGGACAAAGATTTCAGGCGCCATCGTCTGGTCAACGATGCTTTCGACCCGCTCGCGCCTGGTCTCGCCCTTCATGTCAGCATCGGAACGGAATTCTTTCAATCCACGACGTTCAAATTCGTCGAAGGTTCTGATGAACTTTGCCGGTACTCCGGCAACCACACAGTTATCCGGTATGGAGCGATTGACGACGCTGCCGGCTCCGACGATTACGCGGTTGCCGATTCTTACTCCCGGCAAAAGGATGGAATTAGCGCCGATGAAGACATCGTTTCCGATCTCAATCGGCGCGTTGCGGTGTCGCCTCCCTTTGCCGTCCCGGAGGAGCCAAGAGGCACCGTCGTGGGTGACAAATTGCACGCCGTCGGTGATGGTTACACGATCGCCAATGGAAATCAGCCAAGGTTCACCCCCGAAGTTTAACGAATATAGCCTGCAACCTTCGCCAATTTTCACACCGCGTGCGCGCGCCGCATGGGTACTGCCTTTTAGTGCATACAGGACACGCCATTTGATCCAGGAAAACATCGATCTACCTCACTCTTCATTCATGCCCTTGTGTTCATTCTTGCCGCAGCTTCCAGGCAAGGATTTATTGTTTGGGGGCGCTCCGAAACTATCGACAGCGTGCTTGACAAGCTGATTTTAGACTATTCAAAAGCGCCGATTGAGGGAGGATTGAGCTGGGCGCCGCATCAAAATCTCTCATTGGACCATCGAAGGGAATACCGACACCGATCTCTACCCAGGACCAAGCCCGGTCCTCAGGAGGATTATTATTTGGTGCCCTTCTTCCCAATTGCTGCGTACTGACCACCAAGAGGGCACATCGAAAGCCCGCGCTCAACTGCAGCCCCCCAATTCTTGTAAATGAATTCCGGAAAAAACAGAAAGTAGGAGATCGCAGCGGGGGCCAGCCCTGCATCAACCTGCAACGCTCTCGCCTTCCTGGCGCTCAGAAGACAAGCGTCTCGATCGACCGGCGTACGACTGACTATTAGTCTCGTCACAGGGTTGTAAGGATTATGTTCGATGATGATCAAGGTCCCTCCCGGCTTTAGCACGCGAGCTATTTCACGTGTCAACGCGACCCGATCATTCACCGAAACGTGATGGTACACACAAACGGCCGTAGCCAGATCGATCTCACAGTTATCAAACGGAATGCGGCAAGGATCCGTTTGTAGTCTCACGTTGAGGCCCTGCGCATGGGCAACCATACCTGGGGAGAGGTCGCAACCCACCACGCGGGCGAAATCCCCGCGCAAGAGCGAAATGAGTTCGCCGCGCCCACACCCAACGTCGAGATAAGTCATCTCGCTCGTATCCAATCCAGATTTGCGAAAGTAACCTCGGATTAAGTCACGTTTGCGCCTGTGAAAAAACCCTGAATCGGTACCTACGAAGCGATCTCGAATTGGATCAGAGAGCAACTCATCGTACGAGGCGGAATATTGGTCAAACTCGGGTTCCGTCAAGGTTTTTGATCTCCTCGGACCGTCTGGCCGTTTCGGCTTTCTTCACCGTATCAGCGTTGATAATTTGGGCGACTATGTAAAGGGGACGGTTCTTGATCTGCTCATACGATTTTCCGACATACTCTCCGAGCATTCCCACGCTCATCAGTATTGCCCCTCCGATAAAGGAAACCAGCACTGTGAGTGAGGTCCATCCGGGTACAACATACCAGTTGAAAAGTTTTGCGAGGAGTGCTCGACCCGCTTCTTCCACCCCAACGAGCATGGCGATGACGCCCATCCAGATGCTTGCCTTGAGCGGAAGTGTTGAAAATGAGGTCGCTGCCGTCCATGCAAACTTCAACATTTTGCTTAAAGGGTATTTTGTTGATCCAGCAACTCTGGGCGGCCGTTCGTACTGGACTCCAATTTGCGGGAACCCCACCCATGCGACCATGCCTCGTAGAAAGCGATGAGTCTCCCGCATTTGCTGCAAGGCGTCCAGGCAAGGGCGAGAGAGCAACCGGAAATCCCCTGTATCCGCGGGTAGTTCCTTGTGGACGAAGGTGCGCATCAGCCGATAGAACAGCCATGCAGTGGACCGTTTAAACAAAGTCTCCCCCCGGCGCGTTCCACGCTGTCCATAAACGACGTCGTAGCCTTCGCAGTAACGCTCGATCATTTTGGGAATGACCCATAAGGGATCCTGTAAATCAGCGTCCAGTGTAACGATGGCATCGCCACTAGCGTGGTCAAGACCTGCGGTGCAGGCGATCTGATGACCAAAGTTGCGCGATAGGTTCACCACTTTCACGCGATCATCCTCACCGGCCCAATCAATAATCTGTTTCAGGGTCGAATCAGCGCTCCCGTCATTGGCTAGAATGATCTCAACCCGACCCGGCAACCCCTGCAAAAACTCATCAAGCGCGCTGCGCAAGAATGGGACCACCGCCTCTTCGTTGTACATCGGAATCACAAGCGAAAGCAGACGTGGGTAGGGTCTCGGCAACAGCAGGACATAGCTCGGCTTGTTTTCCATCCCTCAACCCCCAACTTCTCGATCATCCTGGCGCAGACGGCATAATGATACATGATGCTACGTTGGTTTTCGATTAGGAATCGATCAGAATCAACAGACTGCGTGAAACATTAATACCCCACGGAATCACTCGGCTATGTCGCCCTTCCAACGGTCTCCGCGTCAGAGGGTATACTGCCGAAAACGGACTTACTGAGCGACGTGATCATCCCGAAGATTAAACGCTAATCGGTTTTCCGCCGCTAGCTTGCATCGGGTAAGATGGCCCGGATCCGCCCAACCGCGCGAATGCTATTCTTTGTTCTATTGGCAGCCCCCAGACTTCCGTTTGCGCCTACCGGTCCATGGGCGCTACGGCTGCCCAAAGTACAGCCAACCCCTGGCGGCGACAGACCCAGGAAGCTTTTCGAGCGAGAGGTTCAGGATGCAGCCAGAGAGTGGACTGTTCGGAGTGGAGCAGCGCAAAGAAGTGAAGTTCTACAACGCGGCACTCTTGATGGTGCTGGCTGCGATCCTGGTTCCGTTATGGATTGTGAAGTATCCGGGCATGGTGGACTATCCGAACCACCTTGCGCGGTGCTACATCCTGGCTCATTATCGCGACAATCCCTTCTGGCAGCAGCTGTATTATGTGGATCGAAGTCCCCTCCCTAATCTGGCGATCGATCTTATTGTGACGCCCCTGCTGGGGATAATGCCGCTCATTGTCGCCGGCAAGGTGTTTCTGTCGCTCACGGCGGTGCTTTATGTCGTGGGTTGCAGCGAGGTGGGGCGGGCAGTGACCGGCAAACCTAACTGGCTGGCACTGATTTGCGCTTTTACGTTCTACAATTCGCTGCTTCTCTACGGCTTTGTAAATTACATCTTCGGCGTAGGCGTCCTGCTTTGCGTTCTTGCGCTCTGGCTGCGGAT
>Ga0181530_10004498_pt1 | contig 14752 bp, 11 predicted proteins | sample PEATcosm2014_Bin_42_FD_119769 | JGI IMG/M metagenome (GOLD analysis project Ga0181530, IMG submission 119769) | Peatland microbial communities from MTU Mesocosm Facility, Houghton, MI, USA - PEATcosm2014_Bin10_60_metaG | ecosystem: Environmental > Terrestrial > Soil > Wetlands > Peat | place... | reverse complement strand
TTAGAGTCGCGACCGTCGGGGAGCAGACGCATAGCATCGTGATTGCGCACATCCCCTCACAGTCGCGATGCGGCTGGTCAAGTTTGGTTGCGGCCCCTGGGCCGCGCTGTGTTCTCTGTGATCTCTGTGGTTGATTCCCCTTCCCGTTCTTTCCCAATAGGAGCCTTCGTGGCTAACAATTTCGCCGCATTTTTTGAGGTCTTGGTGGCCGGGGCCGATGAGTACAACAAGGCCAAGGTCGGGCGCACTGCGCTGCTCGACGCCGTCTACAAGGACGTCAAGCCGGAGGCCGCGCGCATCGGCAAGACGGTCGACGTCTACTTCCCCGACGTGGGACCGCTCCAGGCGATCAACAACAACCAGCTCGTCGCCACCACGGTCAACCCGAACTACATTCCCCTGGTCTTCCAGACCCGGGCCGGCGCCGCGCTCCAGTTCCAGGACTTCGAGCAGTGGCAGACCGCCGTCGACCTGGCCCAGAAGTTCTTCGATCCCTTGTACAAGCGGGCGCGCGAGTACCTGAACGGCCAGATCGCGGCCTTGATCACGCCGGCGAACTTCAACAGCAACGCACCGATCACGGGAGCGACGCAGGGCGAGGTCCAGGTTGCCGATCAGCTCTCCGCCTGGGGCGCCCTGGCCGATCAGAAGGTGCCTCTCGAGGACCGCGACAAGCTGCGTCTGATGGTGCACAACCAGGTCTACCGCAAGATGCTCGGCGACTCGGCCTGGGTGCAGGAGAGCTTGGTTTCGGCCGCGATCGCCTTCGAGGCCCGCCAGCAGGCCGACGTCGGCCACGCCTTCAACTTCCAGGTCATCTGGGACCAGCAGATGCCCACGGCGTCGGGCTCGATCCTCTACGGCCAGCTCTCCCTCACCAACGGAAGCGCCGCGGTCACCGGCCTCAACACCGCGTTCACCACGCAGCTCACCGCGGGCTCGAGCTACCTGACGTTCGGCAACGACCCGACCAAGACGCAGTACAAGGTGAGCGCGATCGCCAGCGATACGGCCCTTACCCTCAGCACGAATTACGGCGGCTTGACGGCTACTACGTCGGCCCGGCTGATCACCAACCTTACGGGCACGGCGACCCTTCCCGTAAGCGCCGGAATCGTCGCAGGCAGCGGCACCAACTTCACGGCCTCGATGGTCGGCCAGTGGATCCAGTTCTCCGGCGATCCCAACGCCAATCTCGGCGGTCTCGGGCCCTACCCGTCCTACCAGATCCTCTCCTACAGTTCGGCGACTCAGGTTACGGTCAGCTACCCAACCGTCACCTCGGGCTACACCTGGCAGGCCATCACTGGGACCCCGACCGTTACGGTCCAGAGCTTTACGAACCTTGCACTGCACGAATACGCCATCGCACTGGCCCTGCGGCCGATCGCCACGCCCGATGAGGCCCGCAACGTCGTCGACGTGTCCTACATCGACCTCCAGGGCATTCCCCTGCGGGTGATGGTCAGCTACGTCCACATCTACCAGGCCCTCTACGTCACCGTCGACTTCGGCTACGCCCTGGGCGTCATCCGTCCCGACTTCGGCGTGATCATCAACTGCTGAATGAATAGTTGCGAGTTGCGAGTTGCGAGTGGCGAGTGATTTACAAAAGGAGTGAATATGCTTACGGCACTGCTCGTCCTGGCAAGTCTCGCTCAATCGCCTGTCGTCGTCTCTCCGGCGGGCACGTACTCCATCACGACGCGAGGTCCGACGACGATCGCGCAGACCGCTACCTCGATCACGCTATCCTGGACTGCCCCCGCGCCCGCGCCCGCGCCCGCGCCCGAGCCGGTACCGCCGGTCCCCGTCCCACCTGCTCCGGCGCCCGCGCCTATCCCCGTGCTGACCGGCCACGTCTGGGCACTGGCGATCTACGACTCGGCCGCGACGCTCCCGGCCGCCCAGCAGGCCGCGCTGAACAGTCCGACTATTAAGGCTTCGGCATTACTCCAGGACATCGATTTCCAGGCCTATAAGAGCACGGATTCGGGCGTCGCAACCTGGCTCCCGCACCTGCCCAAGAGCGGCCTTCCGGCCCTAGAGCGGTTTACCAACGAGTTGCGCATGACGCCGCGGAATACTAACCCGAAGCGTGAGCGAGGATTCCGCAAGCGATCCCCTCGCTCACGCTTCGGGTTAGTATGACCAGTCGGCTATCCGAGTGAAAACCGCTCTAATGATCGTCCAGAGGACACCTGCCAATGTCTGGCCTGCGTCAGGCGAACTGGCCTTCGCCGGAGCCCTGCCGGACTCCGAGTCCGCCGTCATATCTCTACTCAATAAGCTCAGGGGAAAATAGATGACACTCAACAAGCCCGGCGCCGCGATGCCCTACATCGTCGCCGACGCCGTCGCGCCTTCGGTCACGACGCTCACCGGATCGGTCACCCCCGTCGTTGATTGGTCGGTCGCCCAGATCTTCCTATTCACCGTCACTGCGAACACGACGTTCAGCTTCGCCAACGCGATCCCCGGCGAGACGATCACCCTGGTGCTGACCCAGGGCGCAAGCTCCCAGGGGACGGGCACATTTCCCACGGGATGCATCTTCCCCGGCGGGACCAAGACGCTCAGCACAACGGCCAGCTACGTGGACACCGTCGTCATCAAGTGCATCGGGGCCTCCCAGTTCCTCTGCACGATCGCCCTGGCCTACGCCTGACCGGAGGAACTCATGGGTCAGCCTTTCTCTTCGCAGCCTTCTCATGGGGCTATCCCCGTGGGCAGGCAGGAACCCCAGCCGGCGGGGATCGCATATAACGCCCAGGCCCCGGCGCCAGCGCTGCAATGGGATGTCCTCGTCACGGACGGCTCGCCGGACGGCTATGTGCTCGTGACGCAATCCTCGGCTGCCGAGGGCGTGGCATGGATCTCCCCCAGTTCGGCGAGCCTGCCCTCCGGCGCGCAGAACCTGGTGCTGGCCACGCCCGCCGGGGCGAGCGGGACGACCTCGCTGCGTTCGCTGGTCGCGGGCGACCTGCCCATCGTACCCGTGGCGCAGGGCGGGACGGGCCTGTCGTCGACGGGCGCCGCCGACCAGATTATCGGTACAGCTCATTCCGGCGGCGGTTTGGAGTACAAGACGCTCACCGCCGGCGCCAATGTCACCATCACTCCCACGGCCGGCGCAATCACCATCGCCTCGTCGGGAGGCGGAGGAGGAGGGACGCCCGGCGGTTTGAACGGGCAGGTGCAGTACGACGCCAACGGCTCGTTCGGCGGGTTCACCGTCTCCGGGGACGGCACTCTCAACACATCGACAGGCGCCCTGACCGTTACCAAGACCAGCGGCGTCGGGTTCGCGCCATCAGCCACCACCGACACGACGAACGCGAACAACATCGGAAGTGGTACGCTCGGAGTGGCGCGCGGCGGGACGGGATTGGGCTCGCTGACTGCGCACGCGGTGATGCTCGGCGAAGGAACTTCAACGCCCGGGTTCGTCGCCGTCGGCACCGGCGGTCGGCTGCTGACAGACCAGGGGTCCGGGGCTGATCCGGCCTTCGTCGCGATGTCCGGGGATGCGACGATCGCCGGCACCGGAGCGCTGACTATTGGGGCAAGCGCGATCACCTCGGCCAAGATCGCCGCCTCGGCCGTCTCTTACGCCAAGATCCAGAACGCTTCGGCGACGACACTCCTGGGCAACCCCACGGGCTCGGCGGCGGCGCCCTCGGAGATCACCCTGGGCGCGAACCTGAGCTTTTCGGGCACGACCCTGGTCGCCGCATCGGGCTCCGCAGCGAACCCGGGAGGAACCGCGAACCAAGTCCAATACAACAGCGGCGGAACAGCGTTCGGCGGGTTCACGATGTCGGGCGACGCCACGCTGGTGGTTTCCACGGGCGTCATCACGGTGAGCGCCGGGGCGATCACGCTGGCGAAGCACGCGAACCTCGCGGCCAGCTCGCTCATGGGCAACCCCACGGGCTCGCCCGCGGCCCCCTCGGCGATCACGCTGGCTGGGGGCCTGAGCTTCAGCGGCACCACCCTGGCTTCCCCCTCGGGCACGGTCACTTCGGTGTCGTGGACGGGCGACGGCGTGGTCTTCACCGCGTCGGCCGACACGCCGGTCACCAGCTCGGGAACGCTCGCGCCGGCGTCGCTGATCGCCCAAACGGCGAACCGCGTGTTCGCGGGCCCATCTTCAGCGGGGCCGACGGCGCCGACTTTCCGGGCCCTTGTCGCGGCCGACATCCCTTCCCTGCCCGCCTCGCAGATCACCAGTGGCCAGCTCGCCACGGCGCAGGGAGGGACGGCCCTCTCGGCGATCGGCACGGCCTCCCAGGTCTTAGGCGTAAACACGGGGGCAACCGGCCTCGAGTACAAGACGCTCACGGCCGGGGCGAACGTCACCATTACGCCGGCTGCTGGGTCGATCACTATCGCTTCGTCCGGAGGCGCATCGGGTTACGCGACGATCGATAGCTCCGGCACGCCCTTGACCCAGCGGGCGACTGTCAACTTCACCGGCGCGGGCGTCACCGCAGTAGACAACTCCGGCAGCTCGCGCACGGACGTCACGATCCCCGCGACGGTGACTTCGGTCTCGTGGACGGGCGATGGCGTGGTCTTCACGGCCTCGGCCGATACGCCTGTCACCACGTCCGGCACGCTCACTCCATCCCTGATCGCCCAGACGGCTCACTACGTCCTGGCGGGCCCGACCTCGGCGGGCCCCACGGCGCCGACCTTCCGGGCCCTGGCGGCCGCCGACATCCCCAGTCTGCCCGCCTCGCAAATAACCAGCGGCCAGCTCGGCGTAGCGCAGGGGGGCACCTCCGCAGCGACCCTCACGGCGCATGCGGTCCTTCTCGGTGAGGGAACCTCGGCCCTTGGCTTCGCCGCGATCGGCACCGGCGGCCGGCTCCTGGTAGATCAAGGGTCGGGCGCCGATCCGGCCTTCGTCGCGATTTCGGGCGATGCGACGTGCACCGCGGCAGGAGCCCTGACAGTCACGAAGACGAGCGGCGTAGCGTTCGCGGCCTCGGCGACTACGGACACGACCAATGCGTCGAACATCGCCAGCGGGACGCTGGGAGTGGCCAGGGGCGGCACCGGCCTGGGCACGCTCACGGCGCACGCGGTCATGTTGGGCGAGGGCACCAGCTCGCCCGGATTCGTGGCCATCGGCACTGCGGGGCGTCATCTCGTTGACCAAGGTTCGGGCGCCGACCCGGCCTTCGTCGTGATTTCGGGCGATGCCACGTGCACTTCCACAGGCGCTGTGACCGTCACCAAGACGAGCGGGACGGCATTCGCAGCTTCGGCGACTACGGACACGACCAATGCGTCGAACATCGCCAGCGGGACCCTTGCGGCGGCCCGGCTTCCCGCTCCCACGGCGAGTACGCTGGGCGGGGTCGAGAGCTTGGCGGCGGTTACGTCGAAGTGGATCAACACCATCTCGACCTCGGGCGCTCCGTCGGCCACTCAGCCGGCGTTCACCGACATCTCGGGAACCGCAGCGGCCGCCCAGCTCCCTACCACCGGTCTGACGATCACCGAATGGGTCAGCGGCGTGACGGCCGCGACTGTCACCGGTACTGCCCCGACCACGGCCACGACGCTCAATTGTGCCACTGCCAATGTTTTCACCATTGCTCTTGTCGCCAGTTCAGTTACCACGATCACGCTCAGCGGCCTACCCGTGGGAGCGACCGTGAAGATCACGACCTTTCAGCCCGGGACTGGCACGCCGGGAACGCTCGCCTGGGCAGGTCAGTCGATCCGCTGGAGCGGCGGGACGGCCGGGCAGGCGACCGCGACGGCCTCGATCGGGGACACCTTCGTCTTGTACTCGCCAGCGACTGGCATCATCTCTGGCAGCGTGGGCTGCCCAAATTTCTGAGCAGCCCGCCACCGGTGACGAGCTACTCATTGAGTGGCCCGTCAACCGGCACGGCGGGCTCTCCATCCGGCAACTTCACGGTCACACTTGGCTCCGGCTCTATGAGCGGCTCCGTCACGATCGCGCCCCACTCGGCGCTGGGCGGCACATTTGTCACGACCCCAAGCCCGATGTCGATCTCAGTCGCATCGCCGACAGCGACGTTCACGGTCGATGATGCATCGGCGGGCAGCGACACGATCACAACGACAAACAGCCTGAGCCTGATCGATCCGGCGGGCGTGCCCTATACGGTTACCGCGCCGATCGTCGGCCTCGTTGCTCAATGGCTGTTCTCCGAGGGCAGCGGCACCACGACAGCGGACAACACGGGCAACGGCAACACCGGCACGCTGGCCGGCGGCATTTCCTGGACGCAGGGGCCATCATGAGCACGTCCGCGATCAGCACGGTTGACTACTCCTACGGGGGACAGATCGCCTATGCGGGCGTGTCCGTGCCCGATTCGTCAGCTCTTCGGTTCACGTCCTCGCAGAGCTTCACGCTGGCTTGCTGGATCAACGTCGCATATTTCTGGTCAACCCAAAAGCAGGCAATTATTGCCAAGTCGGTCGGGCTCGGAAATCCTTATGGCCTGTACGTCAGCTCGACGGGACAACTGACGTCGATCTCAACGAACCAGCAGCTCGCCGAGTACGGCTACATCACCCAAGGTATATGGATGCATGTTGCCGTTGTTCAGGACAGGACCGCCAATACACAGAAGATCTACATCAACGGCGCCGTCTCCAGCTCGACCGGGACTGCTCAGCCGGGCGACGGGACGGGGCCGCTCTGGATCGGACGAGATCCGTCCGGCAATTATTTCAGCGGACAGATCGCCGACGTGCGGATCTACAATATTGCCCTGACGGCCACGCAGGTCATGACCCTGGCGGTTCCGATCGTTCTGGCCGCGACTCCGTCGTCTTCTCTCGGGACGCTGTTTAACGCCGGGGTGTCGATCGATACCGTCATCGCCGCTAAGTTTCAAACCCCGATCACCACGGGCTCGCTCACCCTTTCCTTGGTCGATAGCAACGGGAACACGATCGCGACCTCGGCTGTCTCCTACAACTCGAGCACTTACACTGCAACGTGGACGCCGTCCGCAGCGCTTACCTACGGGATGACCTATACGGCCACGATCAGCGGGGGGACGAACAGCGCCGGTGCGGCAATGGTCCCGTTCGTCTTGACGTTCACGACTGACGCAGCTCCACTGGCCGTGTCGTGGGCAGTCCCTGGGAGTGGAGCTAGTGGCGTTCCGATCTCATCCAACATCACGGCGTGGTTCAATCAAGGGATCGCGGCATACTCGGGCACCAACGAGACTCAAGGCGCGGGCAATGTCACAGCTACCAACGGCAGTCCGACGCTTATATTCGCTTCGGCGCAATCCGGGCTTGTCGGAAAATACATTGCTGTCTACGGTGATCTTTATCTGGTTGACGTGATTGCTGAAGTAGACAGCACACATTGGACGATGTCCACCCCCTACCAGGGCGTGACAACCACGACCGAATGGTTCACCGTTCTCTTCCCGAACTATCCATCGCTCACCCTGAGCGACAGCGGCGGGTCTGTGGCCGGTGGTTGCGTCTATAGCCAGTCGCTCAACGCGGTCATCTTCGTGCCGTCGTCTCCCTTGTCTTATGCGACGACCTATACGGCTTCGCTCAGCGGTGCGACAACTGCTGGCGGCAGTCCGATGGCCGCGCCCATCACGTGGTCATTCACCACGGCCCCGTCGTCGGCGGCCCTGCCGGTCGTCTCGGCGGTAACGCCGGTCGCAGGCGCTGTCGGGGTCGCGATCGCCTCGACGATTACCGCGACGTTCGGCACGTCGGTCAACCCGGCCTCCATCGGGTTCACCCTCACCGGGCCGTCCGGCAGTGTTGCGGTCACAAACGGTTCTCCCTCTACCACGGCCGTCTGGACGCCGACGGCGCCGCTGGCCTACGGGGCGATCTACACAGCCACGATTACCGGGGGCCTCAATGCCGACGGGACCGGGCCGATTTCCTGGTCGTTCACGACTCTCGGTCCGGCAGTCACCGCGACGTTCCCGCCCGCGGGCGCGAACGGAGTGCCGACCAATGCGGCCGTCACCGCGACTTTCAGCGAGGCGGTCACGTCCGGCTCGATCACGTTCACGCTGGCCAGTTCAGCGGGGAGCGTTCCGGCGACCGTCACGTACAGCTCGTCAACCCATGTCGCCACGTTGACACCGACCTCGACGCTGGCATGCTCCGTGCTCTACACGGCCACGCTCAGCGGAGTGACCGACGCGGCCGGTCACACGATGGCCCAGACGTTGACCTGGACCTTCACGACCGCCCCGGCCTGTGTCGCGAGCATCGTCAACGCTCTCGCGATTCCGCCGACTCCCGGCGGACGGCTTTGGTGGAATGCATCTCGGCTGGCGCAGGCCGCGACGTGGTGGGCGTCGAACTCCTATAACCCGAGCACGACGGGCAGTTACAACCCGTGCTCGTTAAACACGTTCGAGGCGTGGGCATTCGCCTACCTCATGACCGGGACATCCTCTTACGCGACATCGGCGATCGCCTCGCTGACCCCATATACGGTGCCCGCTCACGAGCTGAATTATACGTCCCAAGATGACTACCGATGGTATCCGCAGATCGCGCTGGTGTTCGATTGGCTCTTCAATGAAATGACCCGCGCGCAGGTCGCCAAGTTCACGAGTCTCTACAACTGTTACTCGCAAATTGTGCTCTCGAACTCGTGGGGCGGTCCGGGCAGCGCGGGCAGTAATTACTATTGGGGATACTGGACAAACTCACTCAACTTCGCGATTGCAAGCTACTATCTGAATCCGATGTCGTGGACCATCCTCTACCACGACCTTGTGACGCGATGGGAGAACGATGCGCTCGGTTACCAGGCCGGGATCGGCCAGAGCGGCAGCTTCGGCGGTAAGGGTGGCGTTCCGATCGAGGGGTCCGATTACGGGCGGACATCCTATCAATATCCTCTCAGCGCGTTCGGGACCCTGGCCACGATGGGGCGTGACCTCCTGAGCGAGACCAACTGGTACAATGAGGCGACATTCGTACTTATCTATACGACGTCCCTGGCTCCGATCGCCAGCGCTTTCGGAACGGTAACCTACATCCAGTTCCCGTTCGGCCCGTGCTCCTATCCTGTCTCCGGCTTCCCCGTCAATGACTCCGGCCAGGGATGCGGCGCGAAGTATTACTCTGACTTCATGTCCATGATATCGAGCAAGTACGCGAGCCTGCCAATCGGCCAGTACGCTCGTCAGTGGCTCACCACGGTGACTGGAGAAATCGATCCGTGGGTGGCGGCAGTAGACGGCGGAAGCTCGTCGCTGGCGTTCTCCGGACTCCCGCTCGACTACTACGCTCCCTGCAACGGGTTCTTCTTCACGAAGAACACGTGGGCGTCGACCGGGATGTCGGTCCTGCTTCAACTAGGGGGAGGCACGGGCGGGAGCCATCTCGACCCTTCATGGGGATCGTTTCAGATCTACATCGCGAACCAGAACATCGCGCCGTGCCATGCGGAATATTCGGCGTCCTTCGCGGACGGCACCGGGTCGAACACGACGACGGCTTATAACACCATACTTTACAACAACGCCGGTCAACTGTCTCCCGAAATCGTCGAGTCGAACGTACTGGCTATGGAAAGCAAAAGCGATCATTCCTATGCCGCCGTCGACATTGGCGCGACTTACGTGCCGTGGTACTCAGAGGGTAATGCCGCAGCGGGCCCGACGACCAGGGAGTACTTGTTCGTTCGCTCGATGGCGACGCTGATCGTAGTCGATCGCCTTCAGTCGGCCACTACGGGAGTCACGCAGTCGTTCCTCCTGCACCTGATCGGGAACCCGACCCTTACCGACGGAACACATGCGACGTTCGTCGCCGGTACTCAGCAGTTATGGCTGACCACGCTGGCAACTACCGGCTCTACCGCGTACAGCGTGTCGCATGAAGGCGAGACAAACGGCGGAACGATCGACGTTTACCGTCTGATCGACACTGTGTCCGGCTCGCAATATACCGTCTTTCTGCACGTCATCACGTGCGGGCCCTCCGGGACGAACCCCGTAACGGCGGTTTTGACCACGCAGGGCAGTAGCACATACACCGTCACGTTGATCTCGGGAACCGCCAGCGCCGTCCTGGTCATCCCCCAGGCGGTAGGGAGCACGGGAGGCACGTTCGGCTACGCGGCGTCGGGGACGCCGACACAGACGGCACTTCGCACCACGATTCAATCTTGCACCGTGACTACTTCCGGTCCGGTTTGGGGGTCGTAAGGCATGTCTAATATCATCACCAGCTGCGGAACGAACGCGGTGGCGACCGGTCTTCCGCAGCCGTCAAACTTGATCTATGACGGCACGAATTACTGGATCTTCTACGGCCACTCCACGCAGTCCGGAAAGGTGTGCTACCAGCACACGACGAGCCTGGCGTCTTGGTCGAACGGAGAATCGACCGCGACGGCGACGAACTTTCCCGTCGATGCGAGACTATTTACGGTCCTGTTCAGCCTTTCGCAGACGACCGTGCTCGTCTTCTGGTACGACTCCAGCAACCCGTACCTGTGGTATCAGCGCGGTGTGATTTCGGGAACCGCGATCACCTGGTCCGGAGCCGTACTCGTCGCTACTCCCCCCTCGGTTGCAGAATATGCTGTTTCCGGCGCCCTGAACTCGTCGTCGATACCCGAGGTTTTCCTCGTCATCAACAACGGGGAATACCAGGTCCATTACAAGGCTTCCAATGCGATTGGCCCGACGTTCGCGGATTCCGCAGGTGGAGGAGCCGGGTTCAATTGGGCCCAGACCGGGCCGCAGACGAACCATGGGGTGCCGTCAACTGTAGCGATGTTCCCGCTGGCTTCACTCGGCGTCCTGACGATCCTGGACCAGAACGCGTCGGGCATGAACTATCTGGAGTCGGCGATTTACAGCGGGACCTCCTGGGGATCCTGGTCCACCCTGTGGAGCGGTGCGGCTGCATCGCTCTCGCTCTGGGCGGGGGTCCAGGTTACGGCTTTGGGCAACCCGTATGTACTCGGAGTTTCGGCGGCGAGCACATTCAGCTTCAAGCAGTGGTCCGGTTCAGCCTGGACGTCTCTGACTGCTCCGACGTGGCCTGCGAACGGTCTCGGAACGATATCGAGCGTCTCGCTCACCACGGACGGGACGAACGTTTACGCGCAGGTGATCGACGGCAGCGGCTTGATCCAGATCAACGAGTACTCTGTTTCGGGAACGACGTGGGGCGGTTGGAACGAGCTGGCGGGAGATTCGGCCGATACGAGCCGGGCTTACATCGAGACTGGCCCCTACGTCTCGGCTCCGCTGGCGATCTATACGCACACAAACGGCAGCAATTACGAGATCTGGGCCGCTACACCGGGAGGATCGTTCACCGTCTCGCCGGGCGCGGTTCCCGCAAGCCACTCGGGCAACATCACGCTGACCCTGACCGGCACAAGTACGAGCTGGACGAGCGGCTCGACCGTCACGGTCCAGAACTCCGTCACCGGCACCACGACCGTCACGAAGGGGACGTGGATCCAGAGCAGCGGTACGGCCGCGACCCTCACCGTCACGACAGGGGCAGGGACGGGGACGTTCACCGTCACCGTCGACGGCCTGGTCAGTCCGTCGCTGACCGTGGACGCGGCCGCCTTCACGATCTCGCCGACTACCAACAGCACGGGCCAGACCACGACGGTCACGGCGACCGGGACGAACACGCTTTGGTCCTCGGAGATCGCGGCGACGCTGTTCTCCGTCTCAGGCGGCGCCGGCGCGAGCATCAGCTCGACCTCCGTCACGAGCAACACGGCGGCGACATTCAGCCTGGTCACCGGCTCGGCGGCGGGCACGCTCACCATTACCGACGCCCCGACGACGGACACGGCAACATTCACCGTGACAACGGCTCCGACAACGGCAACTCTGAGCGCGCCGGGTTCGCTTAGCGGAAATGTCGGCACGGCAAGCGGCAACTTCACGATCACGCTGGATCACCCGGCGCCCATTGGCGGCGTGGTCTGCACGATCACCGACAGCGTGTCCAACGCGGAGATCTCATAATGGCCGCCAAGACCGTCTCGGCCGGTCAGACCACGGTCACCTTCGTGGTTACTCCCGCCACGCCGGGAAATCGCACGATTGCGCTGGCCTCGACGTCTCCGGACCCTCCGGCGCCTGCGGGCGGCCCGTTCACTTACGACGGGCTCGGCAGCGCGGTCGCGGTTCCGGCGGGTCAGACGACTGCGACGTTCACGGTGACACCGGGAACGACCGGGAACCGTACGATTGCGCTGGCTTCGACGTCTCCGGACCCTCCCGCGCCCGCGGGCGGCCCGTTCACGTACGACGGGCTCGCCTCGGGCGCCGCTGCATATCCCGCAGCTATGATGATGGGGCTTTGAGCAGTGGCGTCGCTCGCTGCGCTCGCTAGTTGCGAGTGGCGAGTGGCGAGCAACTCAAGACCGCCGCCGCGGCCGTCGGCTTCATTCCGTTTCCCCTTATTTACTCGCCACTCTCAACTCGCCACTCGCAACTATTCGAGCCACTCGCCACTATTCCAATGACCATCGCACTTCAGATCGTGCAGGGCACATCCGCGGACTTCCAGCTCCAGCTCGCCGGCGCGACTGCGGCGACCGAGCCTTGGACTCTGGACCCGGAGCAGACCGTGCTGATCGCGGGCACGCCCAGCTCCACCGCCTCGGGCTCGTTCCTCTCCACGGACGTCCTGACCGCCTCGGTCTGGGCGGGGTCGAACGAGGTCCCGCTCCTGACCCCGGCCGCGAGCTGGATCTCGGCGGCGAACGCCCAGCTCCAGGTGTCGCTCCAGAACGCGGACAGCGCAGGTCTGGCTTACGGGACCTACTATCTCCAAGCCTATGCCACGCGGGCCGGCACGCCCCCCAGGACCACGGCCCTCCTGCCGCGGGGCACGTCGCTCGAGATCATCGCCAGCCCCGTGGCGGACGTGCCCAGGCCGACCTACATCGGCATCACCGACCTGCGGAAGATCGCCCCCTGGATCGACGATCTGCAAGTGCCCGACAGTCACGAGGGGTTCGACGACCCGTGCGCGGACTCACGCGACTGGCTCGACGAGATGACCCTGCGCAACTACCGGGGCGGCAACGTCTCGCTCCTCGGCTACCACGGGTTCGCCCTGGACGCCTGGTACACCGGCGGCGGCCGGCGGACGTCGCTCACGAACCGCTGGCTGTTCGCGGCCCTGGCGTCGAACCAGCTCCTGGTCACACCCCGGATCAAGAACGTCTGCGCCTACTACGCCCTCTCGCGGATCTGCGAGAGCATGATCACCAAGGGCGGCATGTACGCGATGCTCGCCGCCCGCTTCCGCCTCGAGGCGGAGAGCTTGTTGGCGTCAACAACGGTCGAGATTGACGTGAATAATGATGGCTACGGTGAAGTACCAATAAACATGTCTTCAACTAATACTCTCTGGGCTTGATTTCGCTTGTTCCAAGTATCGAGCAAGAGCCCGGGCAATCTTCGGATTGTCCTGCATGAGACCGATTGCCCTGTTGCAGTTCGCGCATAGGATGCCGCGGACAACCCCAGTGGCATAGCAATGGTCAACGTGAGGCTTGTCTTCTTTGAGGATTCCAAACGCCATTTTGCAACCAGCGCATCGGTTCCTCTGGGTTTTGATCATGGCATCTCGATCCTTCGCAGTGATGCCATACTTGCGTTTCAAGGTGTACGACTCTTTCCAGGCGTCGACGGCTTCCTTGTTGGCTTCGTAGTAAGCCTTCCGCGAGGCCACCGCCCGTTCCTTGTTGGCCTTATACCAAGCCTTCTGTCTTTCGGACTCAGCTTCCTTGTTGGCTTCACGGTAAGCCTTACTCGCTGCGTTTTGTCTTCTCTTGTTGGCCTGGTACCAAGCCCTCTGGTAAGCAGCGTCCGCTTCCTTGTTGGCCTCGTGTTGAGCCTTCATTCTTGCAAGGACAGCCTCTCTGTTCGCCTCATAGTAGGCCTTGCTGGCGGCTTGTCGCTTAGCCTTCCGTTGTTCGAGCGTGGTAGAGTTGTTCTCAGACATGCTGCGACTCCCAAGAAGTCCAGTGTGTTCAGGGGGCCGGGCGGTGTGACGACCGCACCGGTTCCCGTCATTTACCCGCCTGATTCCTCACTTCCAAGTCTGTTGATCGGAATCATAATGGCCGGCGTTCGCAGTCTCGACCTTCCCGTGTCTCCCCGGGCCGCGGTGTTCCGCGCCATGGAAACCATTGTACGCACCAACGCCGTCTTTCAGCGCGTGGTCAAGCCCGACCGGTTCCGCACCTGGGAAGGGCAGCCGCGCGACGTCAAGCCGTTCTCGTACCAGGAGGCCCCATGCCTGCGCTGGACGCCGATGAACACCGGAGAGGAGTTCAAGACGCCGGACACGATGGCCGGCGACCTGCTCGTTAACTGCGAGGTGATCGTCGCGGGCTCATGCTGCGACGACCTGACGAACTTCTGGTGGATGCTCACTCGCTGCTTCTACCCGCAGGGCGGCGGCGCGCCGCGGCAGGCGATCATCCAGACGCTGCAAGCGGCCGGGGCCCGCAGCGGCCTGGTGCTGTTCAGCCAGCCGGCCTTCGACCCGGGCCCCGACGGCGTGTTCTTCGCCGGCCAGGGGCAGATCAGGATCGAAATCCAATCGCAATTGAATTCGTAAGCAGTTTAACCACAGCGCGGCCCAGGGGCCGCAACCAAACTTGACCAGCCGCATCGCGACCGTGAGGGGATGTGCGCAATCACGATGCTATGCGTCTGCTCCCCGACGGTCGCGACTCTAACACCTTGCC